>Ga0172368_10005460_pt1 | contig 14162 bp, 14 predicted proteins | sample Lak11m_FD_114540 | JGI IMG/M metagenome (GOLD analysis project Ga0172368, IMG submission 114540) | Freshwater microbial communities from Kabuno Bay, South-Kivu, Congo - kab_022012_11m | ecosystem: Environmental > Aquatic > Freshwater > Lake | place: Democratic Republic of the Congo: South-Kivu...
AATATGAAGAACAATCATATAATTCAATTATTAAAAACTAAATTGAAAATAGTTTGCAAATGTCTGACTTTCATCTTTTTACTTTTATCTTTTATCTTCTGCATGAATAATGCAGGTTAAATATCATTGTAACTTCATTTCCCTTTTTACTAAACTTAATCTTATCTGCAAGCCTCGACATCAGAAAAACTCCCCGCCCATTAAGTTCTTCTCTGTTTTCCGGAATTGTTGGATCTGGTACATTTTCCGGGATAAATCCTTTGCCCTCATCAGAAATCTTAACCTTTAATTGATTTCTTACGAACGCAATCTCAACATTTACCATTTTTAAAGGATCAGAATGGTTTCCGTGAAGAATAGCATTATTAACACCTTCTAGTGTAGAAACAAGTATCTTACCATAGTTCTCCTGTGAAATAGAAAGGTCTGAAGTAACCTCATCAATCGCTTTTTCAACAATTCTAAGGCTACCCAGTCTCGATTCTAACTTTAATTTTTTATACATATTCCTGCTTATGCACACCTTTATACTGAATATTGTCACATTTGTTACATAATAGGTGCTATTTTTTTGTAATCCAGCTTTCCGGATCCTGATACTTAGTATCAACAATCATGAACTTTAGGATAGCAATATTATTATTTCCAGGATCAGCGTATACATCTCCTAATTCCTGTTTTGTATCAACCTTTTCACCTGTTTTTACCTTGACATTTATAAGGTTTGAATATACCGAATAATACTTACCATGCCTTATAATTACCGTCATGTTAGCTCCTGTAATTGCAAAAATTCTTGCCACTTCGCCCTGAAAAACAGCTCTTGCTCTTGTTCTTCCCGTGCTAGTTATTTCTATTCCAATGTTTTCTTCTGTAACGTTCTTTAATACAGCATTTTGATGCACTCCGAATTCACTTGTTATAATACCTTTTTCAACTGGCCACGGTAAGCGTCCTCTATTTTCAGCAAAATTTTCACCAATAAGCTTTTGTTCGGGTGTAATATCGCTTTTAATAGCTTTCTTTCTTTCTTCCTCAATTAATCTAGCTATTTCCTTTTCTATTTTCTGCGCTATTCTTTTTTTCTCTTCAAGATCTTTTCTTAACTGTTTTTCCTTACTTGACAAAGATTTTACCATCCTCTGTTTCTTCTGCTGCTCACTTAACAACAAAGATTTCTGTTGCTCTTCCTTTGATTTTAGATCTGACAATCTGTAAAGGTCGTTTTGTAATTTAAGCTTTGAACTTTCAATTTGTGTTTTCAGCTCCATGATTATTTCCGATTCCCTTCTCCTGAATTTTGTAACCTGTTGTAAATATTTTAATCTTTTATAGCCCTGGTTAAAATCTCGTGCCGAAAGTATGTAAACCAGATCAGGATTGCCCTTTTTTTGTCTGTATGAATTAGTAACCGCACTGGCATAATCCTCTTTAACGGCTATTAAATCCTTCTCCATCATTTCTATGGCTAATGTATTCAATGAAATTCTCTCATTAACCAACAAAATCTCCTGCCGCATGCCACTAATAACTGATTCACGAAGAATAACTTTATTACCAATGATCTTAACATCATTCATGCTTTCACTTTTTTCCCTTGATGTTGCCTTAAGAAGATTATCAACGTATGCTATTTCTTCTAGAGTTTTCTTTCTCGTGAATTCAAGTTCGGCTTTTGTTTGGCCAAAGAGACCTGATGAGATGAAAGTACATAAAAGTATCAGCTTAAAATACTTCATAACAATTCCACAAGTTCATAGTTATTACCAGGAATAAATTCGATATTACCCTTCCAAGGGTATTCCACTTTATCAAGCTTAATGTTAACCATTATCTCTGAATAATGAATATTTATAATAGAAGGATAAAATTTATCTGCTAGTCTAATAAACTTATCAAATTCAATTACTGTTTGGGTTTTGCTATTGCTGCTTTCCCTGGATACAGAAACAACTTTTGCTTTATTACAGTCAATTATAAATCTTAATATATTCCCATTTATAGCCGTATAAATATTTGATCTTCCCTTAAAACACTCATTATCAAATTGATTAACACTTTCACCAATAAAATCTCCTAATAAAACAGGCACAATTTCAGGAGAAATACTAAATTTTCTTCCTGCTTTCGCCGGCTTCCCAAATAATAATTTTCTATTAATCCTGTCATTAATGAGAATTGTGTCGCTGGTAAAAAATATTCTTGCAGCTTCAATACCGGCCTTACTTCTCAGGCTAATAAGGAAAGTATCAGGAATAATAAATTTAATTGTAGCCAGAAAGCTTTCTTTTACATCCTCTGTTACAACTTCAATCCTTGCTTTATTTATAAAAAAATTATTATCTGTAATGTTGTGTTTTACAATTAACTCCTCGACATCTTTCCACTTTCTATCCTCAGAGCCCCGGAATTCAGAGGATTCTGTCTGCTTAAAAACGGAACACCCTGCAGAAATAAATATTATTGATAATATGAATATTACTTTATACAATTTTCTACCTCATTATTCAAATAACTCTTTTTTGAATCCAGTTTCATTGCAATATTCCAATTTAGAATGGCGTCTTTACATTTTTTTTGCTTTTTCAAAATGAAACCATAATGCTCATACCATTCAGCACTAGGCTTATCTCCACTTCCAATTATATTCTCCAATATTCTTGCAGCCTCTTTTAGTTTTCCACGCTTATATAGGACCCATGCATAGGTATCAAGAAATGTACTGTTTTTATTCTCTTTTTCTATCACTCTTCTTGCCATATCCTCAGCTTCCTTAAGCTTTAAATTCTGCTCAGCCAAATAATATGCATAGTTATTTAAAATTGTAATGTCCTCTTTGTTCATGCTTATAGCCTGATCGAATACCCCGAATGATTTAGAGTAATCCTTCATTTTATAGTATAGATCCGCCCTCAGCGTAAGCACCTGCAAAATAAAATCTTTGTTTTCTCCAGCCAGAATTTCAGCTTTTCTTAATTCTTCTTCAGCTATCTCAAATTTTCTTGTTTCAATCGCTCCAGTCGCATATAAAATTTTAGCAAGAAAAGACATATTAAACAAAGATGCGCACTCTGCTCCCCTTTGTGTTAACATCTCATAATCATTTAATTGCAAATAGACTAGAAGAAGTTTCTCCCAAGCGTAGTAATTCTCTTTTCGTGCTTTAATTATTTCTTCTAAGCGCGTTTTAGCATCATTAAGTCTTTCCTGACTAATTAGAAATTCTGTACGCAACAAAGGTATTATATCATCATCTTTATAGTTTGCTTCAAGTATCATTAAAGATAAGATAAGTTTATCCTGTTGCTCCTTATTAAGATCCTGCAATTCAACTATACGAGCCAGCAATGAAATTTTATCTTCTTTTACCACATTATTATTAAGAATAACCGTGCTCAGAAAAACAAATAACTCATCATAGCTTTTCTCGGTGATCAAAAAATCACATAGCGACAATTGTGTTGTTGCATTATCTGGATTTCTTTTTATCAAACTGTTATAAACATCCATTGCCTCCTTTTTGTCGCCTTTTCCTCTGTAAATCTCAGCAAGTAGCCCGTTATAAAGCAATTCATCAGGCTTTTTTTCAAGCAATTTTCTTGACTTTACAAGTGCCTCCTCATACCTTTTTGAAGCCATCAGGTTTCTTATAGCTGAAATTGTTGATGCATCATTTACACCGTACTTTTCATCAAATTTGTCAAATACAGAAATAGCCTTATCGAAATTATTATTTTCTGAATACAAGTTTCCCAGAGTTAGTTGCAGTTTATCATTATCAGGGAATGTTTTAACTGCCTTCTCATAATATATTATGGCACTATCGATCTTTTTCTCCTGGTAATACATCCCTGCCATCATCATAAGATACCATAGGTTTCTATCATCAATAGTAATAGCTTTTAATATATACTTTTTCCCATTTGTCAGGTCGCCTCCTGCAACTACTATCTGGGCCATCTGGTAGTAAGAAGCATCACTTTCAGGATTAATTTTTATGCATTGTTCAAGATACTTTAATGCATCTCCTCCATTACCCAGTAATTTCTGCTTTAAAGCTTCTACAAAAACAAAATTAAAGGCAGCCACATCATACTTCTTCCCCGAAACTTTAACAGGTAAAATCTTCCTGTTGCAGGAAGTACCAAATATCAGAACTGTCATAATTAGAACGATATTTATCAGTAACCTTTTCATGTTCATACTTTCTGCCTTCTAAAGAATATCGTTAATACTTTGTCTTTATACTCCGCATACCCAATAAATAAGAATAACATAACCGTATTTACTGACAACTCTGTAATAAGATTAGGATAATTAAAAAAATATCCAAAAAGAACCATACCTATTGCCATAATAAAATACGGAATAAAACCTATCATATTGTAGTTTACTTTATACCTTTTTTCCGCAAATAAAAATGACATAATAATCATTACTCCGTAGCAACCCACATGTGCCCAGGCTGAAGCCATATATCCTAACTTTGGAATAAGCAGTACGTTCATAGAAACAGTAATAATTGCGCCTATAAGTGTTATATAAACGGCAAAACGGGTCATGTCAGTAAGTTTATACCAGATACTATGATTTATATATATACCATAAAACAAATAAGCCATACTTATTATCGGTACGATATTCATTGCTTCCCGATAGTTTCTTCCTACAATATATTGGATACCTGATATATATAAATTAATTCCAAGATATATAATCAACATAATTATGATGAAATATTTCATAACGAAAGCATATGTATCTTTTGCATCGCTATGTCTTGCCCGTTCAAAGAAAAATGGCTCTGCTGCGAATCTAAACATTTGGATAAATAAAGCCATAAGAACGGCTATTTTGTAAGCAGCTCCATATTCTCCGACAACAGCCAAACCTTCATCTCCACCAATTATTCGGCGCAGAAGAACTTTATCCAGAGCATCGTTTATTGAGCCACTTATTCCTGCCAGCAGAAGAGGGAATGAATATAAAATCATTTTTTTCCAAATAGCAGTATCAAATACAAACTTACTCCTGAAAATGTATGGAGTAAGTATAAGTAGGGTAGTGATGCTTGAAATAAGGTTAGCCACGAAAATGTATCCTACTTTATAATCTGGATTATAAAAAGTTCTAAACCAGCCGGTACTCTTTTCATAGATACCCGGAGCTATTTTAAGAAGAAAAACAACCAAACCAAGAGTAACGAACACATTTATAATCTTAATTGTACTAAAAAGTATTGGTCTGTTTTCCTTCCTTAACATTGCAAAGGGTATTGCAGTAAAAGCGTCAACAGCAAGAATAGCTGCAAACATTCTAATATAGTCTTGATTATTGCTATAATTCATTGCAATCGAGACTGGAACAATAAAAATGTTTACAAGAACAACAAACAAAGTTGATGTTATAAATAAACTTATTAATGAAGTACTATAGACTCGGTCCGCTTCTTCCTTCTTCTGGACAAATCTGAAAAAACCCGTTTCCATTCCATAGGTCAGAATAACCAACAGAAGAACCATCCAGGCATAGAGTTCTGTAACTATTCCATAATCACTTTTTTCAACAAAAATGCGTGTATAGAAAGGTGTCAAAACAGCATAATGTAAAAATCGTGGAACGATTGTACCAATTCCATAAATGACAGTTTGACCCGCTAGTTTCCTTACTTCCTTCACCTTTTAATTTTGCTGACAAATATACCGTTAAAGGGTTAATCCATTGATCTCATTCCCTATTTTGGTCAAAAAATAATAATTTGAAAACCATTATATTCGTGTATCGCTCAAAGTTAAATATCTTTGCATTCACATTTGCAGAACGTTATTAACCAAAATATTTATTTCATGAACAGAATAATTAAGAAAACCCTTCTCTTCGGCATACTTGCATTTCTTTTATCGTGCAATGCACCCGGTGGCAGTAATGAAAATAGTGTGTTCATAATGCAGACAACTCTTGGTAACATCAAGATTAAGCTTTATGATGGAACACCTATTCACCGTGACAATTTCATAAAGTTGATTAAAAGTGGTGTATATGAAGGAATTTCTTTTCACCGGGTAATTAAAGATTTTATGATACAGGCGGGGGATCCGGAAACAAGGCCTGCAAGTTCTTCCGCTTTACCTGATTCTCTCAAAGATTACAGCATTCCTGCTGAATTCACAACTCAATATTTTCATAAAAAGGGGGCACTTGCTGCTGCAAGGGAAGGCAATGATGTAAATCCTGAAATGAGATCATCCGGTACTCAGTTTTATATTGTTCAAGGTGTAAAATTTACAGATGATGAACTTAATGCTGCCGAACAAAGAATTAATAATAATATCAAGCAAGGGCAATTTAACAGATTTTTAAGGTCAACATCAGACAGTCTAAAATCAGCAGGAAAAATTTCAACCGAAGGAGAAATTCAGGAAATTGCTTCAATTAAAATGTTTGAATTTCTTACTACCAATAAAGACTATAAAATTACGGACGAACAACGATCTGTATATAAAACTCTGGGAGGGACACCCCGTCTCGATGCTACATATACAGTATTCGGTGAAGTAATTGAGGGGCTTGAGGTAGTTGATAAAATTGCCTCGGTGCAGACTGATAATGCCGATAAGCCATTAGCAGATGTTAAAATAATTAAGATCAAAATTGTTAAGAACTAGTATTTTCAAGTTTAAATATTACAATAATGCTCCAAAAGATATCTGATCTCCTGACTGAGATCTCAACCCTGAAGATTAATACACCTGAAGAACTTGAGTCATACAGACTTAAATATCTCAGTAAGAAAGGCCTGCTTTCAGATCTTTTCGAGGATTTTAAGAATGTTCCCGGCCAAGAGAAGAGGGATGTAGGGCAGAGGCTCAATATTTTGAAACAGACTGCCCAGCAAAAGTATAATACCATTAAGTCAGAACTCTGCTCTATTGATGATGTATCAGAAGGAACTGACCTTACCAGGCCAGCCTTTCCATATAACAGCGGTTCACGACATCCAATATCTATAGTAAGAAATGAGATAATAAGCATCTTCTCGCGAATAGGATTTACAGTATCTGAAGGACCAGAGATTGAAGATGATGATCATGTTTTTACAAAATTGAATTTTGCTCCTGAGCATCCTGCAAGGGATATGCAGGACACTTTTTATATCAACAGGATCTCCTCTGAGGATTCTAATCCTGGTGATATTTTATTACGAACACATACATCATCGGTCCAGGTGAGGGTTATGCAGGGTCAGAAACCACCAATTCGAACCATTTCTCCGGGAAGAGTATTCCGCAATGAAGCTATTTCAGCCAGGGCACACTGTATTTTTCACCAGGTTGAGGGACTATATATTGATGAAAATGTATCATTTGCCGATCTTAAGCAGACACTGCTGTTCTTTGCCCGCGAGATGTTTGGTCAGGAAACTGAGATCAGGCTAAGACCTTCATATTTTCCTTTTACTGAACCATCGGCTGAGATGGATGTCAGCTGTAAGATTTGCGGAGGAAAAGGATGTAATGTTTGTAAATATACAGGGTGGCTTGAGGTACTTGGCTGTGGAATGGTTCATCCTAATGTACTCGATGCCTGCAATATAGACAGTAAGAAGTATACAGGTTTTGCATTTGGCATGGGAATTGAAAGACTGACTATGCTTAAGTACTCAGTTAATGATCTTCGTCTTTATTTTGAGAATGATGTAAGATTCCTTGATCAGTTCAAAACTGCATTTTAATAAAATTGAAGAATAATTTAAAAGGTATTGTTCATCTTTGTATTATAATTTAATGAAACAAATGAAACAGCAGGATAGTCATATACCATTTTGTGAAAAGTGTTCGCTGGAATCTGGTTCAATATTTAAACATCTGACTCCGGATGAAATGGAAATTCTCAATTTTGAAAAGGATTTTCGCCAGTATAAACGCGGAGATATCCTCTATCAGGAAGGCAACCGTATTAGTGGTTTCTTTTGCATAAACAGTGGAATAATTAAAGTATTTAAAACAGGCTTAGATGGTAAGGAACAGATTATCAGATTTGCCAAGCCAGGAGATATAATTGCTTACCGGAGTGTCTTAAGTAATGAACTGGCCTGTACGTCTGCCAAGGTTATTGAAGATTGTCATGTCTGCTTTATTCCTTCAGAAATATTAATCCAGTTTATTAAATCCAATTCAACATTTTCTCTCGAACTATTAAGACTCGCCTGTCATGAACTTGGTGAAGCAAACTCATTTATTACAGATATTGCCCAGAAAACAGTGAGGGAAAGACTTGCAGAAATACTCCTGCTTCTGGTTCATGAGTTTGGTCTTGATGACGAACAATATCTCAAAATATCTCTTACAAGGGAAGAGCTTGCCAATATTGTTGGTACAGCAACTGAATCTGTAATAAGGCTACTCTCTGAGTTCAAATCTGATAAAATGGTTGAATTAAACGGGAGAAAGATCAGGATCCTCAATAAGAAAGGTCTTGAGAAGATAAGTAACATGTTCAATTAATAAACCAAGCCCCCCTGCCTCCTAAAGGGGGTTTAGTTTATTATAAATCAATGTTTTATCACTAAAAAAGTGTTCCGGTTGAAGGACCGCCGAATTGTTTTCCCAGATGTTTATATGCGTGTTCTGTGGCTTCACGACCGCGGGGTGTTCGTTTCAAATATCCTTCTTTTATAAGGAATGGCTCGTAAACTTCTTCTATTGTCCCGCTTTCTTCTCCAACAGCAGTAGAAATTGTTGTCAGCCCTACAGGTCCACCATTAAACTTATCTATGATAACCGTAAGGATCCTGTTATCCATTTCGTCCAGGCCATGCTGATCAATATTAAGAGCTTTAAGGCCATATCTTGTAATATCTATATCAATAGCTCCTGAGCCTTTAACCTGAGCAAAATCCCTGACTCTTCTCAGTAAAGAGTTCGCAATTCTCGGGGTTCCCCGGCTTCTTCTTGCTATCTCCAGCGCGGCCTCATTATCAATTTTAACATTCAATATACCTGCAGATCGTTTTACAATATTTGTCAGTATCTCATGATCGTAATATTCCAGATGAAACTTAATTCCGAATCGGGCCCTAAGTGGACTAGTCAGCAGTCCCGACCGGGTTGTGGCTCCAATTAGTGTAAAGGTATTAAGTGTAAGTTGTACACTTCTTGCACTTGGGCCCTTGTCGATCATAATATCGATTTGGAAATCTTCCATTGCTGAGTAGAGGTATTCTTCCACAACAGGACTCAACCTATGGATCTCATCTATAAAAAGTACATCCCCTTCCTGTAGATTTGTAAGTAGTCCCGCAAGATCGCCCGGTTTATCGAGTACAGGACCGGAAGTAACCCTTAAGTTTACCTGCAATTCATTGGCAATTATAGTAGCAAGAGTTGTTTTACCCAGACCGGGAGGACCATGAAGTAAAACATGGTCAAGAGATTCTCCTCTTTGTTTTGCAGCAGTTACGAAGACAACAAGGTTTTCCATTACCTGTTTTTGTCCTTTGAAGTCGCTGAAGCTCAATGGTCTGAGCTGTTTTTCAAATTCTTTATCGGGAACGGAAATCAGGTCTTTTCTGATGTTTATGCTGTCTTCCATAAAACAAAGTAACTATTTTATAAGCTTGGTATCGCTTTCCGGAAGCTTTATTCTTACGCCATTAATACTAATCTCAACATCATCCTTATAAGTTATAACCAGTATCGGATTTCCTTCCTCATCAAATTTCTTCCAGGTTTTCTGTTTTAATCCCATTCGGTAGTATTGCTGTTCTTTAATTTTTCCATTTTCATAATAGTGAGTATGTTCACCATCAGGATTACCCTGTATATAATTACCTTTTGACTTAGGATTTCCATTTGTATAGTATGCCTTCCAGATACCATCTTTGAGGCCTATAATATATTTTCCTACTTCAGTAAAGTCACCATTTTTCAATTTCCATTCGCCGTTTTTTTCACCATCAGAATACTGACCCTCCCCAATTATCTCACCTGCCGGAGAGTATTCTGTACACATTCCATCTCTCTGGCCCTGAAAATATTCCTCTTCTCTAAGCAATGTTCCATTTTCATAGTACCATTTCCACAATCCGTCGGGACGACCATTATTATAACCACCTGTCTGTTCAACCCTTTGTTCAGTATTATAGAATTTCCACTGACCTGAACGCCGGTTATCGGTATATTGACCTTCTGCCTGTATCTTGCCATCAGGATAAAAGTCTTTCCATTTACCATTATGGTTACCTGCTTCGTCTACAATACCTTCTGATATTTTAACACCATTATCGTTGTAAATAAATGCATTAATTACTTTTCCGTCTTTTCCGAATTCCCTATGGATACCTACAGGAACATTACTTCTGTATGGTCCGCTGAATATTAGTTTTCCGTCCTGATCATACTTATTAACAGTTTCAATATCAGGTTTATCTTCAACCTGTGACTTTACCAGTGCACCATTCTCATAAAGCATTGTAAGCACCAGCATTCCTTTATTATCATACTCTTTATAATAGCCATGAAGGTTATCATCAACATATGTTTTCTCAGTTTTTATCCTACCATTCGGATAGAACTCTTTCCAATCGCCCTGTTTTAGACCCTTGTTGTCTGTTCTGTTTATTCTTTCGCGACTTACCAGAAAATCATTATTATATTCAAGAAGTGTAATTAAGTTTCCGTCTTCATCATACTCTTTTGAAAGTCCTTCTTTCTTTCCTCCATTCCAGACTATTGTCTGCTGAATTTTTCCATCAGGAAAATAGATGTAGGCCGTTCCCTCTTTCTTGTCACCTGCAAAAAGCTCCCTGGAATAAATGTATGTACCCCTTGAAGGATCTTTTTTGTATTCATAATAGTAACCGTTCTTTTTTCCGTATAGATAGTTAATTTTCTTAGAAGTATCTCCTGCCTGATCGTAAAAGATCCATATACTGTCGAGCAAAAAGTTTGTTCTTTTTCCTTCCGATTTTTTTATTCCTGTTACATAATAGCTCTTCCAGAATCCTTCAGGTTTGCCGCTTTTAATCAAGCCTTCACTTGAGATTGTTCCATTAGGGTATTTGAATATCTGATAGCCATCGCTTACAACATTGCTTTCCTGCCCTGAAGTAATATTAACAAAACATATTAAGAATATCAATATACCTGCTCTTCTCATTTTTTACAGTCCAAGTTTTTCTGATATTTCAATCATCCTTATAATTGGTTTTCGTGCTTTTACAAGAATCTCAGAATCAAGATGAATTTCAGGTTTTTCGCTTGAAAGACAATCATATATTTTCTTCACGGTTATAAGTTTCATAAAATTACATTCGCTACAGCCGCAAGTAGAATCTTTTGGAGGTACAGGAAAATAGTTTTTCTGAGGATTCTCTTTCTTCATCTGGTGAATAATACCGGCTTCAGTAGCAACAATATAAGTATTTCCGGGATCCTTCTTAGTGAAGTTAAGTAAAGCTGAAGTTGATCCTATATAATCAGCAACAAGTCTGATAGGCATTTCACACTCAGGATGGACAATTATCTTAGCGTCAGAATGTTCCTTTTTCAGTTTTAATATTGATTCAAGAGAAAACTCTTCATGAACATGACAAGTTCCGTTCCAAATTACAATATCTCTTCCGGTTTTATTAAGAACAAAATTTCCAAGATTCCTGTCGGGAGCAAATATAATTTTCTCGGTAAGAGGAAGAGATTCAACAATCTGAACAGCATTTGATGAAGTACATATAATGTCGGACAATGCTTTTATTTCAGCTGAAGTATTCACATAAGAAACAACAGTTCTTCCAGGATTATTCTTTAAGAATTTTTCGAAATCTTCAGCCTTACATGAATCAGAAAGAGAACATCCTGCCATCATATCGGGCAGAAGAACCTTTTTTTGAGGTGCAAGAATTTTCGCTGTTTCAGCCATGAATTTCACTCCTGCAAAAAGAATAATGTCGGCTGAATTTGAAGCAGCTTTTTGGGAAAGAGCAAGGCTGTCTCCAACAAAATCTGCAATATCCTGAATATCACTTGTCTGATAGTAATGTGCAAGAATGATAGCATTTTTTTCCGCTCTCATTCTTTTTATTTCTGAAATATAAAATTCTGAACTTTCTGTTTTCATTTCACTGTAAACTTAATCAATAAAATTTTACTGAAATTCCGGATATTAAAAAACGGAAGTCTTATTAACCACATAATATTTTTATACTTTAATTTTAAATTTCTTTAATGATGATGATGTTATGCTGTTAATAATGTTGAAATTAAATAAAGATTTTTATTGTTTTATTCATGATCACAACTCTGCTAACATCTTATAAACAGTCCAAAAAATATACCATTTTTGATAATCAGATGATTAGTTATGTAATTAACAATTGTTAATAAAGGTTTGTTAATACAGGATCTGCGACAAAAGTATAAGAATTACAGTTTATTTACGGTTCATATTTTAGTTTTCTTTTCTTAAAACTTTATCGAAAACTTCCCGGAGTTGTTCACAACCATTAAAATCGTTAATAAATTCAAATTGTTATTATTTTTTATACATGTTATCAACAGGGTTTTCATTAATTATTTTATTGAACATAGGATTCTGGTTTTTGTTAATAGTATGAAATGAATGAAGTTTATAATAATCTGATAATTTAGCTGAAGATTCAGCAAGTATTTATCAAACGACCAGGGATCATAATCATTATTTAAAGATATTGGAATACTATTTTCTTTTGTTAATCAATTATTTAAATTTGTCACATATTATTACACAACAAAGATCATAAGATATTGAAAAATAAAAAAATAGCTTTGGTATCAGACCATGCCGGTTATTACCTTAAAGAGAAGATATTGAGTTATCTGATAAAGGAAAAATATTCTGTCAGGGATTTTGGATGTTCTTCGCCACAGGCAGTTGATTATCCTGATTACGGACATCCACTTGCTAATGCAATATCGGCGGGTGAATATGATCTGGGAATTTCAATTTGCGGTACAGGGAACGGAATAAACATGGTTGTTAATAAACATCCCGGAGTACGGGGAGCATTGTGCTGGAACGAAGAGATCAGCCGGTTGGCCAGGGCTCATAATGATGCTAATGTTTGTGCTATACCAGGAAGATTTGTATCGGAATCTGAAGCGTATCTTATTGTAAAGACATTTCTGACTACTGAATTTGAAGAGGGCAGACACAGGGGCCGGATTGACAAGATATCATTAAAAATGTACTAGTATGCTTTCAAACTCTTGCCGTTATGGTATCAGGGCAGTAATTTATCTTGCAGATCATACTAAAGGAGCTGGGAAAATAGGCATCAAACAGATAAGCAGTGATCTTAATCTTCCAATGCCTTTTCTTGCTAAGATTCTACAGCAACTGGCGAAACAAAAAATACTCAACAGCTCAAAAGGGCCTCATGGAGGGTTTGCTCTTCTGAAGGATCCGAAGAAAATTACATTGCTTGATATTGTAAATACCATAGATGGGAAAGATGTTTTTACTAACTGTGTAATGTATAACGGAACATGCCAGAGTGTAGAGAAAAGTAACAAGAAATGTCCTTTACACGATGATTATGAAAAGCCAAGGAGCGAACTGATCGCACTTTTTACAAACAAGACAATATATGATCTTGTTATTGAAACAGACGACAACGGATCTTTTACTATTTGAAAATAGTCTTTATTCGGGGTCCGATTGACAACCAAAGGAGGGCTGCAATAATAATTCCTGCAGCGTTAGCAATAACATCAAAAACACTTCCGGAACGATTAGCAGCAATTGTAAGTTGAAGTATTTCCATAAGAATGCCATATGTAAAAGGAATCAGTGCAACCAGACTTAACTGAATTCTTTCATTTATTGCATTTCTGTGTTCAAATACAATAACTGACATCAGACCAAAATACATTAGGAAATGAGCAATTTTATCGAAGTAAGGAATATTGAAAAACCTGACTTTATCAAAAGACTGAGAATCGGCAAGGCTTAGGTAAAGAATTACCAGAGCCACAATTATTGATAGAATATTCTTCTTTACCATCTTTAACTTGATTAATTCATAAACTTTAAAAAAGACAAAAGAAAAAAGGCTAAAGACAAAAGGTTCAAATCAATATGAAGAACAATCATAAAATTCAATTATTAAAAATTAAATTGGAAATAGT
>Ga0172368_10005462_pt1 | contig 14152 bp, 10 predicted proteins | sample Lak11m_FD_114540 | JGI IMG/M metagenome (GOLD analysis project Ga0172368, IMG submission 114540) | Freshwater microbial communities from Kabuno Bay, South-Kivu, Congo - kab_022012_11m | ecosystem: Environmental > Aquatic > Freshwater > Lake | place: Democratic Republic of the Congo: South-Kivu...
ACGGCGAGGGGTTTGATTCTATGCTGATGATTTATGGTCTGATTTCACTCGGTGCATCCATCCTGTCGCTGATGCTGATGAAGGAGCATCCGCCAACGCCGCCATCCGGCGAGCAATACGTGAGGTATCCCTTCAGGAAGGGGCTTAAACATCTGTTTGGGCAGCGGGATATGGTGATCACGCTGATCCTGTTCCTGTTCGGACTGGGGATTTTCAATGCTATCAGTTCCATGACCGATGCCATCACGGCCCATTCAGGCGTGAAGGATTCCAACGGGCTGATCGGCGGGGTGATGCTGATCGGAGGAATTATCGGGGCGCTGATTCTGCCGGCCCTTTCGGATTATTTCAGGATGAGAAAGATCTTTCTTGTGATCTGTATGGCCGGGATGATGCCGGGATTAGCCGGGATTGCCCTTGCTTCCCATCTGGGCCTCGATCCTTCGGCCGTGTATGCCGTTTCGCTGGTATCCTCCTTTATCCTGGGATTTTTTGTGATGAGCGCCGGTCCGATTGGATTCCAGTATGCGGCTGAGGTGAGTTATCCGGCGCCCGAATCGGTTTCCCAGGGGTTGTTGCTACTGGTGGGACAGATTTCAGGATTGCTGTTCGTGGCGGGCATGAGTGTAAACCAGAATAAGCATCTTGGGGCCTATCTGGTCCTGTTTGCAATCATTTCGCTGGTAACATTTGCCCTGACACTGCTGCTCAGGGAATCAAGAATGATGTCCGGTCAGTCCTAGGCTGATTTGATGATGATGGTCTTCAGCACGTCGGAGACATCTTCCAGTGCATCGGTGGTCAGTTCAAGGGTTTCGAGGATCTCCTTGTTTTTGATCAGTTCGATGGCGTTGGTTTCAGTCTGGAATAATTCCGATATAAGCCTGTGGTAAATATCGTCAGCCAGATTCTCGATCTCATTGATCTTGACGCAGGCGGCAGTGATCTGATCCGGTTTTTTCAGATTGCGCAGTTCCTTAACTGCTATCTTAACCTGCTGGCACCCATGAGTAACCAGGGTAACCATCTCCTTGAACTGAGGAACCAGTTTCTGGGGCTTGTATAATTTGATCTGCTGGCTTGCGGAGTTGATAAAATCCAGCACGTCATCCATTTTGGAAGTCAGCTGGTGGATATCCTCCCGGTCAAACGGGGTAATGAAGGTGACGTCAAGGGCATCGAAAACACCGTGTGCCACGTCGTCGGCCTGCTTCTCCAGCTGCTTGATCTCTTTGAACAGTTCTTCCTGAAGGGCCGGGGCCTGACTATCGACGATCTTTCCGAGAAGGTCGGCTGCCTTGCAGAGGTTGTCGGCCAGTGATTCGAACATCGGGAAGAACTTTTCCTCTTTGGGAAGGAGAACTTTACGCAGAATTCCTTTAGCCATAATGGAGATGATTAAAAATGATTACAAAGAAATCAGATTTTTGATGAAACTAAACCTATGATCCAGTAAATTAATCCACTAAGGATCATTGACGCAGGAATGGTAAGTATCCATGCCAGTATGATATTACCAGCGACTCCCCACCTCACTGCGGAGAGACGTTTGGCCATTCCAACTCCCATGATTGAACCGGTAATGGTATGGGTGGTACTGACCGGTATTCCTCCAAGGGTACTGCCAATTACCGTAATCGCCCCTGCAGTTTCGGCACAAAATCCCTGAACAGGCTTCAATTGTGTGAGAGAATTGCCGAGGGTTTTTATGACTTTCCATCCTCCCAGCAGTGTCCCGAGGGAGATCGTTGCGTAACAGGAAATGATGACCCACATCGGTACATGGAAATCTCCGGACATGTTGCCTGTGCTAAACAGAAGAATGGCAATGATACCCATGGTTTTTTGTGCATCATTGCTACCATGACCGAGGCTGAAAACCGCTGAAGAGAAGAGCTGTAACCCCCTGAAAACTGAATCCACTTTTCTTGGCGCAGTCTTTCTGAATAACCACATGGTGCCGATCATACCAAGATATCCGAGAAGGATACCCAAAAGTGGCGAAAGGAAAATAAAAAGAGAAACTTTAATGATTCCGCCCATCACAAGGGCACCCTTTCCGCCAATTAACAAGCCGGGACCGATTAGTCCACCAATGAGAGCGTGAGAAACGCTAATCGGCAATCCGAGAGCAGTACAGGTGTATACCCAGATAATGGAACCTACGAGTGATGAGAAAACAACATACTCATTTACAATCTCCGGAATAACAATCCCTTTTCCTATCACTGTTGCCACATTAACTCCAAAAATAAAAGCGGCGGCAAAATTCCAGAATGCGGCCCAGGCAACTCCCTGCAAAGGTGTCAGGACTTTAGTTGAGACTACTGTTGCGATTGAATTGGCTGCATCATTCATTCCGTTCAGGAAGTTGAAAATCAGCGCAATTGCGATAATTGAAATGATAAAAACGGTCATTATGCACCTTTTATCAGGATGGTCTTGAGAATGTCTGAAACATCCTCGATCCTGTCGGTTGTGTATTCAAGGGTTTCCATGATCTTCTTGTTCTTGATCAGTTCAATGGCATCCTTTTCATAGGAAAAAAGGTCGGAGATCATTTTGTGGAAAATGTCGTCGGCAATATTTTCAAGTTCGTTTATTTTAATGCAGGCATCATTGATCTTGGAACGATTCTGGAGATTTCGGAGTTCCATCACCGCGATTCGGATTTGTTCGCATCCACGCACGGCAACCATGGTAAGTTCCAGTGTCTGCGGGGCCAGCCGGCCAGGCCGGTACAGAAGGATCTGCTGGGCGGTGGCGTTGATGTTGTCCATCACGTCATCCATTCTTGAAGCCAGCCGGTGAATATCCTCACGGTCGAAAGGGGTGATAAAGGATGAATCGAGGGCGTCCATCACCCGGTGAACAATATCGTCGGCCTTGTTTTCGAGGAGCTTGATCTCCCGGATGGAATCTTCCTTTTTGCAGGGCTCGGCCGATTCAACCACCTGGGCCAGGATGTGGGAGGCTTTTGAGATCAGCTCGGCCAGATCCTCAAACATCGGATAAAACTTATCCTCCTGAGGCAGCAGCAACCGCCTGATCATTCCTTTTGCCATAGAGGAATAAAGCTACTGATTTTTGACCTCGGTTGCCTGCTTTTCGTGTGATTTTTTGTGGGGAGCATGAGGATTCCAGCCAACTACACCAAGCATTACAAAAAACCCGACAACATAGGCAAGTGCCACATGCCACCCGCTTTTGATGTAGTTCACCGTGTTCTTGGCTTCGGGATACATGTTTGACAAGGCAACACCGGCAGATGAACCGAACCAGATCATGGAACCGCCGAAACCGACTGCATAGGCAAGAACACCCCAGTCGTACCCGCCTTGCTCAAGGCAAAGCTTGGTGAGCGGGATATTGTCAAACACCGCTGATACAAAACCAAGGCTGAACGAGGTGACCCATGAGGCAGGCGGAAGCTCATCCACCGGCATCAGGGAAGCAATGGTTACCAGGGACATCAGGAATACAGTACCTTTCCAGGCATTCTTCATTTCATGCCATGGCGTTTTGGTCACGAGTGCACCGAGGAGGATGGCGATCCAAACCCCTGCAGCCGGAAAATCCAGCAAATAATTCGTGGTAATGGCTCCGACAAGAATCAGGAAAACCACAACCAGTCTGACCTTGTCAACCCTGATTCCGGGATTGTTATGTTTCTGGATAGGATGATATTTATGTTGCTGCCGGGCACCGAAGAAACCGAAAATCAGAAATGCGGCAATGGAAGCGATAAATGCATGAAGCACATCCAGAGGATTGACACCATCGATCCACATCAGCGTGGTTGTGGTATCGCCCACCACCGATCCTGCACCTCCTGCGTTGCTGGCGGCGATGATGGCGGCCAGGAACCCCAGGTGCACCTTGCCTTTGTAGAGGACCATGGCCATGGTGCCTCCGATCATGGCAGCGGCGATATTATCGAGGAAGGAGGAGAGAACCATCACGATCAGCATCAGGATCAGCCCGCCGGTCCAGTTGTTGGGCAGGTGATTCGGCAGCACGTCGGGCACTTTCGACTCTTCAAAATGCTTGGCCAGAATGGCAAATCCGAAGAGCAATCCCAGAAGGTTCAGCAGAACCCTCCATTCACCCTCTCTTTCAGGCGTGCCGATAATATGTTCCCACAGATTGAAACCGGGATCGAAAATAAATTTGAAGGCCAGAACAACGGCCAGTCCGATCAGGGCAACCTGCATGGTTTTATGGTGGAAAACAGCAACGCAGATCAGGGTGATGCCGAATAGGATAAACTCAATTCTGACCGGTCCCAGTGAGGGAACGGTGCCGGAACCTGCGGCAAGGGCCATTGCGGGAACCATCAGCAGCGCAACCAGCGCCAGAATCAGGCGCATGGCGGAAGATTTGAAGAGGGAGTTGTGCACCATATGTTTTGGATTTGAAGGAGGCTAAATTAATATTTTTTCACCTCCTCAATCGTGATGTTTTTCAGTGGCCTGAATTGTTCAGAAGCCGCGTATTTTTTCAGACTGAAGAGCAGCTGGCGGGCAGCAGGACGCTGTTCAATACCGGTGACCAGATCGGCTCCGGTGAGGATCAGTTTTCCATTGCCGCAGCGGACCTCGAAGATCAGGGCGAGGCTGCGGTTTGTGAACCAGTCATCGATGATCCTGACGATCGATTGTGACAGGGTGTCGGGCTGATCAAAGAGCAACGGTTTGGCATTGTGGATAATTTCCCACCAATTGTAATCGGTAAAATAGGCGGTGGGAAATTCTGCCAGTGCCGGATGACCAGGATCACAGAGGATCCCCAGCGTATGCGGGGCCTGGCCGCGGGTCCAGGCCGTATTCCAGAAAATGCTTGAGAATCCGAGGGCTATGTTCCCGCCGTGATCTGCCGAAACTTTTTGCCCCAGGCTCAGAATAGCGGTACCTCCCTGTTTCATCAGCCTTTCGAGTTCAGGCGTCACCTTCTCAAAAACAGGTACGGTGGGGACTATTCCGGCCGATTCCGGATAAACCCAGAAATTCCAACTATTCTTATAGCCGGCCACCGTGACTTCCATGATGAACCAGGAAGGGTTGGTTATCCCGGATAAATTCCACTCATAGGTTCCGGCGGCGGTGTTGGTTCCGGCTGGGTAATTGCCGGGCGGCATGACCGAATCCCTGACAACATGGTTTTCCCGATCACTGATCCGGACCCTGACTTCTGATCCTTTCAGATCTGCCGGTCCGAAGTTCGCTATCTCAAGATCGGCTTTGAAAGTTTCGCGGTTGGTCAGGATCAGTTTGTCCATCCTTGCCAGCGGTACAATGGAATTGCAGAACTGGCTGTATTCCTGCGGTGAGATGTATCCCTTCTCCTCCCAGAACGGATCCAGTACCCCCACGAGGGCAGTCCCCTGACCCGGGAAATCATGCAGATCCAGGAGCTGGAACCCGGCCATGGTCGTGGTTCTCAGGGCTGCCTCAATATCAGCCTTATAGCATAAGGCCTGAAGCTTTCCTGAAGCCATCAGGAAATCGTGCGAAAGATTCCCGAGATTTGCTTCCTCCAGCGTCTCCCGGAAAATTTCGAAGTTCTTCGGCTTCAACGGGCCGGTATATTTCCTGATTTCCTCAAAGTTGGGATAGACGCACCACTGGCCGATTTCATGACTAACGGCGGGTTTATCCGGATATCCGGCAGCGATAATTTCCGTGAAATCAAACCTGGTCTGCGGAGGCTGTGCGTTGATGATGCTGTTGAGTCCTTCGCCCCACCTCTGAATTCTTGGGTCCGGCGTGCTGTAGAAATCAGCGGATGGTACTTTGGGCCAGCCGGAGGCGGAGGTATATACCCTTCGCGGATCCTTCTGCTTCCAGTATTTAACGAAAGCATCAAGGAAGGCCACCTGATCCGGGCCTCCCGGCTCATTCCCGTAGGACATCATCACGAAGGAGGGATGATTGCCGTATTCTGAAACGATCCGGTCGCTCTCGGAATAGAGCCATTCATCAAATTCGTTGCCGGTCCCCACGCTGGTCCAGGCTCCGCATTCCACATACAGGTATATCCCCTCCCGGTCAGCAGCGGTGAAAGCAGCCTCAGGCGGGCACCATGAGTGGAATCTCATGTGGTTGAGGCCGTGTGATTTGATCACCCTGTAAATTCTTTGCCATTCAGCAATGTCAGTGGCGGGGTATCCTGTTTTGGGAAAGATAGCGCACTCGAGGGTTCCCCTCAGAAAAGTGGGCCGACCGTTAATCAGGAAGTGGCTTCCATCAGCTCTGAACTCCCGCATGCCGAAGGAGATCTCCAGATCCTCCTTCCGGCCCGATTCATTCATTTTTACAGACAAGTGCAGGCTGTACAGGTTGGGGGCGAACTCATCCCATAATTTGCATGAATCGCCGAGCGGATAGAAGAACTCAAAAGCCTCGCTGCCAGTTTGGACCTCTTTGATAAATTTAACGGGGCTCATTACGGTAGCGGTGGAACTGCCGGGAGTGACCCGGGCTGTGACGGACACCTCTTCCGGCCGGCCGGATAGATTTTCGATGGCCCCAACCACGCGAATGATCCTCTGGCTTAGATCAGGGTAAATCCTGATATTTCCGAAGGTGACCATTGGCAAGGCTTCAATGGTGAGTTCCCCGGCGATGCCGTTCCAGTTGCTTTGGGTATGATCACTCACACTGTGTGCATTGGCCCCCACATCCACGAACATCCGGTTGTCCACGCGGATGGTCAGAAGATGCTGGCCGGGTTTGGCGAAGCGGGTCAGGTCATACCGGTGGGGAGTACCCAGACTGTTCTGTTCTCCCACCCGGTTGTCGTCCAGCCAAACGGTGGTTGTCCAGTGGCATCTTTCCAGATTGAGCAGGATCCGCTCTCCTTTCCAGGCCTGCGGTATCCGGATCTCCCGCTGGTACCAGGCCGGTCCAACGTAATAGAGATCGGGCTGCAGCCAGAAGGGTATTTTTATGTTGCCCGGTTTGCGGTACTTTTCATACTTGTCGGCTGTGTACCAGGAACGATCGACCACCTGGCCCATCCATTCTGTGGCGGTTCCGACTTCAAACCCCTTGCCGTTGGTAGCCAGGGAGCCCGGAAGATGAAGGGTGTCAGCAGGGAATTGGGTGAGGTAAACCTGTTCCGTGATGCCTTTGTCGAGCGAGTCAATGATGAATCGCCATCTGCCTGACAGATCCATGGTATTATCGACGCGGTTGCAGGCAAGAAGTATCAGTAATAGGGGGAGGAGGCGGGGTTTCATAGGATGATGTGGGGATTAGATGATGTGGGGATGTGGTGATTTGATGATGTGGGGATTTGATGATGTGGGGATTTGGGGATGTGGGGATTTGGGGATGTGATGATGGGTTAGTGGGTGGTGAGGGTGCAGTTTACAATTTCAGTTTGGATGGGCACTGTAAAGATCCATTCCTGTTCGGATCGGACAGGCTTGATGGTTTTTCCGGCAGCCACCAGGCTGGGAGTATGCAACGGCTGACAGGTTAGTCTGATTTCTGTCAGGCCGGATTTTTTGGTTATGGAGGGATTGCGGTTTTCGAGGCGGAAGGAGATCTGGCGGAAGTCTTCTGAGACTGTGATGGGTTGATCTTTGGCGAAGCCGTTGCTGTTGAGTTCAATGCTGATCCGGTTTTCAGGCAGGATGGCTGAGAAGCGGGTGCGGAGGCCGTCGCGGGGGACCACCTCAAATTGCTTGCCTTTGTGGGCAAGGGTGCCGCCGTAGGCAATCCAGCCGAAGATCGAATCCTTTGTCAGGATCGTTCTGGCCATTCGTGTGGAGGAGCCGTACCCCAGGTCGATCTCACCGTCGTAATGCCAGGGGCCGCGCGGAACCTCTTTCCGGATCCAGGCCCGTCCCCATTTGGAGTTGTTGAAGGTCCAGCCGCTGGCGCCGTCGTTTTGCTCGCCGGGGAACCAGAATCCGTAATTGTTTTCAGGAGTGCCGCTGTTCATGAGCGCCCAGTGACAGAGGTAGGATGCATATCCCAGCTGAAGCCAGTCGTCGGGCTTTTGGGAGAACCGGATGCCATAATCGAGAATGCCCCAACCGCCCATGTTGGCCATGTAGCTCATCGAGCCGCCATCAGAACTCGAGGTAAAATCGGCCCCCAACAGATAATAGGTGGTCTCCAGCCAGCCCCGAACGGCGAGTCCGCCCATCAGCTGCCTTTCCATGAAATCTTTTGCATCCTCCTGTTTTACAGAGGGATGCGAGTGCCATTTGTTGAGTTTCTTGTCGAACCAAAGATTGGTATCCGGTTCCATCTTATTGAGCACACCATATTTGGCCAGCGCATAGCTGGATTCAAAGGCGGTTCTGTCCAGACTGTACTCACTGCGGAAGGGGTATTTGTCGTCATAAATGAAATACTTGACCTTCTTTTCCCATTCAGCCCTTAGTACTTTCGACTTTATACTTTCTCCCTGATGATCAAGCTCTTTGATCAGATCGACGATCACTAGTTCATTATAGCATCCCCATTTGTAAGTCTCGTACCAGGGAAGGATCTCATACGGATAGGTGAAATAGGCTTTGGCGGTCTGGTAAGCGCGTTCGAGGTAGCCCGCCGCATCGAGGTAATGGACCTGATCGGGATAGAGTTTTGCAATCTGGTACATGTGCCAGTAAAGCATGATGATATGGGGATAATCGTAGGATCTCCAGATATTCATCTTATCCAGGTTCCTGTTTTTTACCCCTGCTCTCAGGAGCGGATCCCGGTTGACCATCCAGTTGGGGGTGCCGTAAATTCCATAGGGGTAGGGCGTTTCCTGGTCGGTTCGCTGGAGTTTTCCCCAAACGAAATTTTTGAGGTAATACTCAACCGAAGCGATCTCATCGGGATCAGGATAAGCCACATTTTTGGCTGCTACGAAGGGGGCCTTGCACAGCGCGGGATCATCGCAGGCCAGGACATATCCCCACCAATAATCGAAGCCGTCGGTGTTATCGGGTCCCCGCAATATTCCCTCCCTCATGTCATACACGGAGTAGAGTCCGTTGTACCATTTGGTGGAATCTCGATGCTGCTGATGGTTGACAATGAACGAACTGCGCTTTTTGAACAGGGTCTCGAGGGCTTCGCACGAAAAGAATTCCAGGTAGGTTTTTTTTCCATGGTCCCACCAGAGGGTTAGCTTGTTTTCACCGGGATGCCTGAAGCTGACCTCGTACTGAAAATGATCCTCGGGAAATTCCTTCAGAAAACGGATGGTGGTGGCATCGGGAAATTCGGCTGTGATGGAATCGATCTTATTCTTCGTATGGAGTGAAAATCTGGCCGAAAGATCCGTTGGGATGGTCATTCCCGGAACGACCCGGATATCAAAAAGTCCGTTTTCATAGAGGAGCTGCCTGAGATGATCGAAACTGGAGGCCCACTGGAATCTCAGGCCATAGGTGACTTTGCTGCTGGCCGAGCCCTTTGGGCCCAGTTCGAGCATCGTATTGGGCTGGCGCCAGCTCCCCCGGTTTTCCTGCGCGGCAGATAAGCCGCTGTGGATGTAGGCTTTGTAGCCACCCTGACTGGTAAAATATTCCAGTGAGGTTCCGGGCAGGAGTGTGACCAGGAGGTAGGGAGGCAGGCCGGAGGGTTTGGTGAAATAGAGGAAGGAACCGTTGCCCTGAATAAAATGGTGTTTGGTGAAACATTGCTCGAAAATATACTCCGGCTCCTCGCCTCCGGGTGTCCGCCAGGGAAAGGGAATGGCCAAATCCCCGATGCTGACCGGAAAATCCATCATGCTCTCCAGCTCAATCTGATAATCGAGGTATTTCTGATGCATGTCGAAAGTCTGAACCATCCTCAAAGGCATCCCTTCAATATAATCTTCATACTTTATCCTTTCCCCTTCCATCTGCCTTTTGCCTTCTGCCTTCTGCCTTGTTTCGTCCCGGTACAGATCAAGCCAGTCGCCCGGCCCGATCCGGTATTTTACCACAGGATTTCCAAAGGTTCCTGCCAGCACATTGGCATGGGTGGTGTCGGTGGAACAGGTGAGGGAGTTGAGGCCGGAGCGGGTGAAGAGGGTCTTGATATCTTGAGATGGTAAGGCGAGAGGCGAGAGAAGAAAGGCGAAAGAAAGAGTTAAAGAAAACTTAAGATTAAAGAGTGAGGATTTCATGGGGCAAGGGTGTTTGGCATAAGTGTAAATATAACGATTATGCCTACTTTCAGAGGTTTTTTTGCAATACCTATGAAATCTGTACTGGGATTATTCTTTCTGCTGGTAGCCATCACCTTAGCCAGTGGCCAGACGACCGCGCCGGCTGCATTGCAAGCCACGAGGATCCATGAAGTTGTCAGGTTCGACGGATCGCCTTCGGAGCAGATCTGGAGCACCACCCAGCACATCAGGGAGTTTACCCAGCGGGAGCCGGAAGTCGGTAAGCCTGCAACAGAATCCACAGAGGTAGCTGTGGTGTATGATGAGCAGAATCTGTGGGTGGCGGTCTGGTGCTACCAGAAAGAGATGTCAAAAATGGTTGCAAAATCTTTCCAGCGCGATTTTGATGAGGATGGGGAGGATAATGTGCAGATTGTAATCTCACCTTTCAATAATCACCGGAATGGATATCAGTTCATGATCAATCCTTTTGGCGCCCGGATGGATGCCCTGGTTTCGGGGAATGAGGAAACCAACGAGGACTGGAACGGCGTATGGGATGCCCGTGCGGTGATCACCCCGGAAGGATGGTTTGCCGAGATCATGATCCCGTTCAATACGCTGAAATTTCAAAAATCGGAGGTTCAGGAGTGGGCGCTGAATGTTGAGCGAAATATTCAATATAAAAATGAGCAGTCGCGGTGGCAGGGCTGGAGCCGCGACCATAACCTGGCGAACCTGGCCGTAGCCGGAAAGCTGACCGGCATTGAGGGGATCTATTATACTCAAAGATTCGAATTCAAGCCCTATGCGCTTGGGGGCTGGCAGCTCAACGGAGAACCCGGGAAGGTTAAGCCGGTTGGAAAAATGGGGGCTGATCTAAACTACAATGTCACAGCGAATCTCAAGCTGAACCTGACGGTAAATACCGATTTTGCGCAGGTGGAAGCGGATCAGATCCAGGTGAACCTCACCCGTTTCAATCTCTATTATCCCGAAAAAAGGGAGTTTTTCCTCGAAGGCGACAATTATTTCCAGTTCAACCTGGGCCAGTCGAGCCGGGTATTCTACACGAGAAAGATCGGGATCGAAAACTTTGAGCCCGTGAATGTTCTCGGAGGAGTCAGGCTGTTTGGCAAGGAGGGACCCCATAATATCGGTTTTCTGAGCCTTCAGACGGCAGCCACAGATAATGTTCCAACCACCAACAACACAATCATGCGCTACAAGCATGATATCGGGGCGCAAAGCTATATCGGGGGGATCCTTACCTCAAAATACAATTCAGACAAGCATAATCTGGTGTTCGGTATCGACGGAAGTTATACCACTTCCAAACTGTTCGGCGACAAGAATTTTGTCGCTTTCGGGTGTGTGACGGCTTCTGTCGACAATGGACAGTGGAAGGGTAATAATGTAGGCTACCGGGTTATGCTGGATTACCCCAATGAGCTCATTGATCACTACATAGCGGTGGCTTCGATCCCAAAGAATTTTAATCCTGAGCTGGGTTTTCTTGGCAGGCAGGATTATGATGCCATCAACTGGAAGATGGATTTTCAGCCCCGGGCCCTTAAAAAGCTGGGAGTCAGGAAACTGCTGCTGCAGCCATGGAACCTCCAGATCTACCGGACCAACACTACCCGAAAGCTGGAAACCATCAATTTCGCGATAACTCCCGCCGGGGTGCTGTTCGAATCGGGGGATGAGCTTACTTATTCAATTAGCTGGGATTATGACAGGCTGACTGAGGAATTTGAACTGACCGACTCAATCATGATCCCGGCAGGGGAATACAAGTTTTCCGGGCACCGCATGGGGTTTGAGACTTACCAAGGACGCAGGATCTGGGCGGAAGCCGATTTCTCAACCGGTACCTTCTACGATGGCCGGCGAAGCGGAATGGAGGCCGGGGTCGGGCTGAACGTCAATCAGAATCTCAACCTGATGGGGCAGTATGAACTTGACCAGCTGCAGTTTGGAGAGACATCCTCGTGGGTTCATCAGGTGGCCGCATATGTGAACTATGCTTTCAATACCAGGATCGACCTTTCATTCTTCGGCCAGTGGAACAATGAATCCGACCGGTTCCTGCTGAATTTCAGGGTTCATTGGATTCCCAAGATCGGAAGCGATTTCTATTTTGTGCTGAACAACGGTTATGAACCGGTTCACCAGGCGGAACTCCTGCGTCCTGAAATTCATAGCGGTGCAGCCAAACTTGTTTGGAGGATTACCTTCTGATGTGTAAGTTTAAGTCATGAAATCATTCATTATCAAGGAAGAGGATATAAAGGACCTGGTGGCCAACTGGGGTTATAGCATCACCTCCGGCAAGATCACGTCAGAGGGCATGAAGGTTGGATTCATGTACCGGGAGGAGCGGATGGACAAGGAAGACAGCGGCTGGAGGTTCTTGTCGGGCACCGAAACCGAGGAGTACCTGGATGATCCCGACAACAGCAAGGCGGTGGCAGTCAATGTGGTAGCCAACTATGATTCTGCCATCATCCCCTATCTGAAAAACAAGATTGGTACGGAATGGGAGCGGGTTGAAGGGACAGATGAGTTCGTTGAACTCTGATCTCAGAAACTGATCCCTATCCCCACCGGCCACGAATTGTGGCGCCAGACTCCGTAATTTTTATAAGCCGGACTGAGCGTATATCTCGCACCCAGGGTTAGTGAGAGCGCTGTTCTTTCACTCAGCCGGAACTCCAGACGTCCTGTGGCTTCGGCGCCTCCCGTGTACAGAACTTTCGGTCTGAAAAGGTTGATCCCGTTGAGCACACTGGCTCCGGCGTGGGCACTGAACCGGTTATGCTCCCAGAATTTCCAGAGAATTCCGACACCGGCGTAGCATTCGTTTCTTTCAAGTAAAAGATCGTATTCGGCTGATGCACCGAGTCTTATGTTACCTGAGAGGGAATGGAAATATGTTAATGCCAGTCCGCCTCCGTCCAGAGCCGGTTCGAAAAACCCGTTATACCAGGAGGAAGGGTACCCTCTGAATGAGACCTCCAGCTTTTGAGCACTCAAGGCCGGCGCAATTGCCAGTAAGCAAAAAACCAGGAACTTCCTACTGCTTGTCATATTCCAATCCGTTGATAATGAAGAATTTTAGAATCATCTGGCTTACGGTTTCATACTGCTCAACCAGACTGATGGTTGCCGTTCCGTCGCCCTCCTGCGGGCCGTATTTGCCAAACTGGGCGTGGTTTCCGCCCGGAATAGTATAGTAGACTGTTTTAGGAGAATCACCGGTGGGAAACTCATCTGCCGACCGGATCCAGAATGGTGTGGGAAGTAGTCCCTGGTGTGACGCAATCTGCAGGCTGTCGACCAGCCCGTCGAATTGTCCCCGGAGCGACAAGACCGATCCTTCCCAGTTATTCAGGTTGGTGGATGTTTCGGGATAGGCGGCCATCAGGACCAGCCCCTTGAAGAAATCCGGATACTGATTAACTGTGGCACAGGCCATTACTCCACCCAGCGAATGTCCGCCTATTACCCACTGCTCCACATCCGGAAAATCATCATATACCCAGGCTCCCTGAGTGGGATTCATGACCGCCAGGTTGCCCGGCATCTTTACGATCACCACCTTGTGCCCCTTGCCCGAAATGGCAAAATCCGACAAGGGTTCAATATAAGCATGCGGGTCCACCAGTCCTCCCGGATAAAATACCAGTCCGGTTTTGGAATACCGGTTGCTCGCCGGGTTGATCTCGATGTAATTGCGATATTCATATATGGTTACAACTCCTGGGATGTCCTGTTTTTCAGGAAGATAGCTGCAGGAGACAAGGCCAAAGGCGAGAGGCGAAAGAAGAAAGAAATACTTAAGACTTAAGAAATTCATGATGGTGAATTTGCCTCTAAGATAAAGATTTCCTTTCCCCCTCACCTCCTCATCCCCTTTCCCCCTTGTAGAGACGCATATATGCGTGTCTACAAGACGCATGTATGCGTGTCTACAAGACGCATGTATGCGTCTCTACGAATTTTTGATTGCAATCAACCGGTGTTGCGTGCGGAAGATGAGGAT
>Ga0172368_10005464_pt1 | contig 14144 bp, 14 predicted proteins | sample Lak11m_FD_114540 | JGI IMG/M metagenome (GOLD analysis project Ga0172368, IMG submission 114540) | Freshwater microbial communities from Kabuno Bay, South-Kivu, Congo - kab_022012_11m | ecosystem: Environmental > Aquatic > Freshwater > Lake | place: Democratic Republic of the Congo: South-Kivu...
GGGGATTTCATATAATCCAGAGCCGCCTATGACAGCCAGTTGCGGATGTATCTCCATCTTGATCTCCCATTCTTGATACAGGTCTTAAAAGCTGAAATCACTCAGCGTATCTGTGAGGGTTTGATTACAAACCAAATTCTGCTGCTGGAGCGCCAGCCGAAGCAACATGGACCTGGAATGCCACGCCGCCAAAACGCAACTCGTCCCCAGAGGCAAGAACCATCTGGGAACTGATCCGCTCCTGATTCAGGTAGACGCCATTTTTCGAGCGCAGGTCCTCGATCCACCATTGGCCTTGGTGATACGTCAGGCGAGCGTGGCGAGCCGAGATCGTGCCATCCTCCAGATGCAAATCGCTGCCTGACTGGCGGCCTACGATGATTTCGGGGCGGGTGAAAACGAAATTGGTTTCGGCAGAAGGGTCGGACGGAGCCTCCGCCAGGCGCAGGGTCAGGGATGGGAACGGAGCTTCAGCCAGCGACCGGGCTTGAAGTCGCAAACGCTGCCAGAGCAGCCAAAGCGCCCAACCCAGAAAGGCATACAGGGACGCCGCCAATAAAACGCGCATGACCAGAAAGATGATTTCCATTTCACATCAAACCCTAAGAACTCCGGGTTGAGCCTCCGCCGACGGGCATTTCCTGGGTTTCAACCAGTCCCGGGCTATCCTGCCCGAAGACGATTGGTAGACCGGCCAGGGATATCACGTCGCCTGGATGAAGGACCTGCTGAACCACCCGGACCCCATTGACATAGGTGCCGCCGCTCGATTCCAGGTCAAACAGGACGAACTGACCGCGGGTCAGGCGGAGCTGGGCATGGGTGCGCGAGATGCGGGTGTCGTCGATCACCACGTGGTTATCCGGACGGCGGCCCAGGTTGATGACGGGGCGGTCGATCGGGAATAAACGGCGGCCATCTACAATCAGAAATGCGCCCAACGGAAGGCTGACAAGTTCCTCCTGGCGGTCATCGCCATCCAGCATGGCGACATCGGTGGTTTGAGAAACACCGCGCTCATCACAGGGCGCGACCAACAGGTTGCCGGGGGCGAGATGTGGGCGAGCCTCGACCTGGAGGAAGCTGCCTGACGGAAAAAGAATCCCTTGCTCGCGGCCAGTCGCCCGCAGGGTGGTCTCGACTTCTGCCAGCCAGGCTGCGTTCGAGAACAAATCGAACTCCGCCGGGCAGACCAGCAGGGCGAGCCGGTCGGGGGCAAGCAGCTCGCCGTCGGACTGGATGCGCAAGCCATCCCGCACGGCGGTCATCAAACGGCGAGCGAGCAGTAGCGAGGGGCGGGTGTTGGGGAAGAGCCTATCGGCGGCGCCTTCCACAAACACCTGCAAACGTGATTCAATCAATAGGAGTTTATCTTCGAGTATGCTCATCGGCGAGGGGTATTATACGAGCAAAGAGGGAGATTGGGCAAGGGCAGGCTGATGGGTTCGATAAGGGGTGGAAGAACGAGCAAGAAGTGGATGTATAATTGCGCCAAGCGAGGATGTAGATAGGGAAAATGGCTGACCAATCAACAATTTTTCGGGAAATAGCCCAAAGATGGTCGCAGCGCATCTCCAGCCGGCGAGGCAAGCTGGCGCTGGCAGCGATCTCAACCGGGCTGGTGTTGATCTCCCTGCTGGGATGGGCGCTGACCTGGCAGGGAACGAGCCGGCGCTCGCCCTTCGCTCCCGGCAGCCCAAAAGGGAATTTAAGGATCACGCCGCCAGCCTCGTTGAGCGAGCTTGAGCAACAATTTCCCGGATGGAGTGACATCCTGTCTGATCCGAAGCTGGAATCAATCTACCGGGAGTTCCTGGGCGTGTATCAGCAAGGCGGGGAAGAGGCGGCGAAGGAGCTGGCGCAACGGCGCGGGTTGTTAAACCAACAGGGCGAAATCATCTTAACCCTGGAGTTGAACATGGATGACTCGGGCGAGTTGACCCGGAAATTACGCGAACTGGGCGTGCGGGTGACGGCTGCCAGCGGGAGATATCTGGACATTGCGATCCCGTGGGTATTAATCAAGCAGGCTGCCGGATCGTCCAACCCGGCCGGCTGGCTGACGGAGGCGAGCGGCGAGCCGATCGCGGCGCTGGAGCAGGTGATACGCGTGCGCTTAGTCCTCCCGGCCGAGGATGATTCGGGCTGGCTGGCTGGCGATATCGAGAGCGAGGCGCTGACGGTGATTGGGGCAGATCAGTGGCAGCAGGCCGGATTCGACGGCGCAGGCGTGAAGGTGGGCGTGATCGACAGCGGGTTTGGCGGTTATACGGACCTGCTGGGGACGGAGCTGCCCGAACAGACAACCACAAAATCATTCAAAGATGGGATGGCGGAGGTGGACGAGACCGAGATCGTACATGGAACCGCCTGTGCGGAGGTGATCCACGACGTCGCGCCGGGGGCAGAGTTGTTCCTGGCGGCGGCGAATTCGCAGACCGAGACGATGATGGCGATCGAGTGGCTGGAAGAACAGGGCGTACAGATCATCTCGATGTCCAAGACCTGGTTTGCCGGATCGATGGACGGGACGAGCGAGTTGGATCGTTTTATCGAAAAGAGCGCCGAGCGGGGCGTGGCCTGGGTGATCGCGGCTGGGAACTTCGCCGAAAGCCATTACCTGGGCGAGTTCAACGACCCGGACGGAGATGGGTATCACGAATTCTCCGAAGGGAACGAGCTGCTCCAAATTTACCCGGAAGAGGCGGCCTCGCTGGCATTGAATTGGGACGATTGGCAGGTGGGCGATCAGGACTACGACCTGTTTTTACTGGACGAAGATCTGAACGTGATCGCCAGCTCCGAGAACCGGCAGGATGGGCCGGAGACCGGAGCGTATGAGCTGATCTCAAACGATGGGTTGGACCCCGACGGGGTCTATTACGCTGCGTTTTATGCCTATCGCATCACCCGCCCAGGGCAGCTCAATTTCTTTGTCTTGCACGGCGAGGTGGAGGGGGCGATGGCGGAAACCAGCATCTCGATGCCGGCTGAGAGCGACCTGGTATTGGGGATCGGAGCAACCTATTGGGAAACGGATGAGTTGGAGTCCTACAGCGGGCAGGGGCCAACGCTGGATGGGCGCCTGAAGCCGGACCTGGCCGCGCCAAGCGTGGTGAGCATCGCCGCGAGCGAAAACGCTTTCAACGGCACTTCGGCGGCCGCGCCGCACGCAGCCGGGGCCGCCGCGCTGGTGTTGCAGGCTTACCCGGATTTCAAGCCAGAGCAGGTGTTCGGCTTCTTTCAGGAACGGGCGCTGGACCTGGGGGCAGAAGGAGCGGACCCACAATTTGGGTACGGGCGGTTGTGGCTGGGAGACCCCGACGAGCGGGTTGAGACTCCGGTTGTAGAACCAACCGCGATGGTTGGGTTAGCTCCACAACCATCGCGGGTTGTCCTGGCAACGGCGCGGCCAAAGACAAGCCAGACCGCGCCAAGGGCGACTTCCATCCCCTGGTTGTGGCTGGCCTGCCTGGCGATCCCCGCAATTTTCGGCTTGATGGGGTTCTTCGCTTTGGGCGCGGCTCTGGTCTGGACGCAGACCCGCCCGGCAGAGCGGCGCTGCCCGTCTTGCGGTCAGACGCTGCGGGAGAGCAGCAAGTTTTGTCCGCGCTGCGGAAGGAGAGTGGAATAAATTCGTCGTTAGTTCAACATGCGGGCCAGGATATCGCTATTTTCCATCAACAGGAAATCTTTGCCATTCAGCTTGATCTCGACGCCGGTGTATTTGGCAAACAGCACTTTATCGTTCACGCTGACCTTGATCTCTTCGTCGTCGCCGATGGCGATCACAAGGCCGGTCTGCGGTTTTTCTTTAGCGGTCTCGGGGACGAAGATGCCAGAGCTGGTGCGGGCTTCTTGCTCCAGGGGTTGGATCAGGACGCGCGCCCCGAGTGGTTGAATTGCGGGGGTAGAACCATTGTCAGACATTATTTGCTCCTTTTTTGAGTTTACTTGATACTCAACAGTTGATTGATCTTATTGCGGTCGAAACCGACGATGATTTTGCCGCCGATATCGATTACCGGGACGCCTTGCTGCCCGGAGCGGCGGACCATATCGCGGGCGGCAGCCTGGTCGCGGCTGACATCCACGTCTTTGAACTTGATCCCTTTATCACGGAAATAGCGTTTGGCTTGCGTGCAAAACGAGCAGGTGGGCGTCGAGAAAACGATGACGCGCGGTTGGGGTTTTTGAAGATCGGGCATAATCACTCTCCAGATTAGAAATGGATTGAGCAGATAGCGCTCTGCGCTTATGGGACAGGCGCGCGAAAACCATTTCATTAGATGCAGGCAGGGGGGAGGAGGTGACAGGGAATTGAGGAGGAGTTTTTGAGAGGTGGATAAGGTCTGGTTCTGAGTGCCGTCCTCTAATCCCTTTCCCCCACCCAAATACCAACCAAATGGTATATTGAATCTATTACAGGTTCGTACGTACAAAACGCTTGACTCTATGTATCATTATTGGTACACTCAGAGTGTGCATAATGAACCGCGAATGAATGTGGTCTTTTTTCAATCCCGGGTTGGGAGAGAACCTGTGAGAGAGTGGATCAAGTCTTTACCCTATCAGGACAAGAAAATCCTTGGAGCAGACATCAAGACGTTGCAGTTTGGCTGGCCAATCGGAATGCCGCTGGTGCGAAAAATTGAGCCTGATTTATGGGAAATACGCTCCGATATTAGTAATGGAATTGCCAGGGTATTTTTTACTGTTCAGGGCCAATTCATAATTCTCTTGCATGGTTTTGTCAAGAAATCTACAAAAACGCCCTTGGATGACTTATCATTGGCGCGCAAAAGATTAACACAGGTACGAGGTGAAGAATGAACAAGAATCATTTCGGAAGCGACTTTGACGATTTCCTGGCTGGAGAAGGTCTCTTAGAGGATTCGGAAGCCACAGCCGTAAAACGGGTTTTGGCTTTTCAGATTGTTGAACTGATGGAATCTCAAAATTTGAGTAAGACCGAAATGGCTCGCCGGATGAAAACCAGCCGGGCCGCTTTGGATCGCCTGCTCGATCCTGAGAATCGGGCGGTTACATTGCTAACGATGGACAAAGCCGCCCGTTCCCTGGGAAAGCGCCTGCGTTTGACTCTCACGTAAGAATGAACAAAGAAACGCGACATCCAATCCATCTGCGCGCCCAGGCAACGAGTGCGATAATTTTCAATGAATGATCTCAAACGAGTGACCATTTATACCGATGGCGGCTGCGACCCGAATCCTGGCCCGGGTGGATACGGCGCAGTCCTGCTGTTCGGCGCACACCGGAAAGAGTTATCTGGCGGTTTCCGTTTGACGACCAATAACCGGATGGAGATCTACGCGGCCATCCAGGGGCTGGATGCGCTCAAAGAACCCTGCCTGGTCACTTTGTACAGCGACTCAGAATATCTGGTCAAGGCGATATCCAAAGGTTGGGCCAGGCGCTGGAAAAAGCGCGGCTGGATGCGCAATTCAGAAGATCGAGCGCTCAACCCTGACCTGTGGGAACGTTTGCTCGCGCTGTGCGACAAACACCAGGTGACTTTTATCTGGCTCAAGGGACATGCGGGAACCATCGAGAATGAACGCTGCGACCAGCTTTCCAAGAAAGCCATGCGCCAAAAGGACCTGCCGGTCGATGATGGTTACGAACCGAAAACAGCCTAAGGCAACCAGCGCTGCAGCACGGCATTCAAAGCGTCCAATTGGACCGGTTTACTGATGTAATCGTCCATCCCCACTTCCAGGCTGCGCTCCCGGTCGCCTTTCATTGCATGGGCAGTCATGGCCACGATGGGGGTATACATCCCGACTTGTTTCTCGAGCTGGCGAATCTTCCGGGTGGCTTCGTATCCATCCATCTCGGGCATTTGAACGTCCATCAAGATTAAGCCGTAGCGATTTCCAGCGTCCAACACAGCCTCAATGGTTTCAACGGCTTCGCGGCCGTTACTTGCAATCACCGCTACATACCCCAACCGATTGAGCTGCATCTGCGTCACCTTTTGATTAGCTGGATTGTCCTCTACCAGCAATAATAACTTCCCAGAGCGCAAAGCTCCGGTTTGGGTGGAATGCACATTCGGCACCTGAGACAGAGGCGTCCGATCACGTCGGGTATTCGCAGGCAACTGGCTTGCTGCAATATTGGCGATGGCATCAAATAAGCAGGATTGCTTCACTGGCTTGGTTAAATAAAGATCGATCCCGGATTTCAAGGCCTTTTCGGCTTGCCCGATCTCATCATACGCGGTGATCATGATCAAACGAGTACTGGCCAGGGCGGGGTCTTTTCGAATAATCGAAACCAGATCGAGACCATCCATCCCCGGCATCACCAGGTCGATCACCGCCAGGTCATAGGGCGCATTAATCGTGGCAGCGTGCTGCATCGAGGACAGAGCATCTCGGGCATTCGCAGCCGTGACGCCCCGCATTCCCCATGAGCGGATGTAGTTCTGCAGAATTTCCAGTTGGGTCTGATTGTCATCCACAAGCAGCACCCGTAATCCCGCCATATCCACGCCGGTATTGAGCGCCGGGTTTTTTACTGAGTGGATTGCTCTCTCCAGAAAAACGGTAAACCAGAATGTGGAGCCCAGGCCTTCGACGCTTTCCACGCCAATCTCGCCGCCCATCAGCTCAACCAATCGCTTTGATATCGCCAGCCCCAAACCCGTACCCCCAAAACTGCGGGTAGTACCGCCCTCCACCTGTGTAAAGGGTTGAAACAATCGTTTGCGAGCCGATTCGGGTATTCCAATCCCACTGTCCTTGACTGAAAATCGCAATTCCACATGCGTTTCAGTGATGGATTGCAGGTTGGCCCGAACGACAATTTCACCTCGTTCGGTAAATTTAGCCGCATTCCCGACCAGGTTCAATAATACCTGGCGTAAGCGCCCCACATCGCCGCGCAAATATAAAGGGATGCGTGGATCGACAAAACACATCAAGGATAGATTTTTTGGAGCGGTCCTGGGTGTTACTAATTCCGTAACCCCCTCAACCAGCGTGGATAATTCGAAATCAGATGGATCCAGCAACAGTTTCCCCGCCTCAATCTTCGAGAAATCCAGGATATCGTTGATGATGTTGAGCAGATTTTGAGCCTCGGTTAGGACAATCTGAGCAAAGTCATGCTGCTCATGATCCAGCGGGGATTCTAATAATAATTCGGCCATTCCAATAATGCCATTCATCGGCGTGCGAATCTCGTGGCTCATGGTTGCTACGAATTCGGATTTCAGGCGTGAGGCTTCCAGAGCCTGGTCACGCGCCAGGGCCAACGCATCTTCCATCCGTTTCCGTTCGGTCAGGTCAGTGATAACGGAGATAGCCCCAACGCCTGTGCTATCTCGCAGATAGGGTACACCGTTGATCAGCGCATACATCTCACCCCCAGAAGCCAGCTTCAGGCGCGCCTCATAGGTCGATTGCTGTCCAACGCGGCGAGCTACCCGGGCTTTCTCAAGCAAGGCCAGATCAGATTCTACCGTGAATTCGTCCGGGAATTTCCCAATCATCTCTTCTGGCTTATAGCCGAGCATGCGAGCATAAGCCGGGTTGACGAATTCAAAGCGCCCCTCGAAATTGGTGACGGTGATCCCCTGACCCATATGATTCAAAATCAGCATGGCAAAATCGCGCTGCGCTTTGAGTTCGGCTTCATTGCGCCGGCGTGTTAACGCATTCACAAAAATGTCTGCTGCAACCCGCAGAAGCCGGATTTCTTCATCTGCCCAAATTTTCTCGCGGCGGACGGAATCGAAACCCAAAAAACCCAGCAAGGATGTCTCATAGATCATTGGTACAACCAGCACAGATTGTATATCCTGCGACTGAAGGATGTCGCGTTCAGCCTCAGCCTCAGGCGGCAGATTTGCAACGCGCGGGATATACACGTTGTCAAAACGATTCAGAATACCCATCCACCACGGGAAGATATCCGTGGGAAGATCTTTTAGATTGTCTATTTGTGGTTCGATCCCTGGCAAACACCATTCATGTGTGTTCTCCATGATCTTGCCTTCCGACTTGACCAGGAACACATAACTACGGTCGACGCCGGCAAAAACGCCAATCTGCCCTAAAGCTTCATGGATAGCTGAATCCAACTCTTCTGAGGTCAACTTGATGAAATGGGTTGAGATGGTAGTAATCAGGTTTTCAAATGAAACCCGCGATTGAAGGTTCGATTCAGCCAGTTTACGTTCAGTGATATCGAAAAGGAAACCATGCGAATAAACCGGCTGCCCCTTATCATCACAATACACAGACGCCTCATCGCGCACCCATACCACATCGCCATTCCGGTGCAGCAAACGATACTCCATGTGGAACGGCTCTCCCGTCTGGTTATGGTGAATGTTGGCTGCAGTGGCAGGCTCTCGGTCATCAGGGTGTAATGCGCGCTGCCAGGCGCCTGGGTCGTTAATCCATTCCTGAGAGGTATAGCCCAGAAGGGCTTCAATTTGTGGGCTGATATAAATGGTCGAAGCGGTTTCATCCAGGGCGTCGATGTAAACCACAGCCGGGCTATGCTCCACCAGGGTGGTGTAACGAGTCTCGGCTTCATGCCATGCATTTACAGCCTGTTGACGCTCGCCTTCTAGCTGGTATATTAACTCCGCGACGCGCTGGCGCGCCTCCAATGGATCGGATGCGGTGAACAATTCCGAGATCATGGTTTCAAGTCTGTCAGGATCAAATTCAGTCATTTGCGTTCAGTCTCCCTGGAGTAACCGATTAACGGTTTCTGCCAGTTCCCATGAACTCACCGGTTTGGTGAGAAAGGCGTTGGCGCCTTCGGCTTCTGCGGTTTCCCGATCGACATCCTGCCCACTGGCTGTCAACATGATGACCGGCAGCGATTCAAAGCGCGGGTCAAGGCGCAGATGATGCAATAAAGTCAATCCGTCCATCTCAGGCATTGCAATATCCACGATAGCCAGGTGGATCACAGGCGTAGCAGGACGATTGAGCAATTCCAGCGCTGCAACGCCATTCGACGCGACCAAAACCTCATGTCCATTTCCGCTCAGCCGGTGATAGAGCAGACGTTGGTTAACCGGATAATCATCAACAACCAGGATTGTTCCCATTTCAGTCCTCCCTTTCTGGCAGCAGGTTCTTCACCAGTCGCCAGTGGTTTCCGCTTTGAGTAGAAGAATATTCCACGATATCCATTAGTTTTTTGGTTAAGAACAGTCCATAACCATGCTCTTGCGCATTATTCAGATCGGGCAATCGGATCCTGGCAGGGTCGAAGGATATGCCCTGATCATCCATCTCAATCGTCAAACAGGATTGGGACGGATCGAATATCAAGGTCAAATAGATGCGCCCGGTTGGAACGTCTTCATAAGCGTGTTCGATGATATTGGTCATGATCTCATGAACCGCCAAATGAATGTTATAGATGGTCATCTCCGCAAAACCAGATTCCCCATTTGCCAGAGCGGGCGCGTCTTCGATCAAAGCCTGAATGCAAGCTCTGACGAGATCAAGCGATTTGAACACTGCTGGCAAATCCATGAAGAATGTCGAAGGGATGTCCTTTATCCGGCGGGATTGCTTCGTACCTCGCAATGACATTTGGCTGGATTGCTTCGTACCTCGCAACCACATCCGCCGGGATTGATTCGCGCCTCGCAATGACATCCACCGAACAAGATCCATTTTTTGTCGGCTCATTTCGGAACCCCTTTAATAACAACCAGTGTCTGATCATCCTGCTGTGGGATACCCGCCGCGAATTCGTCGATCGCTCGAAAAAAATGCGCTGCGATCTCGGCGGCCGAGCGGGCGGCTGTGTCATCGACCATCTTTAATAAGTTATCATATGCATACATCTCCCCCATTTGATTGCTGGCTTCGCTGAAGCCATCTGTAGCAATGACGATCACGTCCCCTGGACCAAAGGGCAAGGTATAATCTGCAGAGAGGCTTTCGGGCAGCACGCCCATTGGTGGGGCATCCGCCTCAAGTAAACAAGCCGGCCCCTGAACCGGACGGTAGATCACGGGCGAGTGTCCAGCATTAGCGTAGACCAGGACAGGCGAATGAACTTGATTCATCCCTTCAGGTCGGTACTGGCAAACAAATAGGGTCACGAAAAGGCCCGTCTCGGTGAAATCGTTATATAGATCCTGGACAGCCCGTGTGATTAACACTTGCGGAGAAAGCATAGGTACATGACGAGCCGCGCTGCTGATAACCGTATGAGACATCGACATCAACAAAGCCGCTGGCATGCCTTTCCCGGCCGCATCTCCAACGCTGAAAATGATCGATCCGTCCTGACGCATATTAATCCCATAAAAATCGCCGCCCACTTCCTTGGCAGGTCTCATAATAGCCGAAATATCCAGACCCGGCATATGGGGAATATTCTGCGGCAGCAGCCGAAATTGAAGGTTGCGGGCTAATTCAAGTTCAGTGCGCAACTGAGTCTGCTGAATGGCTTCCTGATGTAACAGACAGTTCTCAAAATACACTTCGGCCTGGCGGGCTATTGCTCGTCCTAACTTAAGGTCGGGAGAAAGAGCAGCCGCCGGACGATCGAATAAGATCCCAAGCGCGGCAATCGGATATTGTTTATCCGCGGTCATATCGCCAAACTGAATTGGGATCACGTACAGGTTTTCGACCTCTGCCGGTAGCAGCACAGGGCTGGAGGCGCGATCGAATAACAGGGGGCGATTATTCCAACGAACCTGATCGAAAAAAAGCTGCGCCTCACGGTCTTCGAGGAACGGCGCCGGCTGATCCTGGTGGAGCGGAGGCATGCCAGAGTCGGCGAACCAGGTGAATGTAGCGCACGCCTTGGTCAGGCGCATCGCTTGATATGTCAGGGCATGGATGATCTCGCTGACATCGAGCATGCTGCGCATGGATTGGGCCAGTTCTGACAAAGCCAGCATTTGATCCTGGCTTTCACTCAAATCATCCGTCATCACCGCTAAGTCCAGCTCCCTTTGCAGCAGGGCCGAAAGCATTTCTGCATCGGACGACAGGCGGGCTTGCGCCGCAAGATTATCGGAATGACCGCGGATCAAGGGCATCCGGCTGTCATCCATGCCGATCACACCCAATTCACCCCAAATTCCCGCATAATCCCGGATCTGGGCGGTCAGCGTCGGCAGCAGAGGTTCACTATCCGCCAGATGAGATTCAGGTTGAACCGGGGAATCCGGTGAGATTGCTTCGTTCCTCGCAATGACATCAGGGGTTGCTTCGCTCCTCGCGATGACATCAGGCCAAATCGCCAGAGGTTGACCAGCCCGCCATATCCCAAAGAAGCGCGCCCCCGCTGTCAGCCAGGCTGCCGCCATCCGGTTGAGGACGTCCCAGTAAGCGCTGATTACAAAGTCCGGCTGAAGCGCCGAGGCGGTTTCATCGTTTTCGAACAAATGGTCAGAACTCATCTTTGGTCTCGATCGATCGAATACACTCTATCCGGCGGGATTGCTTCGCGCCTCGCAATGACAGGCGGCGTGGCATCCTCACAGTTCAGGATGTGAATCGCGATTTCTGGCGGGCAAAAGTAACGCACAAAGACGCCGGATGATCCCACACCTGCCGAAGTGAACCCTCTCATCTGCTCAAATTGCCAGGGCCCATAGGTAAAGCGGCGCGGGCTGCGAGCATTGAGGTACAGCGGGCGGCCGCCTGGCAAACAGATCTGACCAGCGTGAGTATGCCCGGACAAATACAACCCAAAACCTTTGGCCGCCGCCTCCGGGATGATCTCGGGTGAGTGTACCAGTAAAATCCGGACGCCATCCGCTGGCACCCCAGAAAGCCCCTTCTCCAGGTCGTGCAGACCATAGAGATGGGCGTCGTCTACACCCACCAGCCAGATGGTCTCCCCTCCGTTGGAGAGCGCTGCCGACTCGTTGATCAACAGACGTATGCCGCTCGATTCCAGCATCGGCGTCATCTCGATGAAATCATGGTTGCCCAAAATACCGTAGACTCCATATTTACAGTTCAGAGCTGGGACCAGATCATTCAGCTCAGCTGCAATATGCTGGTATCTACCCATCTCATAAAAGCGAAAGTCGCCGGTCAGGACGCATAGATCGAATTCAAGCCCGGCAATCTTATTCGCAATAAGCGCGCCAAAACCCTGATGTCCATCCAGGTGCAGGTCTGAGAGGTGCAATATCCGCATGCCATCAAAAGCCTTCGGTAAGCCCGGTATCGTCACCGAATTTTCGCGGATTCTTAGGGATAAGGCGTTCTTATACCCGCGCGAATACAGTCCTGACAGTCGCAGGAACAAACCAACCATGCCAATAAACAACGGGATGCTTTCGTAATGCAGCGATCCCTTACCATGGCCGGTGATTTGGGTAATCCGATCTACCTGTATGCGTAACCGCCGTCCCAGGTGATCGTCGCCCAGGCGCTGACGTAACATTGTAAGACTTTGCTCATCCATGACCAAACTCACCCAGAACCGTCCAATATCCCGCAGAACGGGATTGCTTCGTCCCTCGCAATGACATCCAGGATTGCTTCACGCCTCGCATAAACATCCAGGATTGCTTCACGCCTCGCAATGACATGCGGGATTGATCCAGCCAAGCCATTCGCCAGCGAAATAAGGATCAACTTTCTATCCAAACGACTTCACTGCCTCGGCTTCGTCGCCGAAAACCTCGAACGCCTTGTCCAGGCGGGTTAGCTCGAAAATGATCCGAACGGTCGCTTGCAAGTTGCACAGGCGCAGGTCTCCGTTTCGCTCACGGCATCGCTTCATGCCCTGTACCAGCGCTGAAAGGCCAGTTGAGTCAATAAAAGCGATCTGTTTCAGGTTGACAACCACCCTGGAAGGAGCGGGCGGAAGAGAGTTATTCAACCAGGTTTTTAGTTCAGGCGCTGAGGAAACATCCAGTCGGCCCGCCAGGTCCAATACAGTGATCTTTTCAGAAAGGTGTGAGTGAATTTCCATTTGAGTGCCCTCGTTCTAGGTTTGTTATTCCAATTGATCCATCGAGATTGCTTCGTGCCTCGCAATGACATCCAGGAATGCTTTGTTCCTCGTAATGATATGCAGGATTGCTTCGTTCCTCGCAATGGCATTTTATTTCCCATTAGGAAGCGCGGGGGGTTTAAAGAGATAGAAGTCAACAACGTCAGCAAAAAGTTCTGCCGCAGCCTGAAACGCTCTCTAATGTACGGGGTGCAAGACCTGGCCTCAGAGCTGATCGGTAGAAACAGCCAGCGCGAGACCCTCCGTCAAGACGAGTTCTGGGCAATCCAGAACGTTTCTTTCAAGCTCAAACGCGGCGAGGCTTTGGGGCTGATCGGCCATAACGGCGCAGGCAAGACAACCCTCTTACGGATGCTTAACGGGTTAATCAAGCCCGATGGCGGCGAGATGATCGTGCGCGGGCGAATGCAGGCGCTGATTGCCCTCGGCGCCGGCTTCAATCCGGTGCTGACCGGGCGAGAGAATGTCTATATCAATGCTTCAGTTTTAGGGATCTCACAAGCGGAGATCGAGCAGCGTTTTGATGAAATCGTGGATTTCTCCGGTATTCGCGAATTCATCGACATGCCCGTTCAAAGCTACAGCTCTGGCATGGTGGTTCGATTAGGCTTCTCTGTGGCAGCTCACCTGGAGCCAGACGTCTTGTTGGTAGATGAAGTATTGGCGGTGGGCGACCTGGCTTTTCGGAATAAATGCCAGTTGCGCATCCAGGAGCTGAAATCGAAAGGCGTAGCGATTGTATTCGTTTCCCATAATCTGCATGCCATCAGCCATGTATGTTCGCGGGCGCTCACCTTCGAAAAAGGGCGCGTCCTTTTTGACGGCGAGATCGAACAAGCCATCGATCTCTACCGCGAATCGTTAATCAAGCTGTATCAAGGAACAGATATCTTACGGGCTGGAACGGGCGAGATTAAAATCGAAAGCCTGGAAATTCTAGATGAAGCCGGTAGCGCCCATGAAGAGTTTAATATTGGCGAAACTGTCAAATTTCGGCTGCATATCCAATCACACAAACCCGTCCGAAACCCCATCATTAATCTCACCCTGAATCTGCTGTATGGCGATCAGGTGACCGGGATACGCTCGGATGTGGATAACCTGCAACTGGGGGACTTCTCGCTGGATGGAGAACCGCAAAAGAGTAC
>Ga0172368_10005465_pt1 | contig 14144 bp, 8 predicted proteins | sample Lak11m_FD_114540 | JGI IMG/M metagenome (GOLD analysis project Ga0172368, IMG submission 114540) | Freshwater microbial communities from Kabuno Bay, South-Kivu, Congo - kab_022012_11m | ecosystem: Environmental > Aquatic > Freshwater > Lake | place: Democratic Republic of the Congo: South-Kivu...
GGCAGAACCTCGCGAGCCGGCCGCATGGCCCGGATCTCCTCCGTCGTCAGTTCCCTGACTTCTCCTTCCTCATCGGTCAGCGGTTTTCGTTTCATACCCCCTCACCTCTCGTCGATTGGCTTTGAAGGCAGTAAAGAAAGGTGTGGTAATGACGGTAGCAAAATGCTATTCTGACCATGAAATACGGGCTGTTACGGAGACGAGGTTGTGTGGAGAAAATCTTCGGCGCCGACCAAAACGAGGATTCCACCCGAAGTAGCCGGCATCCAGACTAACTTCTGTAAATTCCCCCCCTGCAAAAACTTCGGCGTTCCCGCAAAGCAAACCCGGCTCAAGGGTTGGCACGCGAAAAGAGCAAAGAACCGCGATCGCTACCAGTTGACCCGGATTGATGCCTTCTACGTCAAGATGCAGTGCATGCTTTGCAATGAGATTATGCCGGTCAAGAGCAACCTCGCGATCAGCCAAGAACACGAGCGTATATCGCGGTATTTCTACCGCGATCGCGAGGACCCAGCTCGCCACGAGCCGACATGCTCTCTGCGCTCCATCGGCTTTCTCGTAGATCCGACGATCTACGGCTACAACGGAAAGACCCCGTCCAAGTACAAGCGATACCAATGCCCGGAATGCGAAACAACCTTCTCCGTGGGAACATCCACGCGACGGCAGAAGAAACCCCACATCAACAAGTGGATCTTTAAGCTCCTGATGAACAAGGTCCCTTTCCAGCGGATCTGCGAACTCCTCGAAATCGACATGTCCACGCTCTATCACAAAATCAACTTCCTCCACCGCCAATGTCTTGCGTTCGCTGCGGATCGCGAGATTAGGCTCCTTAAAGGAGGAGCACTGGTCGACGGAAGAAAGAAGCCATCGCATTTTTATGTTTGCCTCGACCGCCAGGAATTCACCGTCAACTGGACCGACGCGGATGATGCCCGCAACACAATTCTGAGCGCAATCGCCAGCGCCGACATGAGGACCGGATATGTGTTCGGCATGAACCTGAATTACGACCCGGACATGGATTCGGACGATATCAACAACGATAAGGTCAAGAAGAACGACGACCTAACCCTTCCCTTGGCATACCGCGAATACGCCCGCTTATGGTTGGAGACCGACTACCAGCGGGCAGAAAAGATGTGGAGAAAACCGAAAATCCAAGATGATCCGAATGCGGCTCTAGATGAGGACTACGTGGAGGTCGAAGAGCGCGAAGCCGAAGGAGACGTCGAGAACCCTGAAACGATGACCGGGAAAAAACTTCCCAACCGCGGCATGCAGGTCCACGAGGAATACACGATCTACGGCCACTTCATGCTCCTAAAGGAAATGCTGTCCGGCGCCGAGAAGGTCCGGTTCTATATGGATCGCGAGACTGCCATCCGTGCGGCCTGTCACACCGCCTTCCATAAGATGATCAAAGACGGGGACTGCGAGGCGTTCTTCATCAAGACCCATAAAACGATGACGAACAAGCAGAAGAATAAAGCCTTCACGAATGCCGTGGCTGCCTTCGATGCTGTTCAGGCAGGTAATAAGGGGAAAAAAGCGTGGGAGATCCGCCTCATCATGCTCAGGAGAGAGATGGAACGCATGACGGCCAAGGGGAAGTGGAAGGATAAATGGCTTACCCATCCGTTCCCGAGCAAGAGCGAACCCGAAAAAATGGTCTGCTACCTGACCGACATCGGGACCTACGACACTGACGAAGCGACAAAGAACCACCTGGCCTGGCTTTACGGGAAGGCCAGCATGCACGCCGTCAACCGCTTCTTCATGCAGATTCGCAGGCGTGTGTCACTGCTTGAGCGTGCCATCAAGTCGGCATCGTCTACCGGCCGCTCGTGGTACGGATACAGCCCTTACAATCCGGAGACGGCGCAGAAGCTCATCGACATCTTCCGGGTGTTCTACAACTACGTGAAGCCCACGGCAGTCCGAAAACGCAAGAATAAGTCCAACCCCTTCTACGACGATCCATCGACGCCTACCCCGAACGGCGAAACAGATCCGGAGGCCGAAGAGGTGGCTGACGAAAAGAAGGAAGAGGATCCGCCAAAGAAAGGCAAAAAGAAGCGCGGAAAGACACCCGCCATGAGGTTGGGGCTCGCACGGGCCCCGGTACGCTACGAGGACATCATTTACTACAGTCCTTAAATGCCAATCCTATCCCCCTCAATCCCTATAGCCCTCGACGTGGCATGCAGGATCTTTCTCCTTGACTCTGACCTACCGCACGATTGTACATTTCAACCAAGCCGACATGTCGATAGACCATACAGATAAAGATTGGACCAAGGTCGAGTTTGACCGTGGGAAAATCGGCCGCTGCAATATCTGCGGTGCGACAGGCAAGCTGAGCTGGGACCATGTACCACCCAAAGGCGGAATTACCCCCACCGGAATAGAGATACTCCCCGTCGGCGGCATGCTGACGGCAAAGGACAAGGCCGGAAAGACTATCATTTCGCAAAACGGAATCAAGTATCGGACGATTTGCGAGCGGTGCAACAACGAACGTCTGGGGAAAGGGTGCGACCCTGCGCTGAACACTTTTGCTGGAGATGTCGGCAGAATCTGCATCTCCCCAGTCATTCCGCCCCGCGTCGTCAGGATCTCCGCGAAACCGCTCAATATCATGAAGGGCGTCCTCGGCCACCTGCTGGCCGCCAATACTATCGAATTCGAGGAAGCCGGCTTCAACACCCCGATGCGAGAATGCTTCCTCAACCCCTCCGCGCCCATACCGGACATGCTCCACATCTTCTACTGGGTCTACCCGTACCCGTTCCAAGTCATCAAGCAGGACATCGGCATGCCCGCCCGGCGCGGCCGATTCAACGACGGTTTCGGCTTTTTCAAAATACTAAAGTATTTCCCGGTCGCGTACTTGGTGACGGATCTACTGGCGTACGAAGATTTGTCCGAGTTGACCGTGCACCGGAGAGCGAAGCCCGGCGAGATCCGGGAGATCAGCATCCGCTTTGACAAGAAATTTCCCTGGGAGTGGCCGGACAACGTCGATCCCGGGAACTTCATCCTGATGGGCGCTACAGGCATGGAAGGCATCCATGGGAAGCCTAGAATGACAACAAGACGATAAAAGCACCTCCCCCTGCGCGAAGTACAACAATTCGCTTCCCGCCGACATCCTCCGCCTCGTATAATCCACGCATCACGGCCGCTTATGGAGTTTGCCATCCGCCTGCCCTTCGCGGATTCCTGGAACCGTCTGACCGACGTCCTCGAAGACGCCTTCGAGGAATCCGGAACGTCCGCGCTGGACATCGCCGAGACGAAACGCCACCCCCGGAAGTTCCTCGTACAAATCCCCGGTTCCAACGATCTGGAAGTGTGGGTCTATGCCTGGTACCTCGTCCAAGATTGGGAGACAGCGGAGAAATCGTTCCGGCTGCTCTTACCCGCGAAGATGCCGATGTATCGTTCCTGTGCGCGCGCAAACATCGTGGGGCAGACCATCATCCTCGGCTACGAACCAACGCGCAAGATATTCGCTGGACTCGGGTCCGGCGGCGATCGAGGCGATTTTTCTCCCACGTTGGGGAGGTTACGCGTCCCCCTGGACCTCCTGGACAAGGGGTCCCGCGAGGGGATGGCTTTCAGTGAGTGGATAAACCAGTGGAAGTTCCAGGAGGCCATGGTCGTCTTTCGGCCGGATCTTCTCCTGGATTACGTCCAAGCCCTGGAGGACATCCACTACATGATCAAGAGCGACGAGGCTCGCGAGTACATGCAAGCCTGGTCTCTCGCAAGCGCGCCACCGGCAAACATGCTGGCCATGGTTTCCACAGAGGAAAAGGAAGTAATCGAGAAAACCAAGAAGCGCATTCGGGACAAGGATTTCCGGAAAAGAATTCTCGCGGCGTACGACAACCGCTGCGCCGTCACCGGGGTCAAGCTCAGGCTCGTGGATGCCGCCCACATCTATCCCGCGAAATTCCTGGACAGCAGCGAGGCTGTTGGGAACGGCATCCTGCTCTCCCCAACGCTCCACCGCGCTTTCGATCGGGGCCTGATCTTCCTCGACGAGGAATATGTCATGAGGATCAACGAGAAGAAGGTCAGCCGCCTAGTCAGAGACCGTCTCGACGACGGGATCGAGGAATTCTGCTCTTTGCTTGAAAAACAAATTCATCTGCCTGAACCGAGCCAGCGGCCGGACAAGTCATACATCGAAAGGGCCCTCGTCGTTCGAAAGATCAAGAAAAAAAAGGATTGACCTGGTACCGCAAATAGCGGTACATTGCAAACTAATGCTCGGGGGGATGTGATACATGGGCCAGAAGTCTGCGAACTTGAACCTGCGTATAGCCCCCGGTCTCAAGGAAGCGCTCCGCGCATTAGCGGCAAGAGAGTACCGGAGCATCGCGAGCATGATCGAGGTGATGGTCAGGGAGCGGTGCGCAACGTCAGGGATCGATGTCGCCGGGGAATCCCCGGGCGAGGGGAAAGCAAAACCAAAACAGAAACGAAATACCTCCATCAAGACCCGGAGCGACAAACCATGAAGACGCTCAAGAAAGCCTGCCAACCCCGAAAGAGCATCTTCGACCCCTCGAAGCGCGACACAATCCTAAGCCTCAACAACCTCGTCAAGAACCAGATCAAGCCGGCGGAGTTCTTCGAGGAGAACTACCTCACGCAAGGCATGAGGCTGTTGCTGGAAAACGGCTTCAAGCGTCTCGAAGGCAAGTCGGACCAGGGGGTCTTCCGGCTGACGCAGGCGATGGGCGGCGGCAAGACGCACAACCTGATTGCATTCGGCCTGCTCGCCAAGTTCCCCGAGTTCCGCAAGAAGGTCATGGAGAGCTTCTACCTGCCTGGGCCCCTGGGGTCCGTCCGCGTGGTCAGTTTCACTGGGCGGGAGAGTGATGCGACGTATGGCGTCTGGGGTTCCATCGCCGAACAACTCGGCAAGCGGGACTTCTTCAAGGACTACTACTCCCCGCTAAAGGCCCCCGGGCAGACCGCGTGGACGAACCTGCTCAAGGGCGAGCCCGTTGTCATCATGCTCGACGAACTCCCGCCCTACTTCGAGAACGCGAAATCCCACCAGATTGGGAACGCAGACCTATCGGTCGTGACGGGGACGGCGCTCGCCAACCTCTTCATCTCGGTCATGGAGGACCTGCCGAACGTCTGCGTCATCATCACGGACCTCACGGCTGCTTACGCTGGTGGAACCCAGCAGATCCTACAGGCGCTAGACAACCTCCACCAAGAAGCCAACCGCGTCGCGATGGACCTGGAGCCCGTCCGCATGAACACGGACGAGTTCTACCACATCCTCCGGAAACGCATCTTCGAGAGCCTTCCCTCCAGCAACGTCGTCGAGGAGGTCGCGCAAGGATACGCGAAAGCCCTCCGGGACGCCAAGATGATGGACATCACGAGCGCCTCCCCCGAGGCGTTTGCCGGGCAGATCATCGAGTCGTACCCGTTCCACCCCTCGATCCGGGACCTGTACGCCCGATTCAAGGAAAACCAGGGGTTCCAACAGACCCGGGAACTGATCCGGTTCATGCGCGTCATCGTTTCCCATCTCTGGGATCAGCCGGATGCGGATGTCTACCTCATCGCGCCGCACACCATCGACCTGAACCACCGGGACACCCTTTCCGAGGTCCGGCACATCAATCCGACGCTGGAGAACGCGATCGCCAACGACATCGCATCCGAGGGGAAATCGGTCGCCGAGCGGCTGGACGCCAATCTCGGCGCAAAGGACACCCAGGACGTGGCGAAGCTCCTGCTGGTGTCGTCGCTGGCAAACGTGCCAGGCGGTACCCGCGGCCTGGCGATCCCCGAGATCATCGCCTACCTCTGCGAGCCGGGACGGGATATCTCTCGCCTGAAAACGGAGGTGCTCGGGAACTTCACTACTGCCGCGTGGTACCTGCACACCATGTCGGACGGGAAACTGTACTTCAAGGACGTCCAGAACCTCATCGCCAAGCTGAACGCGACGGCCAAGGGGTATGGCCCGGAGCAATCCCTCAAGGAACTGAAGGAGTACCTGGTCAGGCTTTTCACCCCGGAAACCAAGTGGTGCTACCAGGACGTCCTGCCCCTTCCCGGGGTCGACGACATTAAGCTTGGGCAGGACAAAGTAACCCTGGTGATCTCGCATCCGCACCCGAAGGGGTTGCACCCGGACCTGAAGAAGTTCTTCGAGCAGACCCCCCTCCAGAACAGGATCTGCTTCCTCACGGGGCAGCGGAATTTCGACAGCCTCCTCGAAACAGCGAAAAAGCACAAGGCCATCCAGTTGATCGTCTCCGAGATGAGGAAGGACCGCGTGCCTGACAACGATCCCCAGATGATCCAGGCTGTGGACATCAAGGACAAGATCCAAGGCCAGTTCCTCATGTCAGTGAAAGAGACGTTCAACACGCTTCAGTTCCCGAACAAGAACGGCCTGTCGTCCGCCGAGTTTCTGATGAAATTCACCGGGAACGAGTACAAGGGCGAAAATCAGATCATGGAGACCCTCAAGGACGGTGGAAAGTACACCGACGACGTCTCCAGCGACACCTTCTTGAAAAAGGTCGAGACCCGCATCTTCACCCAGAAGCGTATGCCCTGGTCGGACATCAAGAGGCGTGCGGCCACGACCATCTCCTGGCAGTGGCACCGCCCGGATGCCCTGGACACCTTAAAGGCCGATTGTGTCCACAAGGGGACGTGGCGTGAGGACAGCGGCGGATACGTCGAAAAAGGCCCGTTCCCCCTCCCGAATACGGACGTGAAGATCAGTTTCATCACCCGGGACGACAAGACGGGGGCCGTGAAACTCAAGCTGTCCCCGGTCAACGCTGACACGATCTTCGCTGAGGTCGGCGGGGTCGCCACTCCTGCCTCGAAGAGGCTCGAAGACCGCACCTACGAGACCGCGGAGATGGAGGTTTCTTTCCTCGCCGTGGACTCCACGGGGCAGCACAAGAACGGCGAGGCTGTTTCGTGGAAGAACACGATCACCATCAAGTCCCGGGCATACCGGAGCGGGAAAGACATGATGGTGGAACTCAAGGCGGCGCCGCCTGAGGCTCCGATCCGGTACACCACGGACGGATCCGGCCCCAAGACGCACGGCGGAACGTATGAAGGCCCCTTCCCGGTCCAGAAGAAGACGAGATTCGTCCAAGCGGTCTCAGAGTTCAAGGGTGTGACCTCGGAAATCCACACCCTAACCATCTCCTGGGAAGAAAAACCCTTTGAAATCAACCCAGCAAAAGCGGTGATCTGGAAAAAGCCCCAGGAAGTCAACAATACCGCGGGCGTTTACGAGTTCATCGGCCGCCTCCGGAAGTACGGTGCCACCGTCGCCGGAATCTCCGTATCGGTCAACCAGGACGCAAAGAAGTGGGTCGAGGCGAACGTCGGAGATGGCGTCGACATGAGCCCGGATCTCCTCGAAGGCTTCATCAACAAAATCCGGGACCTCCTCGGCGACGGCGAGGTCACCTTGCGGAGCGAAAGGATGAATTTCGCTGTCGGGCAGGGGCTTATCGACTACGCCAGCGACGTGAAGTGCGACATCAATCCTAAGGATGTCGTTCAGGGAGATCTTGTGTAATGTCCTCCAAGTTCAAATACGACGGGTTCGGATTCTGCCCCGAGGAGTCGGAGCATCATTTCCTGGTGACCATCCCCGCCGGCAACCAGCGGGACGTCCTGATTTCCGAGTTCTTCACCTTTGACCCGGAGGTGGGCATCAAGACTCCCTCGCTCGGGGACGCGCACGATGGCCAGCTCAAGGTCATCCTCCCGCGATCGAAATGGGACGCCATCGCCGACGAAGCCCGCGCCGAACTAAACAAGCGGCTCAAAGCCCACGGGATCAAGACGGGAGGCTGGAAGGTCGGAACGACACCGGTGTCCCGGCTCCTCGGGAAGGAGTTGGTTCTTCTCGCCTGGGCGATCGAAGACGCCGACCCGGCAACCATACCTACGGCGATCCGGAACTGGATCGGCCTTGCGCAAGAGGAGCGGTGGTGGCTCTACACGATGACCAATGCCGCCACGGGCCACGCGGCAAGCGGACGGGGCAAGGGGTGGAGAAAGGCCGTCCGGTTCGCTTTGACGGAGAACCCGATTTCTGACACTCAGAGGGTTTTCGCCACCGAGCACTTCAATCTTTTCCCGTTGGAGTCAGCATCTGAACCAAGACCGGTCGTGAAAACGCCGTCCAAGCGCGGGCGCCCTCGCAAGGTCTCCTCCGGAAACCCCTTGCCCGCAAAGGGCCCTCATGCCTCCGGCTAAGACCTTCATCGAAACCCAATTTCCGGTGTCGAAACTCTCCAAGGAAAGCTACAAGGAGAGGAAGGCGGTCGCCGGCCAGACACTTACCGGCCTTGGCAAGTGGTGGGGCAGGAAGCCCCTGGTCATGGTCCGCGGAGTCATCCTCGGGCTATTGATGCCGGCCTCCGACAACGCGAAGAAGGACACCGACGTCTTCCTGAAGATCATGACCATGGACGACGACGGGCTGTGGAGCCGCCGGGACGGAAACATCCCTGCCGCCGATCTCTACCCCCGACTGTCCAAGGAAGACCAGCGGAAGTACTTCTCCCTCGATTCACGTACCGAAAAGCCAAAGCTGAACAGGGGAATCTCTGCGGAAGAGAAAAAAGAACTCCAGCGGAAGGTCTTCCTGGCCCTTTCCTACGACGAGAAACTCGAATACTGCCTGCGTCCGGAGCATATTGACGGACCCTCCCCCGAGGCATGGAGGGAGATCAACGCGCATCTTGGGACAAGTGCAAACTCGCTTGAGGACCTTGTCCATGAGCTGGGTGCCAGACAATTCGGAAGGGTTCCGCGGGTTGGGGACACATTCTGCGGTGGAGGAAATATCCCCTTCGAGGCCGCACGCCTCGGTTGTGAAGCTTATGGAGCGGATCTGAGTCCGATCGCGGGGCTCCTTACATGGGGTTCTTTGAACATCGTTGGAGGTGGCAAGAAGGCCGCGGACCGGATCACCAAAGCCCAGGAAAGGGCATACAAGAAGGTCGACAAGCAGATCACCGAATGGAAAATCGAGCACAACAAACAAGGCTGGCGGGCGGACGCCTACTTGTACTGCACGGAAACAATCTGCCCGGAGTGCGGGTGGAAAGTCCCGCTGGCGCCATCCTGGGTGGTCGCGGATAAAAACAATGTCATAGCGAACCTGGTCCCGGTGAAGAGCAGCAAGTCCTTTTCTTTCGAAATCATCGAAGGGGCCAGCAAGAAAGAGTACGAAACCGCTAAGGTAGGGACTATCCAGGAATCTGGCGTTTTATGCCCCAATCCGCACTGCAAGACACCGACGCCGATCTCCACGATCCGGGGAGACGGGGCTGCTGGTGCCACCGGATCGAACTTACTGCGTCCTTGGGCCAAGGAAGATATCGTCCCGCGGGCGGGAGACATCTACCAAGAGCGCCTCTACTGCGTCCGGTGGCTGGAAACCTACACCGACAAAGACGGAGAAACAAGAACGAGGCGGCACTACAAATCCGCTTCCGAAGAGGATCTCCGCCGCGAGCAAAAGGTTCTTGAGCTCCTGCGGCCATTCTTGGGGGAGTGGCAACGGAAAGGCTACGTTCCCATCTCGACGATAGAGCCCGGTGACGAAACAACCAGACTCACTAAAGAACGCGGCTGGACTCACTGGCACCATTTGTTCACGCCACGGCAACTCCTCCAGATCGGACTTTTCGCAAGGGCCATAGACGACGAAAAGGACACCATCGAGAAAGTTGCCTTACTCCTCTTGGTCGGGAGGTTGGCAGACTGGAATTCGAAACTGTCTGTATGGGCCCCAGGAAATGGAGGCGGGATCGGCGGAGGGAAGAACACGTTTCTCAACCAAGCATTCAACACGTTGATGAACTACTCCACCCGACCGTATCTCTCGACGCAATCGCTTAGCATCCCGGTGCGGCAGGAAAAATGTTCGAAGGCAACGGTCAAGGTCGGAGACTGCCGTACGAACGACGAGGTTTCAGACTATTGGATCACTGACCCGCCTTATGCAGACGCCGTTGGGTACCATGAGCTTTCGGAGTTCTACTTGGCGTGGTACTCAACCAGAATAAAGACCCTCTTTCCGGAATGGTACACGGATAGCAAGCGCGCCCTTGCGATCCGCGGGGAGGCGGAGTCATTCCGTCTAGCAATGGTTGAGTGTTACCGGAACCTTGCAGAACACATGCCTGGAAACGGCATCCAGGTCGTAATGTTCACCCATCAGGACGCCAGTGTATGGGCGGACCTCGCGCTGATCCTTTGGGCCGCTGGACTCTCCGTGACCGCGGCGTGGACCATTGCGACAGAAACCGGCGCCGGGGGCCTTCGCAAGGGGAATTACGTCCAGGGCACGGTCCTACTCGTCCTCCGAAAACGGACATCGGAGGAAGTAGGTTTCCTGGACGAGATCATTGCCGACATTAAGCCTGAGGTTGAGCGCCAACTTGCCTCTATGCTCGCGCTGGACGAACGGGACGATCCGAATTTCTCCGACAGCGACTACCAGCTCGCGGCCTACGCCGCAGCACTTCGGGTCCTGACCCAATACAAGCGGATCGAGGAAATCGACGTCGAGCGGGAATTGACGCGCCAGCGGTCCAGTGTTGATCGCTCGCCCATCGAGGCCGTCATCGAAAACGCGGTAAAGATCGCCAGCAATTTCTTAATTCCGAGGGGGCTCCACGACGACGAAGCAACCCGTCGTGATCTCTGGCGAAATCTTTCCGCGGAGGAAAAGTTCTACACCAAGGGGCTGGACATCGAAAGCCACGGTGACCTGCGCCAAGGCGTCTATCAGGAATTCGCCCGTGGCTTCGGCCTGCGCGAGTACACCAACCTGCTGGAGTCGAGCCGGGCGAACGAGACCCGCCTCAAGACGGCCACGGAGTTCAAGCGTAAGGATCTTGGTTCCCTGGGATTCGGTTCAAGCCTCCTTCGGAACATTCTCTTCGCTGTTTGCAAGGTTGGCGAAACCGACCGGCTCGACGAAGGCATGCGTTGGTTGAAGGACGAGATCACCGGGGACTACTGGCAACAGCGGTCGACGATCATTGCCATTCTGAGGTATCTGTCGAATCTCCCTATGGACCACTGGAAGGACGACTCCGAGGCCGCGCGGTTACTCGCGGGGGCTGTCGAAAACGACAGCGTGTAAAGGCGCAGCGGATGACCATACAGCGGTTCTCATCCCGTCTCCAACAGCTTGACGATTCCTTTCTAGCCCCACGGCTAAGAGGGGCAAAAAAGTACGACCGCATCGCGGGCTACTTCTCTTCTTCCATCCTTGAAGTTGCCGGGGAGGTCCTGGAGACCATCGACGGCGATATCCGAATCATCTGCAACTCGGACCTTGACGCCAGAGACGTGGCGAGCGCCAAGGCGGCACAGGGCGCCCTACGCCGCGAATGGTGCGCGTCCGAGCCGGAACATCTCGGGGAAACCTCCAAGAACCGGTTCGAACGCCTCTACCAGTTCCTGAAATCGGGGAAGATGAAGGTGCGGGTCCTCCCGAACGAGAACTTCGGGCTGATCCACGGGAAGGCCGGCGTCATCACCCTCGCAAACGGTGGCAAGACTGCCTTCCTCGGAAGCGTCAACGAGTCTGTTTCCGCATGGAAACTCAACTACGAACTAGTCTGGGAGGACGATTCCACCGACGCCGTGGAATGGGTCCAGACGGAGTTCGACGCTCTCTGGGGGTCGGTGAACGCTGTCCCCCTTGCGGACTTCATCATCGAGGACATCGGGCGTCTGTCACGGCGGCAGGTGATCAGGAAGGTCGCCGACTGGCAACAGGACCCGGATCCGGCCGCGCCTATCGTCGAGGCTCCTGTCTATCGGAGGGAGGTCGGTCTCTGGGAGCACCAGAAGTATTTCGTCTACCACGCTTTTCAAGCCCACCGCGGGCCACTCGGAGCCCGAATTGTTCTTGCAGATCAGGTCGGCCTCGGAAAGACCCTTCAGCTCGCCATGGCGGCCGAGTTGATGGCGCTTTTCGGGGACAAGCCCGTCCTCATCCTGGCGCCCAAGCCCCTGGTATGTCAGTGGCAGGAAGAAATGCTCACCTTGCTGGACATGCCGTCCGCAGTGTGGACCGGGAAGCAGTGGGTGGACGAGAACGAGATCGAGCATCCGGCTGCCGGCCCGGAAGCCATTTGCCGATGCCCGCGGCGCGTCGGGATCGTATCCACCGGGTTGATCACGCGAAGGTCGGAGATCGCCGACTGGCTAGCGGAGATGAAGTACGAGTGCGTCATTCTGGACGAGGCACACCGGGCCCGACGTAAGCGCATCATGATCGGTAACGAGTACGAACGGACGGAGCCGAACAACCTGCTCGATTTCATCCGACGTATCTCCCCGAACACCAGGAGCATGCTCCTGGCAACCGCAACCCCTGTCCAGCTTCACCCCATCGAGGCATGGGACCTCCTGGAGGCAATGAACATCGGGTCGGATGCCGTGCTTGGCGTCCCCGGAAGCCCTTGGCGAAACCCGAAGCCTGCGATCGAACTGGTGATGGGGACGACCTCGCCTCCGACGGAAGATCTGGAGCGTTGGGAATGGATGCGGAACCCCTTCCCCCCGGCATCCGACGGCCGGGACTTCGAAATCCTCCGGAAGGCGCTAAGGCTGGAAGACGGCGATATCTTCGCCCCCGGGAACGCCTTCGATTCACTGCGGGCCCCGGAGCGAGCGAGAATTCAGCGCATATTCCCCGATTACGTCACGATGCATAATCCGTTCATCCGGCACATCGTTCGCCGGACAAGGGAATACCTGGAGAACACGTTGGACCCGGAGACCCAAGAGCCCTATCTCAAGCCGGTCCGGGTCGTCCTACACGGCGAAAGCGACGACGAGGCCATCGGACTCCCCTTGTTTCTCCAGGACGCCTACGGTGCCGCGGAGGAGTTCTGCAAGCTCCTCTCAAGCCGGATGAATTCCGGATTCCTTAAGACCCTGCTCCTGCGTCGAGTGGGAAGCACCATCGAAGCGGGACGGATCACGGCGGAGAAAATGCTCGGGACTTGGGCGGATATCGCCGAAGAAGACGAGGATGACGAGTCCCAGGGCGAGGAATTCCAAGCAAAGTCGCTGACACCATTGGAGCGTGTCGCGCTCGAACGGTTCGTGCGCGCGCTGGAAGCAAACCAGGAGCAGGATCCGAAGTACGCCCTCGTTCTTGAGTACCTGAGGGAAAGGGGGTGGCTGGACCTCGGCTGTATCGTCTTCAGCCAATATTTCGACTCGGTGTGGTGGCTTGCCAACAGACTGACGGTGGACTTCCCCGGCGTCGAGATTGGCATCTATGCCGGCGCCCAGAAATCGGGGCTCCTGAAAGATGGGGAGTTCCAACCCACATCGCGGGAAGAGATCAAGGGGATGGTCCGTAAGGGTGTCCTCCGGTTGATCTGTGCCACCGATGCCGCGTCGGAAGGTCTGAACCTCCAGCGTCTCGGCACGCTGATCAACCTTGACCTGCCGTGGAATCCATCGCGTTTGGAACAACGGAAAGGACGCATCCAGCGAATCGGACAACTCCGGGACGAGGTGGACATCTACAACATGCGGTACCGGGGGTCGGTCGAGGATCGCGTCCACGCGCTCTTGTCTTCCCGGCTGCAGAACATCTCCCGCATGTTCGGCCAGATCCCAGACATTCTCGAAGATGTCTGGATCGAGGTGGCCATCGGGGAAATCGAGAGGGCGCAACAGACCATCGACGCCGTTCCCCAGCAGCATCCATTCGAGATCAAGTATCAGAGCATCCAGAAGGTTGATATGGAGTCCTGCACAAGGATCCTGGACTCCAGGGATCGCAAGCGACATTTGATCGTCGGCTGGAATTCGCGTTAAATGGGACTAGGTACAGAGCGGGAAATCAAAACCTAAGCAACTAGGAAAGGGCGGAAAAAGTCAGCGATACAGGCAGTTGGAAGTGGAAGCTGTTTTCCACACCTTTGTCCACTGCCTTCATTGGCTTTCCTAAAGCTGATAATGCGTACTCCATCCTCCACCGGCGTGAAGCAGACCCCTGTCACCTTTCGTGGAGCGAACCCCGGAACCGGGAAACCTTCCCTTTCAGCCCAAGATCGAAC
>Ga0172368_10005469_pt1 | contig 14140 bp, 8 predicted proteins | sample Lak11m_FD_114540 | JGI IMG/M metagenome (GOLD analysis project Ga0172368, IMG submission 114540) | Freshwater microbial communities from Kabuno Bay, South-Kivu, Congo - kab_022012_11m | ecosystem: Environmental > Aquatic > Freshwater > Lake | place: Democratic Republic of the Congo: South-Kivu...
GCTTGGGCTTGCGCGAGTAGACCTGGGTGCGCCCCAGCCACTCGCCCATCTTGCGCTGATCGCACCAGGGCGAGATCGACACCGCGCGCACGTTGGGGATCGCGTTGAGGATCGGCACCCAGCGGTCGTGGACCGGCTCGCAGCAGCCGTAGTAGCTCAGCCCGAACAGGCGCGCCACATCGGCCATGTAAGGCAGGTAGAACTGGCTGAACATGCGCGGCGAGATCATCGTGGTCTCCTGCGACTCCATCCAGATCCACAGGTCCTTGAGCCGCGCGTCACCGGCATAGCCGCCCGCCGGCAGGCTGGTGGTGAAGCCGGGGCTGCCCGAGCCGACCAGGTGGCTGTCGTTGTTCAGCCCCAGCAGGTTTTCGCTTTCCAGCCAGCGGAAATAGGCCAGGCGGTCGTCGCGCAGGTAAGCCATCACCTGGTGCAGCGTCTCGGGCGCGTCGTAGGGCCAGGAAAGCAGGTTGTCGTTGCCGATCAGGCGGAACAGGTCGGAGGTCAGCGCGGCGATCTGCCCGCCGGTGCCGTGCAGGCGCACCGGCAGAATATCACCAAACAGCTCCTCCAGGCGCGCCACCCGCGCGCGCGTCTTCTCGCGCTCCACCGTCCAGCTGCGCGGGCGCAGTTTGGCCGCGTCCTCAGGCGTGCGCAGCGGGTGGTTGTAGTGATAGGCCGTGTCGCCGCCCATGCCATCCTGGGCGTGTTCGGCGATGATCGGCACGCCGTAATCCGTGGCGCGGATGTCCCAATAGACGCGATAGTACGGGTCGACCACGTAATCGTCGCCGATCTCCTCGGCCTGGCGGATCACGGCGCGCATGGCCTTTTCCAGCTTGCGCAGCTCCTGGTCCTGGCAGAGCAGCTCGTCCTCGCCGACGTAGCCGTCCAGCGTCCAGGTTTCAAAGAGCAGCATCGGCCGCTCGGGCTGCAGGTCTTTGAGCGCCGTCCATTGGCGCTTGCGCTGCAGCATCACCGGCAGGTGGGCCAGCTCCATCCAGCGGACCGCCAGTCCGCGCAAAATTTCACGGTCATGCGTATAGGATTCCATCGAACACCTCACTTGGGGAATGAAATGATTGTACATCAGGAATTGCTCAAGCCGGGCCGATATGCTCCCGCTCCTGCAGGGCTCCCTTAAAGTCGAAAGCCCTGGCGGAAACGGGTCGAAGACCTCATCCCCCTTCTCCGAAGCGGATACTGTTGGCAAATTCCACCCCGCCCCCTCAAGAGACAGGCCCCGGCCCCGCCCCTCGAGGGGGGAGTGGAGGTTTTGGAGGTGAAATGCGGCACTTTGTGCCGCATTTCACCTCCAAGCCTCTTTTCTTTCCCCCGCCCGCGGGCGGGGGTAGTGGGGTTGGGTTGTAGCTACGGTTCTTGAAAACGCCATAGGCGCACAAGGTCAAGCCATTTTCATGTACCACTTCCAGTATAATTTCACATAAAAAGGAATCAGTCAGCCCCATCTCCTGCCCCACAGGGGCGAGCAGCAAGTTGCACCGGGGGTGAAATTCAACCCAAAGCGCCGAATTTCACCCCCAATTCCCAAGGGTTCCCACTTCCCAGTGCGCCCTGGCGACAGAAACATATTGTCACTATGACTTCTTTTGTAAACTCCCCCCAATCCACAACAGAAGAACCCGGGCGCGTCACGCGGCCCCCCAGGGTTGCCTTGCTGATAGGTAATCTGCAGAAGGAACAGCCTTTCCTGGCGGGGGCTGCCGCTGCTGCCTTTGAACGTGGCGCGAACCTGGTTTGCATGGTGGGAAAAAACCTGAGATGGATGAATGGCCGCTTCTTTGAAGGCAACGTTCTTTACCGGCTTGTAGATCCAACCCAATATGATGGCGTCGTAACCTGGGCTGGAACCGGGGTTGCCTTAGGGCAAAGTGTAAGCGAAGAAGAGATGAGTGCCTTTTTTCAAAATCTTGCCCCGCTGCCCGTGGTCAATTATGAAAAGTTTGTTCCCGGATTGCACTGTGTGCGCACCGATACAGCGGTCGACATGCGCGTCATCTTGAGGCACCTGATTGTTGTTCACAACCGGCGAAAAATTCTTCTGATCCGCGGGCCAAAAAATCACTTTGAAACCGAAGAGCGTATTCGCGCATATCATGAAAGTCTGCAAGCGCATGGAATCCCTTCTAATCCGGCCCTCATCCTGCCTGCATTGACCTGGGGTGATCGAGATCATGCCAGGACGATCCGGACGATGATTGAGCAAGCTCGACTTCGCCCTGGAAACGATTTCGACGCGATTGCGGGCACGGAATACTACTTTGCCACACATGCCATGGAAGTGATGGAGGAATTTGGGATTCGGGTTCCTGAGCAGGTGGCGGTCGTTGGGTTTAATGACAGCCCGTTGAATATTGCCGTCACCCCAACCCTGACAACCATGCGAAAACCGTTTTTCTTGTCAGGTTCGCGCGCGGTTGAAATTGCATTGGATCTTGCGGCTGGAAAAGAAATTCCGGTCGAAACACTTGTTCCTGCAGATCTGATGCTGCGCCATTCATGCGGCTGTGTCTCTCCAATCATCATAGAAGCCGGTGAGACGCCTCAACACGATTCGGTAATAACACTCCCGGAATTGTTTTCCAAACTATTATCGATCCCCGGCTTGCCTCCGTCAGAGCTGCCCGCCAAAATGTGGTCTAGCTTTGATTCAGATCTGACCGGCAAAAGCCAGTATACCTTCACCAAACTGATCAGTGATGCTGCCTTTGCTGGGCAAAAACAGGGGATCGCATTTGAAACCTGGCACCGCGCACTCAACTGTTTTCGGGAGTATGTGCTGTCAGCATTCGAGGGCGCTTGCCGGGACGCGGCCGAAGCCCTGTTAATACAAGCCCGCATGAGCCTTGCCGAAGTGGAATTCAACGCGCAAATGCAACGATCGGTCTTCAATGATCATCGCCATGAAACCTTAGATCGAATTGGCAAGCAGCTGAGCGCGATCATTGACCTGGATACACTGATTGAGACCATTGCGAGCGAATTTAAACGGTTAGAAATTCCCTCATGCTATCTATCTTTGTATGCCGACCCGACTCTGCCAGAAAATGGGCTCATCTTGCATATGGCATACTGTGACTATCAAAGAATTGAGCTGGAACCAGGTGATTGGGTCGTTCCAACGAAACAGTTAGTTCCCGCAGAGCTTCTACCCAGAGGGCGGACGTACACCCTGGTCGTCGAGCCGCTCTTTCAACGCGAAAGACAGTTGGGAATAATCGTCTTTGAATTGGGCAAATGTGAAGGTGCGTTATTTGAGGTTTTGCAAGGGCAGATCAGCAGCGCCCTCGATCGCATCCTGGTTGAACAGGAAGTGCGAGAACGGGAAGCGCAGTTTTATGCAATGGCGGAAGCTTCTCCAATTAGCATTTTCCTGGTCGATTCTGGCGGGATGATCACATATTCCAACCCGATCTTGCGCGAATTCAGCCAACCGGGCAGCTTATGGTTCAAAGATTGTGATATGGACGATGACTTACATCGAAAGTGGAACTCTTTGAATGCGCTGGGACAACCATTGAACGAAACTCTCCGTTTCCACCGCGCCAATGGTCAATATGTCTGGTTAGATGTGCGCATGGCTCCAATCGAGGTAAAAGGGGAAAAGTCTGGATATGTCGGCATGGCCATGGACGTCAGCGAGCGGAAACGCCTGGAGGAGCACCTTTATAACCTGAGCATGCGCGATCAAATGACCGGCCTTTTTAATCGCGCCTTTTTTGACGAGGCCCTGGAACAACTTCAGATCAGCGATAAGTTTCCTACCAGCATCTTGATCTTCGACTTAGATGGGTTGAAAACCGTGAACGACCGCCAGGGACATGCGGCAGGCGATGAGCTGCTGCGGCGCATGGCGCGCCTGCTCAAAAAGTCTTTTCGCAGTGACGACCTGACCTGCAGGATCGGCGGTGATGAATTTGCTGTTATTCTGCCCGGCGCTTCCTCGCATGGCCTGGCCGAAAGCATCCAGCGGGTTCGGGAAAAATTGCATGAAGAAAATCTGCGCAGCGGCGAACCGGAGCTCCGGTTTTCATTGGGAAGCGCGACTGCGAAATCTGGAGATCTTTTGGTAGATATCGTTCGATCCGCCGATCAAGCGATGTACGAGGACAAAGCCAACCGGCGTAAAATTAATGAGACTTGATAATTTATACGCATCCTTCATTTACGAGGTATTCGCCCCATGCTAAAACCCCTGTTCGGCCCCTATGGCAGCTCGGCCCTGGCGCACATCGAGCGCTTCGCCGACTTTGGCGCGGACGCGCTGTGGTTCCACGGCTTCGACGCGCGCGCGTTTGAAGCCTGCCAGCGCCATCAAATCGCCGCCTGCGTCGAGTTCAAGACCTTCCGCACCGATTTCAAGACCCACCCCGAATGCATCCCCACCGGCGCGGACGGCCAGCCCATCCGCTACGGCGAGCTGGTCCAGGGCGTGTGCCTGTCGCAGACCGCCTTCCTCGAGGAAACCGAGGCCAACCTGCTCGCCGGGCTGCGCGCCTACCAGCCGGCCGGGATCTGGCTGGACTACCTGACCTACGCCGGCTGGTTTGAGACGCCCCAGCCCGACCTGCAGGAGAGCTGCTTTTGCCCGGCCTGCATCGCCGAGTTCTGCCAGGCGACCGGCCTGGACGCGGGCAGCCCGCGCCGCATTCTGGGCGAGTATCCGGCCGAGTGGGCGCGCCACAAGTGCGAGCGCGTCGCCGCCTACGCGCGCCGCTACGCCGATCTGATCCGCGCCCACCTGCCCGGCTGCACCGTCGGCGCGTATATGTGCCCGTGGCGGCCGGACGAGTATGACGGCGCGCTCTCGCGCATCTTCGCCCAGGACTACGCCCTGCTGGCCCCCGCCATCGACATCTTCACGCCGCTGATCTACTGCCACAAAAGCGGGCGCGCCCCGGCCTGGGGGCGCGAGTTCTTGCAGTCCGCCGCCGCTTTCGTTCCCGCCGGCCGGCCGGTCCAGCTGATTCTGGACGCGCTCGATTACCCGGCCTGCCTGCTCGAGACCGCCGCTTCGCCGCTTCCCAGCTGGGGCCTGCAGCTGTTCGGCGGGGCCAGCGTCTTTGCCGACCCAACCCAGGCGGCCGTCTTCCGCCAGTCGGTCGAACAAATCCGTGCCCGCCTGTCGGGCAGCGCTGGAGGCCGCGATGGAGCTTGAGCGGCGCGCGCTGGGCAAGAGCGGGCTGACATCCAGCCTGGTGGGGCTGGGCTGCGGCGGCAACAGCCGCCTGGGCCTGTCTAACGGCCTGAGCGAGGAGCACGCCGCCGATGTGGTGCGCGCCGCGCTTGACCTGGGCATCACCCTGATCGACACCGCGCGCGTCTACCAGACCGAAAAGGCGGTCGGTCTGGCCCTGCGCGGGCGGCGGCGCGAGCAGCTCGTCCTATCCAGCAAAAGCCCCTACCTGGACGAAAACGGCCAGCTGCTCAGCCCGCAGGCGTTTGAGGCCAACCTCGAGGCCAGCTTGAGCGCCCTGGGGGTCGAGACGATCGACCTCTACTTCATCCACGGACTGCGCCTGGAGTATTACCGCGAGAGCGTGGAGCGTTTTGTGCCCGTGCTGGAAAAAGCGCGCCAGGCCGGCAAGATCCGCCTGGTCGGGGTGACCGAGGCCTTTGAGCGCGACACGCGCCATGAGATGCTGCAAGCGGCCCTGAACGACGGCTGCTGGGACGCGATGATGGTCGGCTACAACCTGCTCAACCCCTCGGCCCGCGAACGCGTCCTGGCCGCAACGCGCCAGAAAGGCATCGCCACCCTGGGCATGTTCGCCGTGCGCCGCGCGCTGATCGACGAAGAGCGCCTGCGCGTTCTGCTCGGGCGGCTGGCGCAGCAGGGGCTGGTGGAGCAGGGCCTGGCCGCCAGCCCGGATTTGCTCGACGCCCTGGCCCTGCGCGGCGTGAGCGCGAGCTTGAGCGAAGCCGCCTACCGCTTCTGCGCTTACGAGCCCGCCCTGGACTGCGTCTTGAGCGGCACCGGCAGCGCCCAGCACCTGCAAGCCAACCTGCAGTCCGTGCGGCGCGGTCCGCTGCCCGCGCCAACCCTGGCCCGCCTGGCCAGCCTCTTCGGCCACATCGACAGCATCTCCGCCCAACTGCGTTGAGAATGGCGGGATCCGCTGTCGGGGGTCCGGTTTCGGACAGCGGACCCCCGACAGCGCACATCGTCCGTCCGGCCGCGCGGCCGGGCAGGGACGGGATAAAAAACAGGTAAAAAATAGATAAAAATTCCCATAATTGGTTGGCAGCCAGCTTGACTTCTGTATAATCGTTACCAGGATGATACAGATGTAGCATGTTATGCAATCGCGTCGCGCCCGGCCTTGCTCCCGCGCTGCCAGCCTTCCCGGCTGGCACGCGGTCCGCCTATGCCTGGCACAAAGGCGCGCAAAGCGTGGGAGGCGCCTATGGACCTGCATGATTCCTACGCGGTTTTATATATCAGCTCCATCCTGTTCTCGATCGCGGTATCAGGCGGGGTGGGCATCTACGCCGCGCGCCACCGCCAATTCAGCGCCGCCCGCTCTTTCGTCCTTGTCCTGATCCATGAAGTCATCTGGACCGCTGGCTTTTTGCTGGAAACGCTCAGCCCCGGCCTGGCCGGCAAGCAGTTCTGGGACACTCTGCAGTGGATCCCGACCCTGCTGCTGCCGCTGGCGATGTTAAATTTCAGCCTGGATTACACCCATGTTGTGCTGCGCAGACCGCTGCACGCCTGGCTGATGCTTTCGGTTGGTCTGGGCGCTTCGCTGCTGCTGGTGCTCACCAACCCGCTGCACGGGCTGGCGATGAGCGAACAGGTTTTGCTTCCGCTTGTGCCGTTTGGCCTGTACACCTACCGCATCGAACCGCTGCTGTGGCTGGGGGTGATCTACAGTTACGCCATCGTCATGGCCAGCATCGTCATCCTCGTGCGCGAAGCCCTGCGCCAGCGCGGTTTTTATCGCAAGCAAACTTTGATCATCGCCGCCGGTTTCATGATCCCCACCCTCGCCACCCTGACCATCGCGCTGGGCTGGGTCGTGCTGCCCAACCGCGATCTTTCGCCCTACTCGTTTGCCATCGCCAACCTGCTGATCGCCTATGGGCTGTTTCGCTACCGCATTTTTGACCTGCTGCCCTTTGCGCGCGAGCTGGTGATGGAGCATATGGCCGACGGCGTGATCGTGGTCGACCATGCGGGCCGCCTGGCCGATCTAAACGCGGCCGCCAGCCAGATGCTTGACCTGCGCGAACAAGCTCCGATCGGCAAGTTCCTGGCCGCGCTCGCGCCGGATTGGGCCAGACAGCTCGCCCTCGACCCGCACAGCCAGGCCGCGCGCCGCGAGCTCAGCCTGACCCGCGATGCTGAATCCCGCTCGATCGACGCGCATATCAGCCGCCTGGGCGACTCCCGCGGCCGCTTTTCGGGCCACATGATGATCTTGCGCGACATCACCGCCAGTAAAAAATTCGAAGCCGCCCTCGAACAGCGCGTGCACGAGCGCACCGCCGACCTGGCAAAGGCCAACCAGCGCCTGGAAAGCGAGGTGGCGCAGCGCCGCATGGCCGAGCAGGACAAAGAAACCCAACGCGCTGAAATGGAAATCCTCTACCGCCTGACAGTCAATCTTTCGGCCCTGCCGCCGGGAACCAACCTGGAGGAGCAGGTCGCCGAACAGCTCAAGCAGCTGACCGGTGCATACTGCGTTTCGGTCGCAGAGTATCGCCCGCTCCAAAAAGCCTTGGAACTGCGTTGCCTGATTTTGGGCAGCGCCTCCGCCCAGGAATCCGCGGCGCAGGCCGGCGACCTGACTCATGTGAGCCTGCCGGTTGCGGAGGAGACGCAGCACCAGCTGGTTTCGCGGGTCGTGCTGCGCTACGAAGCGCTGAGCGAGTTTATGACCGGCGCGATCCCAGCCCTGGATTGGGATCTGCTGCAGCGCCAGCACGATCTGCAGTGCGTCTACATCCTGGCCATTCTGGGCCAGGGTGAACTGCTCGGAATCTGCCTGCTGGGCCTGCAAAACGGCGCGTTTACCCCTTCGGACTGGCTGCTGCACGCGGCTGCCAACGTGGTGGCGATTATCTACCGCCGCCAGCACGCCGAGCTGGCCCGCCTGGAAAGCGAAAACCGCTTCCAGGCCCTGGCTGATATGCTGCCGCAGCCGATTTACGAGTGCGACCTGACCGGCGCGGTCACTTATGCCAACCGCAAAGCCTATGAAGTATTCGGCTATGAAACCATCCCTCCCGGTCTCTCGGTGCTGGACCTGATCGCGCCGCAGCATCACGAGCAGGTCAGACAGAATATGCCGCGCGTGCTTCATAACCGCGAAGAGGTCCACCATGCCTACACCGCCGTGCGCCGGGACGGCAGCAGCTTCCCCGTCCTGGTCTACTCCGGCCCGATCGTGCGCAACAACCGCCCGGTGGGTATGCGCGGCATCGTGGCCGATGTCACCGAACTGAAAGCGGCTGAAGAGGAGCTGCGCTCCAGCGAGGAAAAATTCCGCTCGATCATCGAGCAGTCCTCGGAAGGCATTATCCTGATCGGCGAGGATGGCCTGGTGCTGGAGCTGAACAAAGCCTTCGAGCAGATCTACGGCATCCCTGCCGCGGAGATGATCGGCAGGCCGTTTTGGGAAATAACCCGTCGCCTGACTTATCCCGCCTCGCACGCTTACGACCCGGTCGAGACCGCGCAAAGCAACCTGCGCCAGGTGATTGAAATGCCGGACCGCGACCGCACGATTGACGGGGAAGTAGAGTTTTTTACGCCGGCCGGTCAGCGCCGCGTCATCCACCGCACCACCTTCCCGGTGCTGGTGCGCCAGGGCAAGCGCATGGCCGCCGTAATCAGCGACATCACCGAACGCAAAGACGCCGAGCGCGAGCAGCTGCGCCTGACGCGCACCCTGACCATGATCAGCGAGTGCAACCAGGCCCTGATCCGCCAGGATGCGGAAAATGACCTGCTGCAGGCCATCTGCAAGATCATCGTCGAGATGGGCGCCTACCGCTTTGCCTGGATCGGCAGCCTGCGCCAGGACGGTGCTCATCCCCAAATCGTCCCGTGGGTATCGTATGGCGAGTGTGGCGATTATCTCGAGCGCGTCACCGCCTGCGATCAGGACCTGCCAGGCGGCTGCCTGCGCCAATACATCCTGGAAGGGCTGCGCAATGGGCAGCCGACCATCATCAGCGACACGCGCAGCGACCCGCTGTTTGAGCCATACCGGTCCGAGACGCTGCGCCGCGGCTTTCTGTCTCTGCTCGTGTTTCCGCTTTCGTCCGGGTCAGAAATTTTTGGCAGCCTGAACATCTACGCGGGCGAGCCGTTTGAACCCGATTCCGGCGAGCTGGCCCTGCTGACCGAAATGGCCAACGACGTTTCTTTTGGCATCCTCGCCCGCCGCGCCCAGGTTGAGCGCGACCGGGCCGAGACGCGCATGCACGAGGCCAACCGCGAGCTGCACCACGCCTATGAGGCCACCCTGCAGTCCTGGTCGCGCGCCCTGGAGCTGCGCGAGCGCGAAACCGCCGGGCACACAGCCAGCGCGTGGTCGCCCTGACCCTGGCCCTGGCCAGGAGGCTGGGCTTTGGCGAAGAGGAACTGGTCCACATCCAGCGCGGCGCGCTGCTGCACGATATCGGCAAAATGGGCATCCCGGACCGCATCCTGCTCAAGCCCGAGCCGCTGAGCGAGGAAGAATGGCAGACCATGCGCCAGCACCCGCAGCTGGCCTACGATCTGATGTCCAAGATCCCCTATTTAGCCCCGGCGCGCGAGATCCCGTTTGGGCATCACGAGCGCTGGGATGGTTCGGGCTACCCGCTCGGCCTGCGCAGCGAGCAAATCCCGCTGGCGGCGCGGATTTTCGCGGTGGTGGACATCTGGGACGCGCTGTGCTACGAGCGGCCCTACCGCCCGGCCTGGCCAGAGGAGCAAGCGATTGACTACCTGCGCGAACAGGCCGGCAAGCTGCTCGACCCGCGCGTGGTCGAGACCTTTATTCAGCTGGTCGCCTGATCGACTCCCGTACGGTTGCGCCCGGCGTGCTTGGCGCGGTAGAGGGCCTGGTCGGCGCGGCCCATCAGCCCGTCCAGGCTGTCTGCGCCGTTCGCGATACAGGCCACCCCGGCCGTGATCGTGACCGGCACACGCATGCCGGAATCCGCCAGCGCGGCGCGAATCCGCTCGATCACCTCATAGGCCTGGCTGCACCGCGCCAGGGGCAGCAGTATGGCAAACTCGTCCCCGCCGATCCGCGCGACCAGGTCGATTTCCCGCACGTGCTCCGTACAGATCCCGGCGAATTGGGTCAGCACCTGGTCGCCCACCTGGTGGCCGTGGTTGTCGTTGATCTGCTTGAAAAAGTCAATATCGATCAGCGCCACCGAAAGCGGCTGGCTGAGACGCAGCGCGCGCTTGATTTCGGCCTCAGCGCTGTGCAGGAAGCGGCGGCGGTTGGCCACGCCGGTCAGCGCGTCGGTGGCGGCCTGCTCCTGCAGCTGCTTTTCCAGCTGCTTGCGCTCGGTCACGTCATGGATCGCGCTTAACACGTGCGGCGCGCCGCGCAAAGCGATCAGCCGCGCGGCGTATAAGCCCGTGAATTCGCTGCCATCTTTGCGCACAAATTCGAACTCCAGGTTAGAACAGGCCCCGTGCTCGCTCAGCGCCGCCACCACCGCCTGGCGGTCGGCCGGGTTTTTCCACAGGCGCAGGCTGAGGGTCGAGGTGCCGATCGCTTCGGCGCGCGCGTAGCCGGAAACGCTGGTGAAGCCTTCGTTGATACCGAGCACCAGCCCATCGCTCAGGCGCGTGACCAGCACGGCGTCGGGGCTGGCGTTGAAGATCAGCTCCATATCCTGTTGGGCTTCGCGGGTGCCGGCGTGCAGGCGCTGGTTGACCATCAAAATGAAACCCAGCGTCCACAGCGTCGAGACGATAATTCCGTCCAGAATGCCCAGCAGCTGGCCCGCGTTGGCGCCGGTCGGGCTGTTGCTGCTGGGGGGCGCCAGCAGGCCCAGCAAGAATCCGATGAAAAACACAGAGCCGTGCAGGATAAACGTCCCCGCCAGGAAGTGGACGGGGACGGAGAGCGAGGAGGGTTTGCGCTTCCACAGCGTCCAGGCGGTCAAAAACGACAGGCCCGAGATGGTCAGGTAGAGCAGCGAGCCGCGCCACACCAGGTGATCGTAGATGAAGACGAAATAGATGTCCACCAGTGTGTACGCCGCGAAACAGCCCAGCAGGGCGCGGCGCGGCACACTGCGCTCGAAAAAGCGCAGGACGCCGGTATAGAGCAGCATATGCCCGCCGACAAAAAACAGGTTGTTGGCAAACACGCCGATCGAAGTCAAGCCAGGCACGCCGCGCAAAAACATGGCCAGGAACCCCAGCGCGATCGAGGCGATCCCCGCTGTCCACCAGCCCACGCCCTGGTACTTGTTGGCCAGCCTGGACTGAATGTACAGCGCGGCGACCTGCAGCAGGTTCGTGATGAACATGACGATGGCGAGTGAGGCAAAATCCAACTTCATCAACATCGTGGTTTACTCCCCGGATTGCCAACCAATCAAGACTTTCCGTTCCATCTCAAAAAGTGGGGTGTTTTGTATGATATTGGCGCTTCTCGCCAATATCATACAAAACGGACCTTTTTTTCTGAAATCATACGACTATCCCCCATCTTGGTGCTGGAACGCGGGTCCATTATACAAAAGCGGGGGCGCTCGCCGCCTTACAGTCGCTGTACAAAACCGGGCAGCTGCGCCAGGAACGGGCCGAGCGCGGACTGGATATCCCGCGCGTGCTGCTCGGCGTCGACCTCTTTGGAAGTGATCCGCGCCAGGCGCGCGCCGGGGATGGCCTGGCTGAGGGTCTCGCCGTAGGCACACGGGTGGACCGGGTCCAGCTCGTTGGCCAGCACCAGGGTCGGGAGGCGCATCTGCGCCCACTCGCGCGGGTCGCGGTTGGGCGCGTCGCCGGGCAGGCGCTCGAGAAGGTCGATCGTCGCTTCGGCGTTGGGGCGCGAAAACTGCTTGACCAGCGAGGAGGCCCCCACCGGGTAGCGGCCCAGCACTTCCTGATATTCAGCGCTCTGCTCGAACAGGGCCTGGCCGCGCGCCGCGCCGTGCTGGCGCACCAGGGCGGCGATGCGCGGGTAGAGCTGCAGGTTGGCCGGCAGCGGCTCGGCCAGCCAGGCCGGGCGCACCAGCACCAGCCCCAGCGCGCGGCGCGGGTAGCGCAGGGCGAAGTTCAGCGCCACGCCCGCGCCCATCGAGATGCCCCCCACCACTGCCTGCTCCAGGCCCAGCCGGTCGAGCAGCGCGGCCAGGTCGTCGGCAAACTGGTCGAAGCTCAGCTTCTCGGCTGGTCCCAAGGGCCGCGTCTGGCCGTGCCCGCGGCTGTCGAGGGTCAGCAGGCGGAAAGGCGGCGGGGATTGGAACGTGCCCAGGGTCTGGCTTGTGTCCCCGCCCAGCCCGTGCTGGAAGACAAATGGCAGGCCCGCGCCCGCCTCGGCGTAATGAAAATGAATGCCGTCCGCGTCAAAAAATGGCATGGCGGTTACCCCTCACCGCGCAGGGCGGCCAGGCTGCCCGCCACCTCGCCTTCGCTCAGGCCGTGCAGCACCAGCGGCACCTGCGGGTAGGCGCGCAGCAGGCTCAGGTAGTGCGCGTAATCCAGCACGCCCTGCCCGGCGGCGCAGAAGCCGCCGTCGGGGGTGCGGTCTTTGGCGTGGGCGATGACCATCTCCTCGCCGAGCAGCGCAAAGGCTTCGTCCAGCAGCGGGCGCTGGTCCTGGCCCGGCTCGATCAGGTTGGCCCCGTCGATCACCACCTTCAGGTGCGCTGAGCGCATTGCATCCAGCAGCTCCCGCCCGCGCCGGGCCGAGCTGATCACGTTGGCGTGCTCTGGCTCAAAGGCCAGCGTCACCTGGCAGTCTTCGGCGATGCGCAGGGCCTGTTCCAGCTCGTGCAGCAGGTCGCTCCAGGCCTCGCGGCTGTCGTTTTCGGGGTGGCGCTGCCACATATTCAGCGGGTCGCGCGTGCCGCTGCACAGCGTGATCGTGCTGGTGCCCAGGGCCTGGCAGGCCGCCGCCAGCACGCCCAGGCGGCGCAGCCCCTGCGCGCGTTCTCGCGGGTCGGGGTGGATCATGTTGTAGGTGCCCGAAACGGCCGCGATCTCCACCCCGCTGGCCCGCGCCGCGCCGCGCACGCGCGCGCTCAGGGCCGGGTCGATCTCGTCGGGCAGCGAGGGCAGTCCGGCGCAAAGCATGTTGAACTGCACGCAGTCCAGGCCGCTGGCCCGCACCGCCGCGAATACGTCTTCCACGTTGGGATATACAAAGGTTTTGGCAAAAATTCCCAGGCGCATCACACACCTCCCGTCACTTCACTCACCTTCACCCAGCCGCCGCTCTCCACCGAGCGCGCAATCGCCGCCAGCACGCGCAGCGCCGCCAGCCCGTCGTTCACGTCCGCGCCGCGCAGCGGCGCTCCGTTTAGGATCGAATCGGCAAAAGCCTCCAGCTGCAGGCGGTAGGTGAAGCCGTCCGCCCCGACCGGCCGGCGCACGATGTCGTCGCGCGTGCTGGTGCATTCCACCTCGCTCGCGCGCTTGAACCACGGGTTGAAGGTCTTGCCCAGCACGCTGCCGTACTCGCCGTAGACCTGGAAGCCCTCGTGCCAGTCCATGCGCACCGCCACGGTCAGGTCGAGGTGGCCCAGCGCGCCGTTGGCGAACTCGGCGTCGACAAACCAGCAGTAGGCCCCAAAGCGCTCGGCCAGGCGGGCCTGGACGCGCGTGATCTCGCCGCCCAGGAAGCGCGCCGTGTCGACCAGGTGGCTGGCGTGGCCGAGCAGGTAGTAGCGCCGCCGGTCAGCCTTGGGGTTGCCCTCCGGCCGCCTGGCCTGCGCGCTGCTGAGCAGGACCGGCTGCAGGTTGTCGGTCTGGGTGTAGCGGTAGGTCGAGTCGCAGTACCAGGCCTTGAGCGCCAGCAGCTGCCCGATCTCCTCTTGAATGAACTGGCGCGCGTAGGCGATGCCGGGGTCGAAGCGCTTCATCGTGCCCACCTGCAGGACCAGGCCCGAGCGCGCCACATCCTCGCCCAGCGCCTCGCACTCCTCCACC
>Ga0172368_10005470_pt1 | contig 14140 bp, 20 predicted proteins | sample Lak11m_FD_114540 | JGI IMG/M metagenome (GOLD analysis project Ga0172368, IMG submission 114540) | Freshwater microbial communities from Kabuno Bay, South-Kivu, Congo - kab_022012_11m | ecosystem: Environmental > Aquatic > Freshwater > Lake | place: Democratic Republic of the Congo: South-Kivu...
ATCAATCCCATGGGTTTTTGCCTCCGAAAACCCACCTACGAAACAACAACTACCTCCATCAATTTAAGCTAATGGGATAAGCTCTTAGGCGTTTTCTGTTGGCTTTTTTTTCTCTATTGCGCCTTAGCGTGAGCCCCGATTTTCACGCGGCATTCTTCGCAGTCAACGATCTTGCAGGAATAGTGCAGCGCGACGATTAGGAGGGCCGAGCTGACGATGACGATGGGCAGCTGGTTCTGGTGGAAAAAGAAGATGAACGAGCCGCTGAAACCCGCGAGGCCGACGAACGGCAACAAGAAGGGCGAGCAGCACGCCGTGGCCACCAGCGTGGACAAAAAGGCGCCGGCGGATGCGGCGGAGTGGCGCTTGCGTGCCTTTTGGAGGTTCAGAAACGAGAACAGCTGGACTGAGGCGATGAGGCCCAACATGGCGCCGCCGAAGATCACGAGGAACTTGACGTGCAGCGGCGTGGCGTACAGCCAGCTTTGCAGGCTCTGGCCCGGAAGCGTCGTAGCGGTGTAGAGCAGGCCGGCGGCCAAGGCGGCCACGACGAACGCCACAAGAAGGTAGGTGCGGCGGGAAAAGACGATTGCTAGGGCGTTGGGAATCGTTTTCATTGGCAGTTGCAATACGGTGCCCTTCAGGGGTTAAAAACCGCGAACTTGCAGACGGCCCGCAAGTGGAAACAGGCTTGCGGCATTTTATAGGCCGGCCGCCTTGAGGTCTAACATGTTCGTGCGTGACGCGCTGTCTGGCAGAACCGTGGCGTATTCCTCGTCGCGCTCCAAACGGCCGCACAAGCCCAAGACGTGCCCTTTCTGTCCGGGGCGCGAGCGTTTGACGCCCCCATCTTCTTTTGAGTTGCCGGCAACGGCCGATTCCGGAGGCCGCGGTTCCGTCCGGATGCTTGGGGCTGAAGGCCTGCACTCTGTTTCGCGTTGGTCGGTGCGCGTGTTTCCCAACGCTTTTCCCGTGGCGTGGGGCAAGGCCGGCCGGCACGAGGTCATCGTTGAAACGCCGCGGCATGCCGAATTGTTCGAGGATTTTTCGGAAGCGCAGTTGGCGTTGTTGTTCGAGGCTTTCCAGGACCGGTTCGCGGCCCTGTCCCGCGGCAAGTCCGTGAACTATGTCTTGTTGTTCAAGAACTTCGGCGACAAATCGGGCGCCAGCATTGCGCACGAGCACAGCCAGATCGTCGCGTTCCCATTCGTTCCCGACGCAGTCGCGGCCGAGATTGGAAACACCCAGGCCCTGGACGCGGATTTGAAACTTCCTGCGGTGTTGGAAAACCGTTTTTTCAAGGCCGTCTGCCCCAAGGCGTCGATGTTTCCGTACCAGGTGCGCGTCCTGGCCAAGGAAAAGAAGGCCCGTCTTGAGGATTTCTCAGTTGAGCAAGGCGTGGCACTTTTGGCGTTGCTGCAGTCCGTAATCCGGAAGGTCAAGACGGCGCAGGGCGTTGCGGATTACACGCTGGTGTGGCATGCCGCGCCCAAGGGCCGCCGTTTGCGTTTTCACGTGGACGTATTGCCGCGCAAAAGCGTGTGGGGCGGCATCGAGTTGGGCGCGGGCGTATCGGTGAATTACAAGATGCCTCGCGAGGCGTTGCGCGAGCTTCGGAAGGCCTGAAACATGTCGGCGCGGCAGTTTAGCTACTCATCAATTGATGGAGTACGTTTGTTTTCCAGATTTTGACTCCGAATCGCTGTAGAAATTCAGTTTCCTTTTCGAAAAAATGTGGGTCGTTGGTCCAAATTCCACATTCGTCAAGGTCTACGGCAGCGGCTTTGTCGAGTTCTGCTTCGTCCTTCAAGGCGATTTCGATGATTCCGGGTTCCGGAAGTCCGGGCCTCTGTATTGTCAAGGCAATGGCGCACGCCGCGTAGGGTAGGTCGTCAGGGTCAGTCAATACCCTTCGGGCTTCCTCAACATATGCTTCGTACGCCCTGGATGGCATTACTTCGATAACTTTTCCTAACAAGGTGATGAATTGCCTGAATTGCAGAATGTCGAGCCCGGCTTTCCGCATGATTTCCTCCCTATGTTCTTCCAATTCGTCGAAGAGGTACGCGGGCGTGACTAGTTCTAGGGCCGGGTGCAGCAACAGTTTTCGGGTTACTCCATCCCGGATGATGGCGGAAATGACTACGTTTGCGTCGATTACGAGTTTCACGGGACCAGTCCGTGGCGTTTGGCCATTCCCTTCTTGATTTTTTCACCAAGTATTTGCGCATCCTTTTCCGTCAGTCTGCTTTTTGAAGCCAATGAGTTTAATGCTTCCAGCATTTCCAATCGGTTTTCAATCGATGCGCGCGCGACTTCGCTCCATTTGATGTCGGGGAACTCCTTCATTTTTTCGAACGTGGCATCTGGAACGGATAGGGTAATGTTTTTGGACACAAACTCACCTCACATAAATATGTGAGAGTAAGTATTTAAGGAGTTTATGTTGCCGCGTTTACCAGCGGTAGTAATAGTGCCAGACGAGGACGAACAGCACCAGCAGGGTGGTGGATTCAAGTCCGCCGAGCCAGTAGAACAATAGGTTGCGAACGTCTTCGGCTAATAGTGCCAGCAAAAGTACGATGGCCCAGATACTCATTGTTCAGTGCAACCTTTTTTGCAGACTCTTAGTCGTTCTTGCCGCCGGTGACGACTTCCGTGCTGACGTCGACGCCCTTGGGCACCGACGTGGTGACGGTCACTTCGCCTTTGGGCGTGGCCAGTTTCTTGAACTTGCGTGACTTGGCGAAGGCGTGCGCCGCGGACTGAAGCTTGCTCTTGGGCTTTTCCGTCTTGGTGGTCGTCTTCTTGGCGGTCTTGGTCGTCTTGACGGTTTTCTTGGTGACGATGTTCTTCACCGCCGTCTTGGTCGTCTTGGGCGCGGTTTTTGCGGCCGTTTTGCGGACGGTCGTCTTGGCCGTCGTCTTGACGGTAGCCAGGAGGCGGCGGACGTCGGCCTTGGTTGCCTTGGTCTTGGTTTCTTCCAAAGCGGCGTCGCGGGCCTGCGTGATGCGCACGGAGAGGGCCTTGAATTGTTTCTGGTTGTCCTTGGCGTGCTCTTCCAACAGGCGCTTGGGCTCGGCCAGGAGGGGGCTGAATTCCTCGCGGAGGTCTTTCTTGATCAAGGCCGTTTCGGGCGTGGAGATGATGTGGTGGTCCAGCTTGGCCTCGATTTCGGCCAGTTTCTTGACCTGGTCCTTGATCTGCCCGGCGATTTTTTCGTTGGATTTGGAAAAGCGCTTGTCGACGATGACTTCGATCTGCTCTTCCGGGATTTCCACGTTCTTGAGCTGCTCGTCAATCATGCGCCACTGCTCGTCCAGGGCCGAGAGTTGCTTGGTAGCCTTGCCGCTGTGTTCCTCCAGGCTGTCGAACTTGGTTTCGACGACGGAAATCTTGGTGTCCTGATCCGACAGGCGTTCGTCAATCACGTCCAGGCGCTCGGCAATGGTTTGGTATTGTTTCTTGATTTCGTCGGCATCGATGTCGCTGACGGTGCGCGTCGTGGTGGTGATGGTTTCTTCCTCGTGCGTATCGACGGGGGCGACGGATTCGTACGTGACGGGCTTCCATTCGGCATGCGTCTCGGCGTGCTCCTCGACCGAGCCGTGGTCGGCCAAGGCCGTCTGCACGTGCGTCTGCTCGTCGTGGGCGACCGGCGTGATGCCGGCTGCGGCGGGCGAGGCGTCGGGGTGGACTTCGACGTGGACTCCGGCGGCAGTCTTGAAGCGGTCGCGTTCGCGCTGGCGGACGGCGTCTTCGGCCGCGGCTTCGGCGTCCTTCATCTTCTTGTAGGCATAGATGTCCAGGCCCAATGCGCCGACGACCAATCCTGCTTCAAGTACTCCCACCATGCGATCAAAACACCTTGAGTCAGATGCTGCCACTTGTGGTTTAAAAACGTTTCCAATGTGTTGTTTCTAATAAGTAGTAACAAAGTAAAGTCCGGTGGTTTCATTTGGCGTGCTGTTACGTCCCCTGCTTCCGCTGGGTGGTGGCTTGGAAAAATGGAAAAAGGAGGGGAGGGCCGGATCGTCGCGTCGGCCGTCGCGTCGTGTATCAATAAATCCTATTTTTTCTCTTCGGCTTTCTTTTCCTTGGGCTTGGGCGCAAAACCGAGGGCGTCAAGGGCCTGGGAGCCGGCCGTGGTGATGACGGCGTTGACCTGTGCGGTCGCGGCCGAGAGCGTGTTGCCCGCGACGCGTTTCTTGATGCGGATGCCCTTGTCCAGGTACTTGGGATGGATGCCCGGTCCTGACGGGAGTAAGGCCTTGGTCTTGGCCTGGCCCGGGATGTCAAAACGCATCGGGACGCCGTCGGCGGTGGAGCCGCCGGTGATCTTGAGCGTGTAGCCGTCCAGTCCGATGAGGGCTCCGGGGATTTCCTCGCCGATTTTCTTGCCGACCAGCTGTCCGGTTTTGGTCTTGTCGACTTCTTTTTGGAAGCTGTGTCCGGTCTTGGGGTCGTTGAACACGATTTTCATGGGCTGATGGCACCTCGGAGTGGAACAAATTATTGGAATTCAGAAGTCGAATTCGCTTGTTTTTTTGTGCCCGAGGGCGTTTTTTAACGCTTTGGCCAGTGCCGGCTCTGGCTTTTCTTCACGAATTCGACGATGGCTTGGACGGTTTTCTCCTGATCCGGACGCAGGGGTCCATGGCCTTCAGACGGGCCGTATTTCCGTAGATAGTCCCCACCTGCTTGGACGTTCTCCCGGTGCTCGTACTGCAATCGCTTGAGCAGGTCGGCGCCGTGGGGTGCTTGGGCGTATTCGGTGTGGTTGATGGTGCGTCCCAGTCGGCTTGCGGCGGCCACGAATATGATGCCCGCTTCCCGCAACAGGGATTCGGCATGACCTTCTGCTTCATTTGGATGGTTGAAATGGATGTCGCCCGTGCCGGTCCAGAGCCCTTTGTCGCCGACTTCCAACGGGAATTGCGCGTGGTACCGGCTCTGACGGCTGTCGCCTTGGATCCGTTCGACCAACAAGAACGGAATATCGGATTTCCGGTCGTAGGGATCCGTAATGACGCTGACGCGATGGTGTTCCGGTTTTTCTTCCTTGTCCTCGGCGCGTTCAGGCGTACGCCTGCGGGTTCTGATGTGCATCCACCCGCGTTTGATGCGTTCCCAGAATGACGGTCTTCGCGGTTCAGGCGTTTGGGAACGTTCAATGGGCTTGCTCATCGATTGCGACCTGTCCGTATGCTTATTGTCCGAACGCGATGAATCCCTTGATCTTCTTGATCTGCGTGAGGAGGTCCTTCTCGCCACTGGAGAGGGCGGCGGCGTATTTGCCTTCGAGGATCTTGGCCGTCTCCTTGTCCACGTCGGAATACAGCTCGTCGTTTTCGTTGAGTTGGCGGCCGAAGACTGGGCCGTCGATGCTGATGGGCACTTGCCTGCCTTTCGCGGCCTCGTCGATGGCTTTCTTGTCGTCCTGGATGCCGCGCACCGTGCCGACCATCTGGCCTTTGCCGTCGATGAGCGTGTAGCCTTTGCGGAGGCGGCCTTCCAGCACTTCGACGCCGACGATGCAGGGATTCGACACGCGGAAGACGTGTCCGGGCAGGATCCTGATCTTGGCCGGCAGGGTGAGCGAGGCGAAGGCTTCTTTCTTCATGGCGGCTTCCTCGTCGGCCCGCCAACGTTGGTAGCCTTCGATGAGGTTGTAGATGATGCTTTCCCGGAACAGCTTGACTTTTTCCTTCTCAGCTAACGATTGGATGTCCGAATCGGTAGGCTGATGGAACGAAAAGGCAACGCCCAGAAAAGGCGCGTTCTGGCGGATGGCCGAGGCCAGGGAAATGTCGTTCTTGGTCAGGGGGCCGATGCCGGCGCGCTTGATGGGGATTTGCGCGTTGGAGAACAGCTTGGTGATGGCCTCCAGGCTTCCCAGGCTGTCGGCCTTGAGCACGACGCCGTGGCTCTCGCTTTCAAACACGAGGCCGGCGTATTCTTCCTGCAGCTTGGCAAGCGCGGCCTCGCCGGCTGCGGTGCCCATGCCGTACAGGCCGGAGCCGGCCACGGCGGTGTCGGCGTTTTCGGCGGCGACTTTCACGCCGCAGGCAGCTCCCACTTCCTTGACGGAGGAGAATTTGTGTTTCGGATCGCGCATTTCGTCCATGGCCTTGGGCTTGAGCAGGGCCTTGACTTTGCCGACTTTGGGCCCGTCAGTCGTGAGGAAGGCGACGGAGTCGCCGGTGCGCAGGATGCCGTCGTAGAGGATGACGTCCAGGGTCTTGCCCAGGCCTCTTTCTTCCTTGACTTCCAGGATGCTTCCCTGCGCCTGCGCGTCGGGGTGCAGCTCGAGGCGTTTTTCGAGGAATTTCTGCGCAAGTCCCGCGACGTAAAGCAATAGTTCGCTGAGGCCTTCCTTGCTTTTGGCCGAGACGGGTACGATGAGCACTTGCTTGGTGTAGTCGGTGACGCGGTCGAACCGCTCGGTGTTGAAGCCGTACTGATAGAGTTGGCCGACGAGGTTGTACAGCCGCGTGTCCAAGTCGGCCTGTACTTGCGGCAATTGTTTTTGGATGGTTTCGGTGAACGGCTCGCCGGTGGCTTTCCATCCGGACATGGCGTCGATCTTGGTGAACGCCACCAAAAAAGGCGTCTTGTATTCCTTGAGGATCTGGATGGCCTCGATGGTCTGCGGCTCGATGCCTTTGGTGCAGTCGATGACAAGGATGGCGATGTCGGCGATGCTGCCTCCGCGGCGGCGCAGGTTGGTGAATGCGTCGTGTCCCGGCGTGTCGATGAACAACAATCCGGGAATGGTGAATTTCAGCGGCAGGCGCGAGAGGACGGGTTTGCAGAACGACTCGATGGCATCAAGGGGCACTTCTGAGGCGCCGATGTGCTGGGTGATGTGGCCCACTTCGTGCGCGGCGACGCGGGTTTCGCGCAGGGCGTCAAGGAGGGACGTCTTGCCGTGGTCGACGTGTCCCAGGATGCAGACGATGGGTTGGCGGAGCATTTGCAAAATCACGCGTGCCGGTTTGTAAATCGGAAGGAATACTCGTGGGACGCCGCCGTTAAAAGGCTCACTTTTTTCTGCCGGGTCGGCAATGGTTCTTTCATGTTTTCCGTCGCCGTCATCGGCCGCTGCACGCCGCCTTTTTCACCTGCGGTCATCCGGAAGACCCGCGTCTTGGGCCGCGCGTTGGCCCATGCAGGTGCGACGGTTCTTTCCGGCGCGTGCAACGGCTTGCCGCATGAAGCGGTTCTGGCTGCTCGGCAGGCGGGGGCCAAGACCCTCGGGTATTCTCCGGGCGCGGACCGCGGCCATCACCAATCCGGCTTCCAGGGGCCGATGGACGGCTTTGACGAACTGCATTTTTACGGCCAAGCCGATTGGTCGGCAGTGAAGAACTTCACCTGGCGCTCGGCCCATCTTATCGACGACGCGGATGCCGTGGTCTGCATCGACGGCAGTTGGGGAACCTTGAGCGAGATTGCGTTGGTGTTCGAGACGGAAAAGCCGTTCGGCGTGCTGGAGTGCGGCGGCGCGTCCGGCTTCGTGCGGGAACTGGAAGCGTCACTGGCCAAACGCCGCGAACGGCCTGTCCTTTACGGCCGCGATGCGGACGCGTTGGTTTCCGAATTGTTGGCCCAATTGCAGGCTGACGATGCAATCGTCTGACCGTTTGGAGTGGCCTTTTTCAGTCAGGGTTGACTTTTCCTCTCCCGTTGGCTTTTCTTTGCCGGCAAGACGCATCCGTGCATGCCGGATGTCATGAACGCCTTTTCCGACTGGGTCATGGGTTTCGGTTTGGGCGCGTTGGGCGTGGTCCCTTTTTTGCATACGAACACGCTGTTGGCGGCGCTTCCGGAGGCGTCGGCACTGCTTGTCGTCGTGTTGTCGTTCTCGCATTTGGCGTTCGAGACGCTGCCGTCCGTGTTCTTCGGCGTGCCCGGCCAAGGTCAAGGCGTCAGCGCGTTGCCTTCGCATGACTTGGTCCGCAAAGGTCGGAGCCGCGCCGCCTTGCAGGCCGCCTTGGAAGGCCTGGTCTTGGGTTTGTTGGGCGCTTTGGCTCTTTCCGCCGCATTCTGGCTTTGGGGCCCGTTGGTTCTGGCGGCCGTGCGTCCCATCCGGGTGTGGTTGTTGTTGGCGTTGGCCGTCGTAGTGTGGGTGTCGGACGGCCCGCGTCCCATGAATGCCTTGGCGTTGGCCGCATTCGGCTTTTTGGGCTTTGCCGCTTTTTCGCTTCCATTGCAGGAACCGCTTTTTCCCTTATTGTCCGGCCTATTCGGCCTTCCGGCCCTGTTTTTTTCCGACGCGACTCCTGCCCGGCTTGAAGGTCCGACGGCGCGCCTTTCCCGCGCCTGGCCCCTGATCGGTTGCTTCCTGGGCGCGTTTTCCGTCTTGTTGCCGGCCTTGTCGCCGTCCTGGGTGGCTTCCATCGCCTTGCTTTTGGTTCCAGCCGGGCCGGAGGTGGCCGTGAGTCTTCTGGCCGCCATTTCATCCAGCCGCATGCTCTTCGATTTTCTGGCTGTGCCCGTGCTGGGCGTGGCGCGATCGGCCGCCACCGTGCGATGGAAGCTCGCCGCCTTGACGGCGTTTGATGGCTTGGTCCTGTTGGCCGTCGGCGTATTGGCCTTCATATTGGCCGTGGCGCTTTGCGGCCGCCTGGCCAATGCGTGGTGCCGCTTGTCCGCACGCGTGCCGCCCCGTGGACTTGCCTTGGTCCTACTGCTTTTAGCCGTCTTAGTGGCGTGGGGGTTGGACGGTTTCTGGGGTGTCTTCCTGCTGGCATGGAGCGTGTCCGCCTCGGTCCTGTCGCTCCGATTGAGAGTTCCCCGCAAGTACGTATTGGGCGTGCTGGTGTTGCCGGCCGTGCTGTTCGCCTGGGCCGGCTGAAGCACCGTTTCACAGGGGGTTTTATTGCGCGGAGCCGTTGTATGCATTATGCGGGCGCAGGCGTCGTTGGAATTGTTCTTCTCCGTGTCCCTCTTCGTGCTGTTGTTGTTCTGGTTCAACCACTTCGTCGGCATCGCCGCTCAAAGCCAGGACGCGGCCCGCACTGTGGCCGCGCGCTCCTCGCTGGACTCCCTGGTCCAGGCCGCCGACGCGGCGTGCCTCTCGCAGGCCTCCATAACCGTCGGCTCGCCGTGCTTTTCCACGTCGAATCCGGTGTTGTTGAACGCGTCGGGTCGGCAACTGTTCTTGGCGAATGCATCGGCTTTCACCCGCTGTCCTTTCGAGGACTCCGTGGCCGTGGCGTATGCCTGCGGCCAGCATTGGTGCTTCGCCGCCTATCCGAATGGCACGATGCGGCTTCTGGAGGGCGCGTGTCCGTGAGGGGCCAGTTGTTCTCGACGGACTTTTTAGTCTCGGTCCTGCTCATCACGGTGACGTTGGGCCTCTTCATGCATTCGGTGGAATTTTCCCTGGCCTCTTTTCCCCGCCCCTCGTCCGACGCATTCCTGCTTTCGTCCGCCTTGTTGTCCCAGGCGCGCACGCAGGCCTTGGACCCGGCCCGCATGAGCCAGTCCGGTTGCGGCGGCCAGGCAGGCGAGCAGGCGTGGTGTTACCCTCTTTTGCCTGCCGACGGACCCATCACATCCCGGTTTTCCGATTCAATCGAGCGGCCGCAAGGCGCGCTGTCTTACGTACTGGAAGACGGTGTGCCGCTGGGGCCGGGACACGCCGAGGCGGCGGTCATCCGCTCGGCAGGGGCGGGCCGCTTTTCCGACCGATCCGACGCTTCGGCCAACCAACACTATTTGCTGTTCTCCTCGTCCGATGGCTCGTCGCCGGCAACCAATGGCCGTGCCTACGCGTTGGTGTACGTAGGGGTGCCGCCGGGAATGTCTTCGGACGGTTTCTGCGTGTACCAGTCCGTCGCGGAAAACCCCGCGCGCACGGTGCAGGACAACTGCGCCACTTTGGCGTCCTGTCCCGCCGTGTTGGCTGTTGAGCGCCGCATCGCCTGCGGCTCGGCGTCCTGCGCGTTTTCCGTCCGGACGTGTTCGGAGGTTTACGGATGAGACGCGGCTTCCTGCTTACCTTGGACGCCTTGTTCGCCCTCAGCCTCGTCCTTCTGGGCCTGTCGTTCTTCGCCTTGCGGCCGTCGTTCGAGTCCTCCGCCGGCTCGGCTTTGTTTCTGGGCGGCCGTGACTTGCTGGCCTCCGGTGGCGCGACAGAATCCGACTTGTTGCGGCGCGGTTGGACTGTTTCCAACCGACCTACGCTTGATTCTGCGGTGGCGGTGCGGGCGGAGCGGTTCATCCATCCGAGGGTCTGCGGCGCCGCGACGGCTCCGGATTCGGCTTGTCTGAACCAGTCGGATGCGGCTCTGGTGCCGTCCGCCGCGTTGGTGTGGGTGGGTTCCGGATGAGGCGGGGATTCTACACGGGCATGGCGGCAGCTTTGTTGCTTTTCGCGCTGACGTCCATGTGGCTTCTGTCCGCCGCCCAGTCGTACCGCGACGCGTCGGACGTGACGCGTTTTGCCGCGCTCAAGGTATCCGAACGCGCGCAGGACGCCGTGCCTTTTGTTTCAAACGCCGTGGCGGATGCCGAGCACGACGCGGCGTTTGCCGCCCACGGCTGTCTTTCGTCGGGCGGTTTCTGCGACCGCGCGCGGGCGTTGGCGGCGGATTATTCCAATTTTTCCGGCGGCGTCCTTTCGGACGGCGGCGTGCGCCTTGGCGTCGTCCTGCAGCGGTGGGCTTGTGCGCCGGTGGCGCCGCAGGCGGGCTTTACCGACGCGTATTCGGTGAACGTGACGTTGAACGTTTCGTTGCAAAGCGGCCCGGTGCGTGCCGTGCGGCAAGTGGCGCAGACCGACGTGGTGCAAGTCAACGCGACGGGGGCCTTTGCCTCGCGCGTCAACAGCTCCGGTCCGGCGGGCGTCTGGGACGTCGGCGTCAACTGTTGAACCGACGTTGTTAGTGGAAACCGGTCCTTTTGTGAGCGGCTTCATCCTTGCGGTGCGACCGTTTGAAAAGGGCTATAAACGCCTCGGAACATCACAAAAGCCATCATGCGTCCGCTGCTTTTTCTGGTCGCAATATCGCTGGTCGTCATCCTCGGCGCTTTGGCCTACCCGTATTTTTCCAACGGCAGTTCGGCGTTGAGCCGCGAGCAGGCCGTGGCGTTCGTCCTGGATGACGTCAAGCCCTTGGAATCCCAAGGCGTCCAGGCCCGCGTGGTCCAGGTAAACTCCGTGGAGGGCAAGTGGGCCGTGGACGTCTTGTTGACGCGGAACCCGCATTCCAAGTGCCCGGCCGTCGAGAAGCGTTTCTACAGCTTGCCGCCCATCGGGTTCCGTTCCGAATCCGTCCTGGCGTCCTGCGCCACGCCCGTTTCCATCGACTACCGGGAAGAGGCGTTGATCGCCTCGGCGGCCCTGCAGCCTTCGTTGGGTTCCGGCGCGTATGGCTGTGCCTTCTTGACCGATCGGCTTGATCCTGCGGATGCCACCGCGTACTGCCCGCCGCTGGATTCGGCCGCGCTGTCTTCCTTTTCCGACGGCCTGCCGGCCTCGACGTGGGTCGTGCAGTGGAACGACGGCGGCTCGACGCGCTGGATAGCTCTGTCCGCGCGGGGCCAGTTGCTCAAATCGGCCTAGGCGTCGTCTTACTCGCCTCGGCTTTTTTTTTCGTGATCGTCTCCCTATGGCTTCCGAAACCAGTTTCGATGCGTTGCGCGCCGTCCAGATGCAGGAGCGCCATAGCCCTGCCCTGGTCAAATTGGAGGACGACTTCTACCCCCGCTACGTCGCGTGGCTGACGGAGTTGGAATCGCAGGTCAAGAAGCAGTTCTCGCTGGAAGGCGTGCAGACGCTGGAGAATTCGCGGCGCGCCTTGATGGATCTGTTCGAACTGCGCAAGCAGAAACTGTTCTTCAAGGCCCTCAAGGACTTCCGAAAAGGCGCCGTGTCGGCCACGGGGCTCTCGGGGCAAGAAAAAGAGTTATATACGGGCCTCATTACTCTTCTGTCCCAATACCAGTTGGCATTGGCTCCGCGCACCGATGCGTCCGACTCGGACGTCGAAGTCGAAGTGCTGGCGGACGTTCCGGCTTTTGTCGGTTTTGACGCCCAGACGTACGGGCCCCTCAAGACTGGGCAGCGCGCGCGCCTGCCGAAGAAGCAGGCCGAATTCCTCTCGCGCAAGGGAATCCTCAAGGTGATCCAATGATCGTACCCAAGACCATGAATGCCTTCTGCGCCAAGTGCAAGACGCACACGCCGCACAAGGTCAAGGTATCCACGTCCAAATTCAAGCCCGGCCGCACCCTCGCGTGGGGCACGCGCAAGCACGAACGCAAGCTGGCGGGTTTTCACGGCAAGGTCAAGGGCAAGGCAACGGTCCGAAAACAAGGCATCCGCAACAAGGTCATGCTTGAGTGCAACACGTGCAAGAAGAAGCACGAACGCGTTATTTCCGGCCGCATGAAGAAGAAGGCCGAGACCGCCCGCTAAGACAGGTGAATGTTTTCCATGAGCAAGTTCCTCCGCGTGCAATGCGACTGCGGTTCCCAGCAGGTCGTCTTCGGTGACTCCAAGACCAACGTGTTCTGCCAAAGCTGCGGCAACCCGTTGGTCGAGGCCACCGGCGGCCGCGCCACCGTCCAGTGCCGCATCCTGGAAGTCTTCGGTTAAGTCTTTTCTTTGCAAAGCCTTTTTGCCGCTCGCTTTGCGAAGCCCTAAAAACCGGCGGCATCCCATCTTTCTTTCCGCATGCTTGAGGTCATCGGCCTAACGCTTGCGGTATCCTGAACATTTTGAAGGCACTTCGCATGGAATTGGAATATCCTGAAATCGGAGAATTAGTCATCGTAAAAGTCAAGAAGATTCTGCCGTTCGGCGCCATCCTGGCGTTGGACGAGTACGGCGGCCGCGAAGCATTCGTGCACATCTCGGAAGTCTTTTCCGGCTGGGTCCGCAACATCCGCGACCACGTCAAGGAAGGCCAGGTGACCGTCGGCAAAGTCATCGCGGTGGACCGCTCCAAGCACCAGGTCGACGTCTCGTTCAAGCGCGCGTCGGAAGCCGACAAGAAGCGCAAGACCCAACTCTTCCAATCCGGCAAGCGCGCCCGCAAGATGCTGGAAGTCACCGCCGTCAAGCTGCAAAAACCGCTTCCGGCGGCCATGCAGGAAGCCGCGACTCCCCTGGAGGCGGCGTACGGTGACTTGTGGTCGGCGTTCGAAGCCATGAGTAAGGACGAGCCGCTGAAGGCCGCCATCCCGAAAATCTGGGAGGACGCGTTGCGCGAGACGGCCAAGCGCGAAATCAAGCCCAAGCGTTTCCAGATGCGAGGCGTGATCACCCTCAAGTCGTACGCGCCGGACGGCCTGAGCCGCATCAAGACCATCCTTGCAAGGCTGCAGGGCGAAAAATTCGACGACGCCTCGTTCGATTTGCACTACGTCTCTGCTCCCACCTACCACGTGACGGTGGATGCCGACTCGTACAAGCGCGCCGAGAAGATCCTGGACCACATGGCCAAACTGTTGGACGAAGGCGCCCGCGGATCCGAATTCGAATCCTCGCTTGAAATCCAGAAGGCCTAGATTTGACGGTTTGTCGCGTGAGAACTAGTACTTCGACAAGACCAGAACCGCTTTCTCGTGCTTCTTGATGAAGCGGTTGACGATTTCCTTTACGGATTCTTTCGGTTCCATTTTTTCCTGTTCCTTTCTCTGCCGCTATTTCCTTTTTACCGATTACTTTCCGCTTCGATTTATGGCTTGCGAGAAAATCACCCACTTGCTTTAAAGGAGTGCCGGCCCTAATTTCTTCATGAAACGCCTCCGCCGCTGTGCTTCCTATCACTACACGCTTCACGAGTTGTGTCCGCGTTGCAGCCAGGAAACGCTTTCGGCCCACCCTGCCAAGTATTCGCCGCACGATCCGTACGCCGACATCCGCCGGAGGGAAAAACATGGCTGAACCCGCGTCCCACACCTTCTCCGGCTCGTTCATCCGCCGAGGCGTCATGCCCAAGCTGCGCGACCCGCTGATGATTGTCGGCCTGCCGGGCATCGGATTCGTCAGCAAGCTCGCGGTCGACCACCTCGTGCGCCTGCTGGATGCCAAGCCCTTCGCCACGCTGTACTCGCCACATTTTCCCAACCAGGTGCTTGCCCTCAAGTCCGGCCGCCTCCGGCCCTTTTCCATGCGGTTCTA
>Ga0172368_10005471_pt1 | contig 14140 bp, 7 predicted proteins | sample Lak11m_FD_114540 | JGI IMG/M metagenome (GOLD analysis project Ga0172368, IMG submission 114540) | Freshwater microbial communities from Kabuno Bay, South-Kivu, Congo - kab_022012_11m | ecosystem: Environmental > Aquatic > Freshwater > Lake | place: Democratic Republic of the Congo: South-Kivu...
AAAAGGGATTGCTTTGGCAAAACCAGGAAACAAGAGTTTTCTTCTGGAACATGCTTACCAGGAATTATATGCTTTTCATATGGAAATGGGAAATCAGAAAGAAGCATTGCAGAATTATATTCAGTATATCGATTATCATCGCAAACTCATAGAAGATCAGAACAATAATGAGATTAAAAAACTTGAAGCCAGTCGTAAGATCAGAGAAGTTGAAATTCGAACCGAATTACTTAAGAAGGAAAATGAGGTTCAGCGGTTACAATATCATAACCGAAGGTTACAGACAATTTTACTGGAAATTTCATTCCTTTTCGCCATTTCAATTGTGTTTTTTATTTATGTTCTGCGAAAAAAAACTATTAAATCCCGGTTGGAACTACTTGCGTTAAATAACCAGTTGAAACTTGACATTGAAGAGAGGATCCGGGCAGAAACAAAACTCCGCGAAAGCGAAGAATTGTATCGGTTTCTTGCAGAACATTCAGTAGATGTGATATCGCACATTGACAATAATCTTCATAGGAAATATATTTCTCCTTCCTGTAAAAATTTGTTTGGATATGAATTCCATGAATTGTTGAATCAGAATCCTTTTAATATCATCGATCCACAAGATCACGAATCAGTGAGGGCAACCCTGAAATCCATGATCAGATCAAAGAAACCAGGGCATTTAACATATAGGGTAATACGAAAGGATGGCAAGAAAATATGGATTGAAACTAATGTCAATCCAATTTTCGATCCACAAACCGGTGAATTGAAAGAATTTTTATCGGTTCTCCGAAACATTTCTGAGCGGAAATATCATGAGGTAGCAATAGCAGAAAATGCACGTCAAAAAGAAATTTTACTTAGGGAAATTCATCATCGTGTAAAAAACAACTTTGCTGTTCTCATCAGTTTAATGGACATCCAAAAGGAAATTGATCATGAAAAAATATTGAACCAGTCGCTTACCGACCTCCAATTACGGGTTCGTACCATGTCGCTTGTTCATGAACAGCTTTACTTTACCGATAATATCCGAAAGGTTCAGCTTGGTCAATATCTTTTGACTCTTGTGAATATAATTTCCAATGCTTATGAAAAAAATAATATAACACTTAATACCAACATCAAGGAATGTTTAACGGATATTGAATTGGCTTTACCCTTAGGGCTAATTGTTAATGAATTGCTTACAAATGCTTTTAAATATGCATTCCCCGGTAATATGTCAGGGAATATTCAGGTAACTTTGCAGCCATCAACTGACAAAGAAAAAGATCAAATTCCAGAAGAAACCCTTTGGAAATTGACTGTTAGTGATGATGGGATCGGGTTACCTGAATTTTTTACCATGGATCCGAAATCAGGCATGGGATCCCAGATCATCCGGATCCTGGTCAACCAGATTGAAGCACAGTTAGAAATTGAAAACCGGCAGGGAGCAAGTTTTAATTTGATTTTTTCGAATGTTCCTGAACCCCTAAGTAGAACATCATAAAAAGATACTTATTAAATCCTTACTATGATGAAAATTAGCTTGATATGAAAGAAAAAGTAAATATAACCTTCATTGGGGCAGGCATGATTGGTACTGCGCTTGGAAACATCCTTGCAGAAAATGATTCTGGAAATATTTTACTTCATTCGATAGAAAAAGGTGCCGTTAAATCCATTTGTGAAACACATATCAATTCTAAATATTTTCCTACTCTCCACCTTCATCAGTCACTGAAAGCTACGACTGATCATCGCAGGATACATACTTCTGACATCATTTTTCTGGCAATCCCTTCAGTCGTGCTCCTCGAGTATCTAAAGGAAATCCATCAGCATATTCCTCCTAAAGCCATTCTGGTCAACCTGGCCAAAGGTTTCGGCATGGAGCATAAAACCATTATCGAATGCCTGAAAGAAAATTTTCCTAATCCGGTTTGTACGCTTAAAGGTCCGAGTTTTGCAAGAGAAATAATCAACCGGTTGCCAACCGGATTTACCCTTGGCTATGAAAGTGAAACATTTGAGTCTTCCATACACAAGTTGAGCAGAGATCCTTTAATTGCTCTGAACAGATCGCCTGTTCCCGACCGTATTGCTGACTTGTTTAAAGGGACCAATATCCACCTGGACTTTACCAACGATATCCTGGGTGTGGAAATCCTTAGTATTCTGAAAAACATATTTGCCGTGGCTCTGGGTATTGTCGATGCTCATTTCAATTCACCGAACCTGCGGTTCCTGGTTTTAACCAAAGCATTCCGTGAGATGCGGCGTGTGTTGATTTATTTTGGTGGTGTGGAAGATACTTTATTCAATTATTGCGGTTACGGCGATTTCACTCTGACTGCCTTGAACGACCTGAGCCGTAACAGGACTTTGGGATTGTTGATTGGGAAAGGCTTTTTTACCGAACATGTTTCCCATGAACTTGTGTTGGAAGGCCGTACCGCTCTTAATATTTTTTATGAAGAGATCTCAAAAAAAATGAATGTGGAACAACAATTTCCTATTATTGCTGAACTTTACCGGATATTCAACAGCAAATATGATAGTTCCGCTTTCGTCAATAATATCCTGAATAGTGAAGAACCCTGATTTTTTCGTATCTTTGCAATCAATTTCCACAGGGTTGACAAACTCCAGGCTAAAGCCTGGGATATAATCAGTTCCAGAAGTTACATGGGGTTGACCGGTTTTGACAACAGGGAAGTGGAATGGTAAGCATGCCGAGGATTCGTGAACGGATCTCGTTAAAAGTCAGTTCTCATAGCCTATAAATGGCGACAATTATTCTTACAGACTGGCTGCTTAATTTTAGAAATTAAGCGCGTCTTGTCTCCCGGAAAACTCTTCTCAACAGTGTTCCGGATGAGGCATCGAAAAGGTTGAGATAGCCAGGGATCATTCCCGGTTTCCGGGCGAAAATAAAGGGAATAAGTTTCCGGTGGGTTTGTCTCTGACCAGCCGGATACCGACAATCAACCAGGGATTAAGCATGTAGAAAGCGATTTTACTGCCTGTCTGGACGAGGGTTCGAATCCCTCCAACTCCACAAAAAACCTCTGAAATGTGCCTATTAACACGCGTTTCACGGGTTTATTTTTTTATATTATCTGTTATATTTACACTCTTTAAATGATATTCCAATACAATATTCTTGATGTATAGAATTTTTGTAATTTTATATTCTCAGTTTTACAATAAATGAAACTCTTACTTACACAAATTAAAACTGAATTTTCACCTCTAAAATTAATTTTCATTATTTTCCTTGCTTTTGTAAAATGCATTGATTTATTTGGCCAAAACAATAATGAAAATGATAACCATAACATATTCTTGCGTTTATTAAATACGTGAATTATTAAAGTCGAAAATAAAACTGGTCATAGCTTTTCTCATGATACAATTTCTATCTCTTTACCAAGTCAAGTTGTTATTGGATTTAATGCACCAGACACTACATGTGTGAATCACACTATTAATATTGAGAATACAACTACAGGAGGTACAACTTATTACTGGAATTTCTGTTCTGGAAATGCAAATTTCGATCCATCCGGGATTAATATAGGTAATCCAGGAAACCTTCTTAGTATTCCAACATATATAACACTTGTTAAAGAGGAGAATGAATGTTTTTCATTTATAAGCTGTCAGGGAGTTGGAGTTGTACAATACTATCATGGTGGGAGTTTTAAAAACAATCCACTCAGTTGGACAAATCTAGGTACTTTTGGCATCATTAGTTTTAATCAAGAAGGCATTCAAGTAGTCAATGATAATGGGCAATGGTATGGATTCGTTTGTAGCTATAGTACAGTTGTTAGACTAACCTTCGGTAATTCTTTATGGAACAGCCCAACCGCCGATGATCTTAATATTAATCCTCCCTTTGTATTCGCACATGGATTAATTATCATTAAAGAAAATAACACTTGGATTGGTTTTATCACTGACTCTAATGGGAATAAGCTTTTTAGACTTAATTTTGGTTCGACGCTAAGCAGTGATCCTGCCCTTGAAGATCTTGGTAACCCTGGAGGATTTATTACTCCAGGTCAAATTTGTCTTGTGGAAGAGGACTCATCATGGTACATGCTTATGAATGCTGGCGCTAATACTCTTTCAAGGTTAAATTTTGGTAACTCCTTACTTAATTTTCCTACTGGTGAAAATCTAGGAAATCCTGGTGGTTTTAACATTCAGAGTGCATTGACTGTTATCAGAGACTGTCAGATTACTAGTGGGTATTTTTGTAATTATCTAGTTAATGGCCAACTTGGCAAATTGAATTTTCCAAACGGTGTTTCTGGTTCGGTTACAGGCCAAATTCTAGGTAACATTGGAGGCTTAAATAAACCACATTGTTTTTCCGAAATTTTCCGGATAAATGATAGTTTATATGCCTATATCACAAATCGTGGAAATGGAACATTGACCAGATTAACTTTCCCTCCTTGTAACAATGCATCCGTAGCATCTTCAACTGAATATAATCCTCCACCTTTTTCATATAACAACGTAGGAACTTATAATGTAAGGCTGATCGTAGACGAAGGGCTATCAACACAAGAAGTTCTTTGCAAACAAATTGTGGTCATGAACCCTCCCGAAGTCGACTTAGGACCAGATACCGCGATTTGTCCGGGAATAGTACTCACTCTTGATGCTGGAGCAGGTTTTTCAACCTATCTTTGGTCGACCGGTAATACTACCAGGACCATTTCTGTTTCTCAGGCAGGTATATACTGGGTACAGGTATCTCGCTGGGGATGTACAGGTTTTGATACTATTTTGATAAGTTCAAAACCTGCCCCTTTAGTAAATATTGGGCCAGATACAACTATTTGTTCTGGAAATATTATTACGTTTAATGCAGGAATATGCTTTAATTGTACATATCTCTGGGCAAATCTCACGACAGGACAAATAAATATTGGAAACGGTCAGACATATTCAACAGGTACTGCGGGAGAATATATGGTAACTGTTACAAATGATGATGGATGTACGAGTAAAGATACCATTCAACTTTTCGTTAATCCAACTCCTTTGGTAACTACATTTCCAACTGAAAAAAACATTTGCTCCCAAGAGTCAACTAATATCTTGCTTTCTTCTAATGAAATAGGAGTAAATTTTCACTGGACTGCCTCATTAAGTTCTGGAAATGTAACTGGGTTCTTTCCAGATTCTGGATTGATCATAAATCAGATTCTCAATAACCCGCTTGCTACCCCGGGTGTTGTCATTTACCATATCTGGGCAAAAAAAGGCAACTGCGTGGGACCAAGTGTTGATTTTGTCGTTTACGTTAATCCACTTAACACTGTTTTCATTTCAATAACTTCATCGAAGGACACCATTTGTGAAGGAGACGAAGTATCTTTCTCAGCATTTTATGACAATGGAGGAACAGATCCAATTTTTTCTTGGTTCGTAAACGGAAGTCCTGTTGATAATAATAGTCCAGTTTTTACATTCATTCCAAATAACTCTGATTACGTTTCATGCGTCCTGAATTCCTCAAGTTCAACTTGTATCATGAATAATCCAGATACATCAAATGTTATTGCGATAACTGTAAATCCGTATTTAGCAGTCAGTATTTCTTTTGTTACTGAGGTAAATCCTGTATGTGATGGTACTTCTGTTACCTATACTGCAATATGGTCAAATGGAGGGACAACACCCGTTTTTCAATGGAGGGTTAATGGTTTTAATGTTGGTACGAATAGTCCAACATTTTCTTTTATCCCAAATAATGGAGATATAGTAACTTGTGAATTGCAATCTTCCGAATATTGTACTACAGAAAATCCTGTAATCAGCTCACCTGTAACTATGTCAGTAATTGAATTTTCTGTTGCTGAAATAATGATAGCAGCTTCTTCAAATCCTTTTTGCTCAGGTAGTGAAATTCAATATATTGCGACATCATTCAATGGTGGGAACAATCCTTTTTATCAGTGGAAAGTAAATGATATCGATACTGGGAATAACTCTCCATATTATTCTCATTTTCCGATCCAAGGTGATGAAATTCGTTGTCTGATGACTTCTAGTCAAATGTGCATTTTAAATAATCCAGTTAGTTCGAATTCTATTGTAATGGATGCCTTGGCGGTGCCAGATGTACATTTCTTCCGATGTTTTGATAGCATTACAGTTGTTAATGCAAAACCTTTCACACTTAAATATGGACTCCCACTGGGAGGTACCTATTCTGGACCTGGAGTTGATTCAATAACAGGAATATTCAATCCTTCTCTTGCTGGAATCGGGACAAAAATAATAACTTATTCATATACTAATACTTATCATTGTCGAGCAAGTAAAACAAGCAGTATCATGGTGCAAAATACCCAATCATTCAATTGTGGTAATAATTTTGTCGATATAAGAGATAATCAGCCATATCCTACAATTCAAGTTGGTTCAAAATGTTGGATGAGAGCAAATCTCAATTATGGAACAATAATCCCCTCAACAACTTATCAAACAGATAATTGTATCCCAGAAAAATATTGTGTGGATAATAGTCTCGGTAATTGTAATATGGCCGGAGCATTCTATCAATGGGATGAATTAATTCAATATGGAGTCACGGAAAGTCCAGATTATCAAGGAATTTGTCCTCCCGGTTGGCATATTCCCTCTTTCGGGGATTTTCAAGTTCTTATCGACGGAAACTTGGGGGATGGATTAGCTGGTTTTTTTCTCAGAGACATGTATCTAATACCTAAAGGATTTGAAGCAATCTTAATGGGAATGGGTTATTTAAATACAAGATGGTCATTCAAGTTATCAGAATTTCCATCAGGGACTTTCTTCTGGACCTCAACCCCCGGTTCAGCAAATAAAATAATAACCCGTGGTCTTAATGAGTGGAATCAAAGCGTTTCAAAATATGAATCGAGCAAATCAAATGCATTTCCAGTCAGGTGTATAAAAGATTAATCTATTATCATCTTAGCTTAAGAATGAATTCTTACAAAATATTACTACCCTTTCTTTTTATTTTGACTTTTAAGAATTTTTTAATTTATGGTCAAGACATTAATGCTGATTTCATACTTCCAACGTCAATATGTGTAGGTTAGACAGTGTTTATTTCAAACATTACAACTGGTGGCAATTCATTTTACTGGAATTTTTGTAGTGGTGATGCAAATACAAGTCCAGTAGGAATTAACATTGGAAATTTTTATAACCTCTTAAACATTCCAACTTATGTAACACTTATAAAGGATAAGGATAGCTGTTTTTCTTTTGTAAGTAATCAAGGGATCCCTGGGTTAGTTCGATATTACCACGGTGCAAGTTATAAGAATAATCCTATTTATGGTGAAATACTAGGCAACTTTGGAGGAATGATCACCTCAAATATGGAGGGATTGCAAATCTTAAACGACAAAGGTATATGGTATGGTTTTATCGCATGTGACAATAACATTATTCGTCTTATTTTTGGGAATTCACTATCAAATAAAACACCCTTTGCGCAAAAATTAGGTCCGTTGCCTGTAAATCTAGCACACTGTGTAAGAATTCTGAATGAAAATGGTATAAGGATTGGATTTTTAAGTGGATCGTTCAGCAATAACCTTATTCGTTTAAACTTTGGAACCAATTTATCAAATGATCCGGTTTTTATTGATTTGGGGAACTTAGCAGGATTTGTAAATCCTGGTCAGTTTGTTCCGATTGTTGAGGAAGATTCATCCTATATTCTTCTGCTCAGTTCTGGAAATGCAACCCTTTGTCGAATTTCTTTTGGATCTTCTTTTTTAAACAATCCATTAGGTAAGAATTTAGGAAATGTAGGATTTTTACAAAATCCCGGTGGTTTTTCAATAATCCAAGATTGTAATTCAATCTCAGGATATTTTACTAAATACCAGTCTCCAGGATTGATAGGTAAATTATCATTTCCGAATGGAATATCTGGCAATATTATTGGCACAATTGTTGGGAATCTTGGAGATCTTGACAAACCGCATACTATAAGTGAAATTTTTAGAGAAAGAGATACTCTAATTACATACGTGACAAACAGAGGATCAAATACTTATACACAATTGTTTTTCCCTCCTTGTAATAATGCTTCAGTTCCTTCTTCTGCTTTATACTCCCCTCCGCCATATGTTTATAACCAACCTGGTACTTATAATGTTAGGCTCCTTATCAATGAAGGACAATTTAATCAAGTCAGCCTTTGTAAACAAATTACCGTTTATGAGAAAAATCCTGCTTTTATTACCGAAATTGATACATTACTATGTTTCGGTGTTCCCTACTTTGCAGGTGGAGAGTGGAGAACCACACCGGGAATTTATTATGACACCATAAATTCATCGATTGAATGTATAGGTGATACTATCGTTAAAACAATTTTGAACTTCAAACCGGATATTCCGTTAGCCCTTGGTAATGACACTACTATATGTTCTGGGTGGCCATATGTTTTATGGACTCATGTATCTCAGGCTACATTTCTTTGGCAGGACGGATCCACTGATTCAACGTATGCAGTCTTTAAGCCCGGCAAATATTGGGTCAAAGTGACAAAAGACGGTTGTTCTAAAACTGATAGCATACATTTTGGGGAATGTGGTTCGTCAATTTGGTTTCCTAATGTTTTTACTCCAAACAGCGATGGTCTTAATGACACCTTTCATCCTCTTGCAACAGGAATAGACAAGTACCATATAACCATTTACAATCGATGGGGTGAACGATTATTCGAATCAAACTCAATAGAACCTGGCTGGGACGGAACATTCAATGGTGCTTTATGCCCTGAAGGTGTATATGTGTTTATAAGTACATATGAAACGGAAGATTCTCCCAACATTGAACAAAAGGCACACGGAAGTATTACACTTTTAAGATGATTTTGTTTGGAACTTTCCATTATAAAAGAAGAGACACAAGAATGCCTTACTGCCTTATTAAATTCATTAAAAGACGTAGAGCCAATTATATGTTTCGTCACCGTGATCTGGTAGGTAGAATCATAATTAGACAGCCAAGTAACGTTGGGTTTATGAGAATTTTACAAATGCAGGAGTGACAATAGAGTCAAGAATACTTGACGTGAGTTATGTTTTTAGGAAACTGACTTTATTTGTTAATACAATCTTACGCCGCTGAGGGAAGTTGTTACTTAACAAGCAAGGAGGAGTGTTTTTGACTTGTTGTCTAGTATGATTTCAGTTTACCGATAACTGATTGTAAGTGATCAGTTTCTTTATGCTCTCCGGCAGGGTCTTTGTGGCGGTTTTTTTGCGGATTTGCCGGCTACATTTTTCAATGGCCGAGACCGATTTGCCCTCTTTACCGGCGATCTCTTTCAAAGTCAATCCATCGGCTATATATTGGCCGACCCTGAGTTCATTCGTTGTAAGGTAAACGAAGGAGGTCTCATCTGAACCTGCTGACACCATTTTCAACAATTCGGGTGAGATCATGATATTTCCTTCCATAACCAACTGTATGGTACAGAAAACCGTGTTCAGGTCAGAGCCTTTGTACAGAAACCCGCTGACGCCTTCCTCATACATTTTCAGTTTCCAGAAGACCGAATTTTCCGCAGAATAAATTATAATGGGAATAACGGGAAAAGCTGCCTTGAGTTTGCGGACATTATCAACCGGATTCTTCTCCTTTTCGAGAAAGAGGTCAAGAAGAATGACCTGAACATCGAGGGAGGGGATTCTTGTCAGGGCCTCTTGAAGATTGAGCGACGAGCCGGTCATGCGAATACCTTCCGGGCAATCGGAAAACGAAAATTCCAACCCCTGGATTATGGCAAAATGATCGTCAATCATGAAAACATTGATCATGGGAATTGGGTATAGGATAGCCCAAAGTTAAGAAAAGTTTTGTAATGAAAAATTATTCGTTCGCGGATTAGTTGCTACAATTAATTCAAATACTGATAGAACTAAACCTTTCAAATCTCTTTTAGCAATTCAACCGTTAAAAATGTCAATAAAATGGATTTCTATCAAAAATTCACTGGATGCAGTGGTACCTCAAAAGAGTCCATGTTGTATCCGACTTCCCGATTTTTTGAATATATTTTATTATTCCTACATTTTTAACAAAATATGAATCAATTGTTACCGTATCATTTAAAGGCACGCTGTCTGTAGAAATTGAACGGTAATCATAATGCCGGGTGTGTATAACGTTCTTAAAGTTAATGTCATTAATTTTAATATCCGGGATGAATTCAACCATTTCAAAACCGGTCGAATAAAAATATACCAGTACAGGTACATAGTAAAATTTCGTCGAATTTATTACATATACACATGCGCTTCTTGAATCTATCTGAAAAGTACCAAAGAATGGACCTTGGAGGGAATAATTCATGATTTCAAAAAAAACTTCATCCGACGGAGTGTTTTCCAAATTTGGTAAATTAGAAACAGGTACTGTCGTTACATATGAGCTATCGATTTTCAACGAAGTTTCATTCTTGTATAACCAGTAACTACCAATTTTAAAAACCGTCCATTCTTTAAATTCATCAGTTATCAAATATCTGTTAGCCTCCTTTTTACAACCGGTTAAACAAATTCCCAACATGATTAAGATGACAAGAATCTTTCCTTTTAGTACCATTGAATTTATTGTTTCAAACAAAAATGTTGATTCAACATAGTTCCCATTCCTACTGATTATAATTGGATTTGATTGAGATTGTAATTGAGTAACTGTACAAAAGGAAGAAATCACAAATAATAATGATCTTAAAATTGGGTTAAAGGGTAAAACATTATATTTTTTCATAACTCTATTATTTTATCTGTAAATAATATTCAATGTATTATCGAAATGTTTTCAATCACCAAGTCACTTTCTGTTTGCATGACACAGGAGTATATTCCCGCTGAAAAATTTCTGGTGTCTATTCTAACTCTATGCTCCCCAGCTAGGAATTCTTTATCAACAACTGAAGCGGTTCTTTTTCCGTTTGGACCATAAATTGAAATGTTAACAGTGGATCTTTTGGGAATAGTAAATTCAATTGTGGAAAAATCAGTACACGGATTTGGAAAGATCCGTGACCTTAATCCATTATGAGTGATAGTTGAAATACCCGTGTACGTGCTATATTGGGCATCAAATAATCCAACACCATTACCTCCGGATACTTCCGAAATCCAGACATTGGCCGCCTTCTCCTCGCTGACATTTATACAGATTTTTGGATTAGGATCCGTGATGTTTTCAAGATCATTGTATCCGTTGCTCAGAATATTACAGGAATCAGGTTGTGAAAGGTTGAAATCGTTTTTGACACAAGGAAGCTTTTTTAAAGTTGCGTCATACCATGTCGCTAAAAAGATAGAATCGTACGGATTATAAATTAGATCTGGCTGAAGGTTATTATTATTGGGATTAGTGAAAGAAAAGGGATTAAAATAATCCGAAATTGTAGATTGTCGGTTATAATATCCCTTCACGTCGGATTGTTGATTCGAGGAATTATATTTCTCAAATAAAATAACTGATGTGATGTTTACGCTGTCATTATCAACATTACCATACTGACAAGAAATTACGGGATTGCTGCAAAGGTTAATGTCTGATGATATCAGGCTATCTAAACATATCGGCTGTGTAAAAGGGCTGTTGACACCTGACTCTGAATGGGCGGTATAAATATGTCCCGTGTTTGGATTGGAACTCTCCTTTTCATCCCAGATTGCATAATATCTCCCCTCGTTCCATTGGGTACTTGTTCCGTAACATAAATCCAGTTTTGTGACATGTTTGGATGTTGTAAAGATCGGTTGCCGGTTATTAAAAGTCATTCCCCCGTCAATTGAACTATAAAAAATCACAGAATCTTTTGGGCCGTTTTTTGAGAATAAAGCTGCGATGCTTCCCGCCGAAGATTTGCCTGTTGATAATAGACCGTCATTGGCAAGAACAAGATCATGTCTTCCTGTCGTAATCATATCAATGAATGTTTGCTCAGCAATAAATGGTTCACCATTATATCTCATAAATTGAGTATAGCAATAATCATGAATGGTATCATAGAGTACAAACCCGAAAAACAATTTAAAGTTCTCCAAGGAATTTCCGGTTGAAATAATCGAAATATTTGTCATGATTGTAGGAGCAGATATAGCTACATAACCATCATGTAAAAGATTCCAGGTTAGCCCATTATCAGTTGATTTAAAAAGAGATGCATTACAATATATTGATTCTTTATATGAATATAAAGCATATAACCATCCGTTGAAAGCCGAGCAAATTGCAACAGTTCTTTGATCCTGTTCAGGAATATTGCTTATTACAATATCTTTCCCAAACAGCACCGATCTGCTTGGATTTATCGGCAACAAACCCCCTGCACCGAAGGTTTGCTGTGAATTTGCTTCGTAACCGAGTAAAAGGATCAGAGAGAGAAAGAAAACTTTTTTCATGGTGTTTGACTTGTTACAAACAGGTGGAGATTGGACCGGTTTGGGATTATATTGTTACAAACGTATTATAAAATAATTGTACTTTCTAAATAAACTTTCCTCATTTTATATTGCGGGATTCCGTAATCGGATTCCGAAAATCGGAAACCGGTATTAATTCACAAAAGTGCAATCCCCGTTTCCGTTTGATCTTTCTGCCCGCCAAACCACAGCTCCGGATTGTTTTTCATGATTTATAATAACGTTTGGTTCAGGAATTGACAGATTCGGGCTGTCATTATATCCGGGAGAAGTTATTTGTCAGTTGTCGGGATTGTTTAAGCTTCGATCATTTTAGACAAAGGGGAGTTTCTGATTCTACTGGTTATAGTAGATAGCTATGAACAAAGAGTCGTAGGGTTATAGCAGATATCTGCCTTATACTCATTTCCGGATGATTGCGCGAAGTTCATCCTGTGAAATATGCTGCTGCCAACCGCTTTCCGGTTATAAAATCAGTTCCAGAAGTTACATGGGGTTGACCGGTTTTGACAACAGGGAAGTGGAATGGTAATGATTCGGCCAAAAGTCCTTAATAAATGTTGGAAACATTCCGATACCCGGGTTTATCCTGATACCAGTCGGGATAAAGAGAGCCATTGCTTTCAGCCCATTCCACGAAGTGATTATACGCATCTACAATCTCTATTTTCTCTTTGGGATAGGCAAAGCTTTCATAGATATTGATCGCCCAGGGCAGGTTGTTAGCGGTTTTGTAATATCTTGCTGTTGCCGGATTACTGTTGTCTTGTCCGGTTCCGAAGAGGGTTTGATCTGCCAGGGTGGTCGGAGGATTATCCGGAAGATGTACTTCTACATCCCGGTTAAGATCAACGATCAGAAATGGATTGAACTGATCGATCCCTACTTCAGCTATTGTATAGGTAAGGGATGTGAATTCAATGTAAATATCGAGCACAACAGGCGTTACGTATGGTGCAGCGGGATCAGTATTCACACCGATACCGTTACCCGGCCATTGCATTAGCCTGAATGCATCGTCCCAAACGATAACCGTAGGCCGGATTTGACCCGATTCCAGGCCATTCGCTGCGAGACTAATGTAACTCCCTGCACTAATATTATAGCCGGATGCCTCTAAATGCGCCTGGTTTACGTTATCATTAACGAATTGAAAACCAAATCCGTTATGTAAACTGGCGCCAAATGCTTTAATGATAAAGGTGGCAAAGATTTCCACTACCTTGTTTGACGCATTTGTGACCGTTTTAAACCGGTAATCGCATACCAGGTCATTAAAGTCATAATCTCCTTTCCCTGGCCAGAGATCTTCGAAGGCGAGTGTTCCATTTCCAGGTGCAGGGTAATAATTGTTGAAGGCACGTGTGGGGTCAGTTGGATAATCATCATCCACATCGGCAACTCCATCACCATCGGTATCTATCGGAGCGGCTACTGTTTCATACGGGCCCATGTCTACTGTTCCGTTTTCAATCCGGGTGTTGCCATCAAGGTCGGTAACGGTTGCCATCCAGTCTTCATTTAACCCGGCATCTATACAAGGAGAACCCACCTGCAGATGATAATCTTCTGAACCCGGTGTTATATTTATAAAGTTTGGATTAGAGGTAATATTATTTGACCCGTTCGGAGGCAGAGGGACAGTACAGACATTATTATATGTATACCCGCTT
>Ga0172368_10005472_pt1 | contig 14139 bp, 10 predicted proteins | sample Lak11m_FD_114540 | JGI IMG/M metagenome (GOLD analysis project Ga0172368, IMG submission 114540) | Freshwater microbial communities from Kabuno Bay, South-Kivu, Congo - kab_022012_11m | ecosystem: Environmental > Aquatic > Freshwater > Lake | place: Democratic Republic of the Congo: South-Kivu...
CGAAGCTTTCCCCGATGAAGATAGCCCCACAATAACATCGCCGGGTTGTACCCCGTCATTGGAAACCACATCGGATCGCCTCATCCGGGTGGCGACAGTGCTGTCAACAATGATGGTCCTCACTAGGTCGCCTACATCGGCAGTTTCGCCACCACACATAACAGTCTCCATACCATGGGAGGTAAGGAGGTCTGCTGTTTCCCGGGTCCCTTCAATAATGGCGGCAATTACCTCTCCGGGAATCAGGTTTTTATTTCTTCCGATAGTCGAACTCAGCATGAACGGCCCGGTTGCGCCGACACAAAGAAGATCGTCGGTATTCATGATAATGGAATCCTGGGCGATCCCTTTCCACACGCTAAGGTCGCCGGTTTCTTTCCAATAGAGGTATGCCAGGGCTGATTTGGTTCCTGCACCGTCTGCGTGCATGATGGAACACCAGTCGGGGTCGCCGCCCAGGATATCTGGGATGATCTTACAGAAAGCCTTAGGATAGAGCCCTTTATCCAGGTTCTGAATGGCTTTGTGAACCTCTTCCTTGCCTGAAGAGACTCCACGCCGGGTATATCGGTTTGCACTTTCCATCGGAGGTGCAAAGGTAAGAAAATTAAGGCAGCTTGCCGGCGCCTGTTTTAGAGGCTTCCTTTTCCTTGTTAAGGACCGGGTTGATCTTGCGGTCGCGTTCCATGCGTTTTTTCTGCCCTTCCTGAAGCTCTTCCATCCCTTTGATGAGTATCTGCTGCTGGGCGTCATAGTCGCCGGTACGAAGCTCCTTGGGCACGTAGTTCGTGCTTAACACGCTGAATTCCGTCCTCCTGTTCAGCTGATGGGCTATTTCCCTGTCCTGGTCATTGGGCAAGGCATCGATAAAAGTTTTGGCAAGAGTGTCACCGACCTTCAGAAAATTGTACTGTGAGGCGATTTTCTGATCGACCACCCTGGGAACGTCAGGGCCGTAACCGCGCGCCTTGAGGCGGTCTGCCGCAATACCTTTGGATATCAGGTAATCGACAACCGATTGTGCCCGGTTTTGCGAAAGCTCCAGGTTTGACATGACACTGAAGGGGCGCACGTCTGTATGTGACATCAGTTCGATGGTAATATTTGGATTATCTTCCAGGGTTTCGACGAGTTCATCCAGCGCGACCATGGACTCTGGCCGGAGGTCCCATTTAGCCAGATCATAAAGGATATTCGGGAGCTCGATCGGCTTTTCATAGGGTGATAAAACCAGGTTAGTGGTAAAATCGCGGCTCTCTTCAAGGCCGATGGTGGTCTCCCGTATCTTGCCGTTCAGGAAACCTCTCTTGAAGGCCACCAGGAGATAGTCGGTTTCCGCTTTAAGCTTAAAGGAGAAAGCTCCCGTGGAATCCGTTTTATATTCGAGGCTGGAGCCATCGCTTCCGATCAGGCGGACGTCGGCTCCCAGAATGGGGCGGTTGTTCCGTTCGCTGAGAACTAACCCCGAAAGGTTGAAACGTTTCTCGGGCAGCACGAAGGAATAGATATCATCCCCGCCTTTGCCCCCGGTCCGGCTGGAGGCGAGATAGCCTCTTTCTTCCTCACGCTGGAAAATGATACCGAAATCGTCGGAAATGCTGTTGATCGGGTATTTCATGTTTTCGACAACCCATTTCCCCTCCTCATTCGTATGGGCTCTGAAAATATCAAGGCCTCCCAGGCCTGGATGGCCGTTTGAGGCAAAATAAAAGAGCGTATCGGTCACGGCAAACGGGAACATTTCATCCCTGGGCGTATTGACGGATTCTCCCAGGTTAACCGGGGGGCCCCAGTTTGCCTTGTCCGTTTCACGCTGGGCCATCCAGATATCCTTGCCCCCGATGCTTCCCAGCATATCGCTCACGAAAAAGAGGGTCAACTGGTCGTCAGTCAGGCTCGGATGGGCAATGACTACCGAATCTTTGGAGATGGGCACTGCAGTTGGATCGCCCCAGCCCGTTCCCTTCTTTTGGGTGACCATGACCTGGCAACCCAGTTCTTCCTGCCTGTCGAACCGACACCGGGTGAAGTACATGGTTGATCCGTCCTTGCTCACCCAGGGCGCGCCATCGTCATAAATGGAGTTGACAGTTTTGTCGATGGGCGAAGGAACCGCCCATTTCTGCTTGTTGTCGAGCCGGGTGTAAAACAGATCCGCAAAACTCTGCCCGGTTCCCCCGTGGACTTTATTTCCTTGAGCACCTCCGCGCGATGAGGTGATATAAAGCTCCTTGTAATCTTCGGAGGCAAATGCCGGACTGAAGTCATTATCCTTGGTGTTAAAATCCTTGACGTTCTCCACCTGGTAACGCGTCGGATTCTTGGTCCAGGTCAGAATGGAATCGCACGATTGGTATGAATTCAACGCCATCAGGTCACCGGGCTCTTTTTTCAGGTACTCTTCATAACGGGCTTTAGCATCGGCATATTTCCCGTTCATTTTCAGCATGTCGGCATAGAAGAGCAGAGCCTGCGGGTTGCTGTACTTCTGCCTGACGAGCTGGGAAAAATAGGGCTCCGCCTTTTTGGTGTCGTTGATCAGGCGGTAGCAGTTGCCAATCCTGAACTTGATGTCTGCTTTTTTTGTGCGGTCTTTTTCACGCGAATAGGCCTTCTTGTATTTTTCGATGGCATTGAAATATTCCCCAACAGAAAAGGTCTTGTCGGCCTGCGCCAGCAATTCCCTTCTCTGAGCCATCACCGTTTCTCCGGCAAGGAATAAGGCGAATAATATCAGAATGACCCGATCCGATTTCATACCTGTTGCTTTTCTCAGGAAGATTGTAAAAATAGGCATTATTTGCCTCATTCGTCATTTACTAACGAAGGAAACACGGCCCCTGGTATATCAGCGTTAATTCTTGTTAATCAGCCTTTTACCGCGCAAAAAGCAATTCCCTGTACTTGGGAAGCGGCCAAAGGTCATCGTCCACTATCAATTCCAGCTTATCAATATGATACCGGATGTCGGCCAGATAGTGCTTGACCTGGTCGCTGTAAACCCTGGCCCGTTCCCTGACATCTTCAATATGGTTCGCTGTTTTTCGGGCATTGATCATTTCATCGACCATTTCGAGAATGAGTGTTTTGTGCCGGGTGATCCGCTTGATGGCATTCAGTTGGTAGCTGGCCGCATCGGCGAACTCGTTGGCGGGAAGGATCTCCTTCAGGCCTTTGACGTTTTCGATGAGCCTGTTCTGATATTTGATGACCGTGGGAATGACATGATTGACTGCAAGGTCCCCAAGAACCCGTGCTTCGATCTGCAGTTTTTTGGTATACATCTCGAGTCTGATGTCATACCTGGCATTTAATTCCCTTTCTGAGAGCACATTCATGCGGGTCATCAGCTTCACGGATTTGGGTTCGATATAGGCTTTCAAAGCCTCCGGGGCACTGGTTATGTTGCTCAATCCACGCTTGGCGGCTTCTTCCTTCCATTCTTCGCTGTAACCGTTTCCTTCAAAGAAGATCTTTTTCGAATGCTGGATGTATTTCCTGAGAATCCTGAAAACGGCTTCATCCTTTTTAAGACCCTTGCCGACCAGAACATCCACTTCGGCTTTGAATTCATTGAGCTGGTTAGCCACGGCTGTATTGAGAATGGTCATGGGAGCCGCACAATTCATGGATGAGCCCACCGCCCTGAATTCAAAGCGGTTACCCGTAAATGCAAACGGCGAAGTCCGGTTACGGTCGGTATTGTCCAGCAGGATCTCCGGGATCTTGCCGATATTCAGTTTCAGTTCCGTCTTCTGGTCAGGGGTCATCTTGACCGACGGGACTTTCTGCACAATCTCGTCCAGCACTTTCGTCAGGTATTGTCCGATAAATACGGATATGATTGCCGGCGGTGCTTCATGGGCTCCCAGGCGGTGCTCGTTGCCTGCCGACATGACGCTGGCACGCAGCAGATCGGAATAATCATGGACAGCCTTAACAGTGTTGATCAGGAAAGTAAGGAACTGCAGGTTGGTTTTGGGAGTTGAGCCGGGCGCCAGCAGGTTTACCCCGGTGTCCGTTAGGAGCGACCAGTTGTTGTGCTTTCCCGAACCGTTGATACCCTTGTAGGGTTTCTCGTGCAGCAGGGCACGGAAGTTATGTTTGCGGGCCACCCGCTTCATGACATCCATCAGGAGCTGGTTGTGATCCACAGCCAGGTTGGCTTCCTCGAAAACCGGGGCGCACTCAAACTGATTGGGTGCCACCTCGTTATGTCGTGTATGGATGGGTATGCCCAGCTTATAGCAATCGAATTCAAATTCTTTCATGAACGCGGTGACCCTTTCCGGTATGGAGCCGAGATAATGGTCGGCCAGCTGCTGGTCGCGGGCCGAAGCGTGTCCCATCAGGGTGCGGTCGGTCAGAACCAGATCAGGCCGGGCGTAAAAAAGAGCTTCATCGATCAGGAAATACTCCTGTTCCCAACCGAGGGTGGAAATTACCTTGTTGACGTTTTTATCGAATAGCTGGCAAACCTCCACGGCGGCACGGTCGAGGACATAGAGCGATTTCAGGAGAGGGGTTTTATAGTCCAGGGCCTCGCCCGTATAGGAGACAAAGACCGTCGGGATGCACAGAATCTTGTCCACGATGAAGGCGGGTGAGGAAGGATCCCAGGCACTGTAGCCCCTGGCTTCGAATGTGTTCCTGATCCCACCGCTGGGAAGGGAGGAGGCGTCCGGTTCCTGCTGGGTCAGTTCCCGTCCGCTGAAATGTTCGAACATCTTACCGTCGCGGGTGGGTTCGAAAAAAGCATCATGTTTCTCCGCGGTCGATCCGTTCAGCGGATGAAACCAATGGGTGTAATGAGTGACGCCATGCGACATGGCCCAGGCTTTCATGGCCGAGGCAACGGCATCCGCTGTATGCTGGTCGATGTATCCCCAAGTGTCAACTGCTTTCCTTACGTTCTCGAAAGCTTCGGTTGGCAGATACTTTTTCATGGTATCCAGGCTCAAGGTGTGCGCACCGTAGAAATCGGATATTTTTTCTCCGGGAGCCTCAACCGGTAGAGGTTTCCTCGAGAACAGCTCCTTCACGGCTTCAACGCGGATGGTGGACATAGTGGTAAGTTTTAAGTTAAAAGTTAAAAGGAAAAAGAAAAAAGTACATATCTTCGAGTATACCCCCTATTTTTTTGGGGGGTAGTTGTTCGCAAAAGTATTTTCTTTTACAATTCATTATTCATTTTTTAGAGGGTTGTTGAAAAAAATGATAAAAAAAAGACCCAGATCTACCCGGGTCCTTTTTCCTTTTTCCTTTTTTCTTTTTCCTTTTACCTTTTACCTTGTTGTATAATGATGGTAAAACCTCGTGATGGTCTCAACGCCCTTGTAGAAGTTCCAAAGCGGGTAATTCTCGTTCGCTGAGTGGATGCTGTCGGATTCAAGCCCGAATCCCATCAGGATGGATTTAACCCCCAATATTCTTTCGAAGGCGGAAATGATGGGTATGCTGCCTCCGCTAAGGAAGGGTACGGGGCGCTTTCCGAATGTTTCCGTATAGGCCTTTTCCGCGGCCTGGTAAGCCGGCAGGGTTATCGGCGAAACATAGGCCGGACCCCCATGGAGGATATCGACTTTAACGGTCACCTGCGGGGGAGCGATCGATTCGAGGTAGTTTTTGACCTGCAGGGCCGTTTTCATGTGATCCTGGTGAGGCACTAACCTGGCGCTTATTTTAGCATAAGCCCTGGACGGAAGAACGGTCTTGGTGCCCTCTCCGGTGTAACCTCCCCAGATCCCGCACACATCGAATGCAGGGCGTATGCCGGTCCGTTCGGGGACGCGGTAGCCTTTTTCACCCCAGGCTTCCCTGATACCCAGTCCTGCAACATACTTCTCTTCATCGAACGGGGCCTGGGCAAGCAACTTTCGCTCTTCCGCACCGACTTCCATCACATCGTCATAGAAACCCGGAATCGTGATCCTGTTATCCTTGTCGTGAACCGATGCCAGCATTTTCGAAAGGATGATCACCGGGTTGGCAACGGCCCCGCCGAACAACCCGGAATGCAGGTCGCGGTCGGGTCCCGTAACTTCAACCTGAAGGTAGGTAAGACCCCTCAGGCCCGTGGTTATCGAAGGTATGTCGCGGGCGATCATTGATGTATCGGAGACGAGGATGACATCGGATTTCAGCATTTCCTTGTTCTTCTGGCAGAATTCAGCCAGGTTGGGTGATCCCACTTCCTCCTCGCCTTCTATCATGAATTTTACATTGCATTTCAGCTGCCCGGTTTTGACGAGGTATTCAAAGGCCTTGACGTGCATGAAGGACTGGCCCTTGTCGTCATCGGCACCTCTTGCGAAGATCTTTCCGTCACGGATAACCGGATCAAAAGGGTCGGAATGCCACTCGCCGACCGGGTCAACCGGCATGACGTCCATGTGTGCGTAGACCATGACAGTCGGCCAGGACGGATCCATCAGCTTTTCCGCATAGGTGACCGGATTTCCGGTGGTCTTGCAAACCTCCGCCCTGTCGGCTCCCGCATCGAGCAGAGCCTGCCCGAGATAGGCGGCGGCTCGGTCCATGTCCGGTCTGTGAGCAGCGATTGAGCTGATGGAAGGTATCCGGATGAGCCCGAACAACTCCTGGAGGAACCGGTCTTTGTTTTGCTCGATGAAATCGTTGATGCTGATCATAATTGCTCGGCGTTAATCATAATTTCTGATAAAGGCAGTGGAAAAAAATAGGTGTATCTGGACGCCGGTGACACTGTAATAACGGTTGACGCTGCCGTAAACCGACAATCCGATGCCCAGGTCATATGCAGGCTTGAAGGTTGCCTGAACCTCAGCATGAAGCCCGGGAGTAAGGAAATTGAACGCCCTTTCTTCCTGATAGAGATCGTTCCACGCAATATACCATCCGTAAGCCAGAGTGGGTCCTCCAAATACCGCAAAATTCCATCTCGGCCACTGGTTCCACCGGGTGCCCACGCCCAGGCAGATATCATTCAGTTTCTGGAATGATCGCCACCAGGGAGGAAGGTCGGAGGAAGCATGATAGCCGATCCTGATCCCGATCTTGTTGAAAAAATGATGGTATGCCAGGCTCATGTTTTGTTCCAGGCCCTTGGTCCTGAAACCATAACCCAATCCGTATCCCAGCATCAGGTAGGGGGCATTCTGCCTGTAGATCCGGCCTTTATAAACTATCTTGCCCTTGCCGATGACCACGGTGGAATCCACTCCCTGTTTCCTTTCACGTTTCGTACTGTCAACCTGGGCATTTACAGGATTTACAACCAGGAAAGACAACGGCAGAAGAAACAGCATTTTCCTGATCATAATCAATAAATTAGAGGGTTAATCATCTGATATTAACTTACCGAAATCCAGGTTCTTTGCCGCGTAATCAAGTTGGCTGAACCATTCTTCACCGTACTTACGGATCAGGGCATCCCTGACGAACAGGTAAACAGGTAACCCTTGGCGTTCTCCTTCATTTACGGCCGACGAGCATATATCCCATTCGTCATAATTCACGGCATCAAACTGTTCGTAGGATTTGATCCGGACCGGATAGAGGTGGCAGGAAAGCGGCTTGTTAAAAGGTACACGGCCGGCCGCATGGGCTGTTTCGATCGCGCAGCGGGTGATGCCGTTCTCCGAAACCGAAAAGGCGCATTCGCCACCACGGATCAGTGGTGTCACTAGTTCATCATCCAGATCGCGGACGTACAATCCCTGTTCCAGCAAAGCAAGGATTCCGTCCGCGCTCAGATAGGGCCTCAGCTCATCGAGATAATCCTCAATTTCACCGGCTTCATCAATGGACAGTGGGGCACCGGCATCACCGTACACACAGCAGGAACCCTTGCACACCGGCACATCGCAGCAGAACTTCTTTCGAAGCACCTCAAAACTGACCAGTGTGCGTCCGATTTCCAGCATCAGACAAGTGATTGGCCGGTCATGACGGAAGGCTGCTCCATGCCCATGATCTTCAGGACGGTCGGGGCAATATCCGCCAGTATCCCATTGTTTATGGTTTGGTATTCATCGCTCACCAGGATGCACGGCACGGGATTCAGGGAATGGGCCGTGTTGGGGGTACCGTCAGGATTGATGGCGTTATCGGCATTGCCATGATCGGCAATGATCATCACCGTGTACCCGCTTGCCCTGGCTGTTTCCACAACGCTCTGGACACATTGGTCAACCGCTTCCACCGCCTGGATGATGGCATCCCAGACGCCCGTATGACCCACCATATCGCCGTTGGCGAAATTCAGGCAGATAAAATCGGGTTCCCCGCTTTTCAGCACTTTCACGATGGCATCGCGTACGAGGAAGGCGCTCATTTCGGGCTGGAGGTCATAAGTCGGAACTTTCGGGGAAGGGATCATGATCCGCTTCTCACCCGGAAATTCCTCTTCCCTTCCTCCGGAGAAGAAGAAAGTCACATGGGCATACTTTTCGGTTTCCGCTATCCTGACCTGCTTCTTCCCGGCGAGTGACAGCAACTCCCCAAGTGTCTGGTTTACATTGTCCTTGTCATAGATCACGCCGACATTACGGAAAGTATCATCATACCGGGTCAAGGTATAATACTTCAGCGGCAGGGTTTTCATCCCGAATTCAGGCATATCGCGCTGGCTCAGCACCACGGTCATTTCACGTAGCCTGTCGGTCCGGAAATTAAAGCAGATGACCACGTCGCCTTCCTGAATGGTTGTAACCGGTTGGCCGTCTGCACCCACCTTGATGGCCGGCTTGACAAATTCATCCGTAATCCCTTCGTCATAGCTTTCCTGGATGGCATCTATCATGGAAGTCACCGGTTTTCCCGTTCCATGAACGTAAAGGTCATATCCCAGCCGGATCCGCTCCCATCTTTTGTCCCGGTCCATGGAATAGTAACGTCCGATAAGGGTGGCGACCGTTCCGTTTGATCGGGCCAGGTGTTTCTCCAGTTGTTCCAGGTGACCCTTCCCGCTGTATGGATCCGTGTCCCTGCCGTCTGTGATGGCATGAATAAAAACTTTCCCGAGGCCGAAATCCTTGGTCATGTCGCACAACGCATAGAGGTGCTTGTCAAGCGAATGGACGCCGCCATCGGAGACCAGCCCGATAAAATGGACCTGCCTGCCGGTCTTTCGGATATAGGTAAAAGCCTCGGTCAGTACTTCATTTTTTTTGATGGATCCATCATCGCAGGCATGGTTGATGCGGACCAGGTCCTGATAGACAACCCGTCCGGCTCCGATATTCAGATGCCCGACTTCGGAATTCCCCATCTGTCCATCAGGCAACCCGACGTTTTCTCCCGAGGTTTTAAGCTGGGAATTGGGATAACGGAGAACCAGGGAATCTATAAACGGAGTGTTTGCCTGGCGGATGGCGTCGGCTTCAGGCCGGCTGCCATATCCCCAGCCATCCAATATCATCAGGATCAGTTTCTTGTTCATCAACAATAAATTACGGATAGATTATCCTTTCCAGGACTTTAAATTTTTTTATTTCGGCATATTTCCTTTTTCCCTTGTAGGTATAACCGATCAGGCCTTCGCCCTGGTATTCATAAGGTTTGTCGGCCTGGATGCCGGTAACGCGCACCATACCTCCCGTGGCTTCCGGTTTCCAGAGGATCTCCGCCCTTACATAAACCTGGTCACCTTTTTTAAAGGTTGTGCTGTTCCGGTCTTTCAGATCGGTAACGGCACGAGCCGGAAGTTTCAGGTTTCCGACCCAGAGTTCATCGATCTGCAACTTGTCGGAACCAGCTTTGACAGTGATCGTCGATTTATAATAAGTACCGTAACCCGACTGCTGCAGCCCGCCCACCCATTCCTGGGAGGTTGATTCGGCAACCTTGACTCTGCCTCCGGCTCCGAACAGGAGCGCGATCAGAAAAAATGACAGGTATTTCATGATGAAAAGAATTATCTGACAAAGGTACCGGAAAAACCGAAAGGAGAATTACCGGTCCGGTTCACTTTAGTTTCTGCCTGATGCCGAGCCTGACAAATTCATTATCGTAAAGAGCTTTGTCATAAAAAAAACGTTCCTTGTATTTATCGTACCATTCCTGGGCTTCCGGTATCCGGTTAGCCTCGGTGAGCAGGTAGATGATATTGAAAAAAACAAGCCCGTATTCAAAATAGAGATCGGCATTGGCCATTTCAATAAATGCTGCCAGGGCACCATTCCTGTCGCCTCTTGCATAAGCCTGAAAACCGGTCGTAACCAGCTTGTTCAGGGTCGGATCGAGGATGATTCCCTGGAGATAGAATTCCCGAGCCGATGATTCCTCGAGGAGGTCAAAATACTTGGTATTCCTGGGTAAGGCCGGAAAGACCAGGGTGAATTCAAAGATTTCATTCCGGGAAGTGAAGACGTGCTGCGCCGGTGCAAAGGGGGCTTTATCCGAGCTTTTCAACCTTAATTTGTTGGCATCGCTGACCGGCCTGATAAACAATGCTTTGCTCTTGATTGAGAATGGCGGCAACTGTTTGTCGTTAATGATCCGGACCACCACTGTCGTGGTGGACTCATTGATTTCGACCTTGTACACAGACATGGAGGGCGAAGGCCTGATGGCTATGTTCGGATTATAAACCACCTGTCCCTGCAGGCTCCACAACCCTGCAAGAAACAGGCCCATCACTATCGTTCTTTTCATATTTCTGGTATAGTTGTTTAACTTTTTCGCTCCATCCAATCTTCGTTCATCGGATTATCCGCGTTTCAACAAATCACAGGCCATATTTATCGACCAGGTACACGAGGCTCGCTATTCCGGCAGATCCAAGCTGCATTTCGCGGCGGTCGACCTGTTCGAAAGTATCTGAGGGAGAGTGGTGATATTTAAAATAGCGTGCATCTTCCGGTATGAGTCCCATAAAGATTATATCGGGATAATATCCTTTCAAAGGCCCGATATCGGATCCGCCACCTCCGTTGACCAGATCGATCCCATAGGGCTTGAAAAGAAGTTTCCAGGCCTCGGTCATCTTCATCTGATCCGGAGTACCTGCCACCCCGAGCGCCCTGGGGCGGAAAACACCCCGGTCGGATTCAAGTGCAGCAAGATGTTTCCCGCCTTGTGCCGCCGCCTCGCGGGCATAAGCCTGTCCACCCCGCTGGGCCACCTCCTCATCCATGAACATTACCGCCCTCAAGGTATGATGGGGCTTGATGCCGCTTTTCAGGAAGAGCCTGAGCATCTCAATGGATTGCATGCATCCTCCCCCGTCGTCATGGGCACCTTCTGAAATATCCCAGGCATCCAGGTGTCCGCCAACGATGATGAATTCATCAGGAAATTCCGAACCGCGGATCTCCCCGATGACATTGTAGGAGAGCACCTCCGGACCCTCCTTGCCGGTAGTGCGGATAAAGACTTTCAGTTCGGGATCCTGAGCCAGGCGGGCGCTTAGCACGTCGGCACTGCGTGTAGAAAGAGCCAGGGCCGGTATCGGCGTGACATCGTCAGCATACCGGGTAATGCCTGTATGCGGATAGTCATCGGTTTCCGGGTTCATCGACCGGACGAGGCATCCTGTTGCCCCCAGGGCCGAAGCTTCCGACGGTCCGTCGGAACGCTGCCAGTAAACCAGCCCGTAACCACTGAAAGCGGACAAATTGGCCGGATCAAACGACTGGTTGAAGAACACGATCTTACCCCGGACGTCAGCCTCGGTCAGCTTTTTCCATTGCTCGCGGTCCCTGACTTCAACCACCGGGCCCGACAAACCGCTTGCGCCCGTACCGGCCGACCACCCCAGCGCACAGGCCGTCAACTCCCGGGTTCCGTATTTCTCTGACAGGATCCGTACCTGTTCCGGTTCGCCCCGGACCCAGCTTTTTACCATTACAGGCTGAAGCCAGACCGAATCCAGGTTCATGCCCTCCATCACCCGGCGAGTGAACTCAACCGCTGCCTGCGCCTGGGGCCTGCCGCAAATCCGGCCTTTCGTGTTTTTGCACAGCCATTCCAGGTTATGGTATGCTTCGTAGCTGGTCAGCGCTTCCTGAAAAAATGAACGGATCACAACGCCATCTTCAGGTTCCTGGGCCGGGAGTCCGGACACGCCCGCAGTCAGCAGCAGGGCAGCAATAAAACTATTGAGCTTGATTATTTGCATCAATTGGCAAATGTCTTAATAAAACAAAACCCAATGTCGTTTGGTTAATTATTTTTATACTTTCGGCGAAAACATTTATCTTAAGATGGACTCTTCCAATACTTTCCCAGGTAAACTGATACTTGCCATCCACCCCTGGGTACCCTACACCAATATCGGCCTGTTCCGCAATCAGCAGATCCTGTTCCTGAAGAAGGTTTTGCACCCCGAAGAGGAAAGAAAGAAATTTCGCACTTATATGGAAGAGACCGGCATGAGGGCCGGGCTGATATACGATGAGCTGGTTGCGAATCACCTCCCGGTTGAAGATATCAGGGTGATCATCAGCCGGGGCGGGTTGGTGCGTCCCGTACAGGCCGGCGTTTACAGGGTGAATGAAAAAATGATTGCCGACCTGCGGTCCGGTTTTTCCGGAGATGATGTCGTAAACCTGGGCGGACTGATCGCTGCCGAGTTGACGAAAAAAATCAAGGGATCGTCCGCTTATGTAGCTGATCCTGTAGTTGTGGATGAATTTGATGATATCGCCCGGGTTTCAGGGCATGCTGAATTTCACCGCAGATCCGTTTTTCACGCTCTTGAACAAAAAGCCGTGGCCCGGAAATATGCCCGCAGCATCCAGAAAAAATATGAAGACCTGAACCTGATCGTGGGTCATCTGGGTAACGGGATCACGGTCGGCGCCCACTCCAGGGGCCGTGTGATAGACGCAAACCAGGGCCTGAACGGTGACGGTCCCTTTTCCCCCACCCGCGCCGGGCAGGTGCCTGTCGGGGACCTGGTCAATTTATGCTTCAGCGGAAAATATACGAAAGAAAAGATCAGCGATATGATCACGATCGAGGGGGGACTTTTCTCCTACCTGGGTGTTCACGATGGTTATTCGGCCGACCTGATGGCCCAGGAGGGTAACGAAAAAGCGATCTTTTATCTTCGTGCCATGGCCTACCAGGTCGCCAAAACGGTCGGTTCGATGTATGCTGTCCTGTCGGGCGAAGTGGATGCCATCCTGCTCACCGGCGGCCTCGTCCACAGTTCCTTCTTCATGGAGGAACTGCAGTCGCGTATCAGCCGCATCGCACAGGTGATCACCTTCGGCAGCGAGGATGACCTGGAAACCCTGGCGCTCAACGGAACCTACATCCTTAAGGGGGAAATCGAGGCGAAGGAGTATGGTGAATCGTGACTCGTGAATCGTGACTCGTGAATCGTGACTCGTGAATCGTGAATCGTGACTCGTGAATCGTGACTGGTAATTATCCTTGCTGTCCCTCTTCGAGTAAAGATCTGGAAATCACAACTTTCTGGATTTCAGAAGTTCCCTCATAGATCTGAGTGAGCTTGGCTTCGCGCATCAGTCTTTCAACATGGTAATCGGCCACATAACCGTATCCCCCGAATATCTGGACCGCTTCCGTGGTAATTTCCATGGCCGAGTCGGCGCAATAATGCTTGGCCATCGCGCCGGCCATCCGATAAGGTTGTTTCCTGTCTTTGAGCCACGCAGCCTTTAAACAGAGGTGTCTGGCCGCTTCAATTTTGACCGCCATATCGGACAGTTTGAACGCAATGGCCTGATGCTGGCAGATGGGCTTTCCGAAAGTTTTACGTTCCTGAGAATATCTCAGGGCTCTTTCAAAAGCTCCCGAGGCAATGCCAAGGGCCTGGGAGGCGATCCCGATCCGGCCATTGTCGAGGCATTTCATGGCAAATGAAAAACCGAATCCATCGTCGCCGATCCGGTTTTCCCTGGGAACCAGTACATCGGTAAACATGACCGAATGGGTATCCGAGCTTCTCATGCCCATTTTTTCTTCGTGCGGGCCCAGGGTGATTCCGGGGGTATCCTTATCCACGATAAAGGCATTGATCCCATGATGTCCCTTCTGCCGGTCAGACTGCGCCATGACCAGGTAAACCGAAGCGGAACTGGCACTGGTGATCCAGCTCTTGGTACCGTTGAGCCGATAATGGTCACCCTCCCCGATTGCTTCGGTCCGTTGAAAACGGGCATCCGAACCCGCTTCAGGTTCCGACAG
>Ga0172368_10005473_pt1 | contig 14138 bp, 12 predicted proteins | sample Lak11m_FD_114540 | JGI IMG/M metagenome (GOLD analysis project Ga0172368, IMG submission 114540) | Freshwater microbial communities from Kabuno Bay, South-Kivu, Congo - kab_022012_11m | ecosystem: Environmental > Aquatic > Freshwater > Lake | place: Democratic Republic of the Congo: South-Kivu...
ACAAGGAGATCGCCGAAAGTATATCTAAATTTCAATTCCACTATGGTTCGATTAAAAGCAAAGATCCTTGAGGAAGTCGTTGATCAGCACCCGATTTCAATTCCACTATGGTTCGATTAAAAGCCAACGGGGAAATTTCTATTCCCAAATGGTTGAGTTAATTTCAATTCCACTATGGTTCGATTAAAAGCAAATGGCTTACAGACCAATGTCAACACCGGGATAACATTTCAATTCCACTATGGTTCGATTAAAAGAAGACACTTGATGTATGCGCCACCCGCTGTTCAATAATATTTCAATTCCACTATGGTTCGATTAAAAGACCGGGCAATCCATTTATTCAATTTCACATTCTGTATTTCAATTCCACTATGGTTCGATTAAAAGTGTGCTCGATACAACCTTTGCTGCCGGGAGCACAAATTTCAATTCCACTATGGTTCGATTAAAAGGTTATTGCACCGATAGTATATCCACTGACATAATTATTTCAATTCCACTATGGTTCGATTAAAAGAGCCGGGCGGCCACACCAACATCGATATCTCCAAATTTCAATTCCACTATGGTTCGATTAAAAGAAAGCAACTGTTCCCAATATGGAGGATTGTACCAGATTTCAATTCCACTATGGTTCGATTAAAAGTTATTACGTCGTTTTCGATCCTGTCAATTGTATCTATTTCAATTCCACTATGGTTCGATTAAAAGTGAACCTTAATATTAACCAAAAATAAACAACAAAATTTCAATTCCACTATGGTTCGATTAAAAGCTTTCGGTTGTCCAGTCATAATCCTCCGATGCAGTTCATTTCAATTCCACTATGGTTCGATTAAAAGCCGTGACATCGAGATTTCAGATATGGGGAACCCAACATTTCAATTCCACTATGGTTCGATTAAAAGATGAGAACGCCAACAGCCTTGCCGAACAATGTGCAAATTTCAATTCCACTATGGTTCGATTAAAAGTGGTATTTACTTAACTTTTCAGAAAGGGCTTCATAGGTTTATTTCAATTCCACTATGGTTCGATTAAAAGTTTATTTACAGTTTGAGAGCTTGTGCCGTCATTCAGGGCATTTCAATTCCACTATGGTTCGATTAAAAGAATCGATCCAAAGCGGCCAGGGTGTCCGGATGGAATATTTCAATTCCACTATGGTTCGATTAAAAGCTAGTAAGCCCCGAAACGGCAAAAATCATTCATGACCATTTCAATTCCACTATGGTTCGATTAAAAGCATCAGAACATGAAAATTCGCCATGATTCTCAGGAATTTCAATTCCACTATGGTTCGATTAAAAGTGAGGAGCTCGAGGTTGTCGCTGAACATCACAATGATTTCAATTCCACTATGGTTCGATTAAAAGCCTGCTGAGACTTCAGGAACCGGTTGTAACGGCCTTATTTCAATTCCACTATGGTTCGATTAAAAGGCATCCCGGCAATTCCTGCAAAGGCCTTCGTGTTGGATTTCAATTCCACTATGGTTCGATTAAAAGTCCGTGGGGGCACCGCCCATAGCAGCATAGTTACCTAATTTCAATTCCACTATGGTTCGATTAAAAGTTACTTATTAAATGCAATGGAACCGGGATAGATGTTTAATTTCAATTCCACTATGGTTCGATTAAAAGCTTGCAATTTCCGCAGAATCTATATCATCCAACTCGTAATTTCAATTCCACTATGGTTCGATTAAAAGGTACACCGGTCAGTAACACTCTCTGGCATCGGGTTATTTCAATTCCACTATGGTTCGATTAAAAGTTACGGCGGAGATCAACCCGAAAATATTCTCAATCATTTCAATTCCACTATGGTTCGATTAAAAGACAGGTGACTGTCCGGATTCTGAATATTGATCACTATTTCAATTCCACTATGGTTCGATTAAAAGGCAATCTTTCAGGCGGGATCAATTCAGGAGATCATATTTCAATTCCACTATGGTTCGATTAAAAGGTAAGCCTATGAAGGGATTTCCGTTGAAGGAGATCATTTCAATTCCACTATGGTTCGATTAAAAGCATGAAGGAAAGAATGTAACCACCCCTGTCTGTAATTTCAATTCCACTATGGTTCGATTAAAAGGCCCCAACGATTTCGCCTCGGTCAATGCCGAATGTAATTTCAATTCCACTATGGTTCGATTAAAAGCAAGCCGAAAGGACTTGACGTTGCCACCGTCGAAATTTCAATTCCACTATGGTTCGATTAAAAGCCGATTCCCGGTGGCCTGGCTTCCGGATTGATACCATTTCAATTCCACTATGGTTCGATTAAAAGCTTTAAACAATGATTGAGAGGACAAAAGTACAACATTATTTCAATTCCACTATGGTTCGATTAAAAGCAGGCGGGCAAGTTCTTCCATACCATCCTTCTTTAATTTCAATTCCACTATGGTTCGATTAAAAGTACAATTTGAGGTTATTTTGCCCGGCCGCATGGAAATTTCAATTCCACTATGGTTCGATTAAAAGATCCCCGGTGGCCTGGCTTCCTGACCGATTCCCGCATTTCAATTCCACTATGGTTCGATTAAAAGCAATGTTTCAGGCAAAAGTTGTTTTGAAAATTTGTATTTCAATTCCACTATGGTTCGATTAAAAGTACCTCTCCAATCCTGGGGGTAAAAGGATTTGATAATTTCAATTCCACTATGGTTCGATTAAAAGCATCAATCAGCATGCGGCCATGAATGACGTAATGTGATTTCAATTCCACTATGGTTCGATTAAAAGCTACTGACCGCCCAATGGTTAAGCGAGATTATTGTATTTCAATTCCACTATGGTTCGATTAAAAGCTGTTGCGCTGAATAGTTCATGGCTTTTTGATTTAATTTCAATTCCACTATGGTTCGATTAAAAGCCCAATCGAGTAATTGCCAGAAGTGTTTGCAGCGGTATTTCAATTCCACTATGGTTCGATTAAAAGACCTTGCGTCCGGAAAACTGCCTGACGAATACTATATTTCAATTCCACTATGGTTCGATTAAAAGTTAAACGGACTGCCGGTGATTAAATCATCCTTGTATTTCAATTCCACTATGGTTCGATTAAAAGAACCCTTGGAATCCTGCCGAAGCTTCAAAGGTCTATATTTCAATTCCACTATGGTTCGATTAAAAGCATTGCTGCCGGCCCTAACTGGGATCGGTGTTTCAAAATTTCAATTCCACTATGGTTCGATTAAAAGCTTCCGGGGTATCTACCTACTCAGCAACCGATAAGGATTTCAATTCCACTATGGTTCGATTAAAAGGAGCAGGTTCTCATTGTCTTTCTCGATCATCCATTCAAATTTCAATTCCACTATGGTTCGATTAAAAGCCCGGCGGCCGTTTTCAAAGTTTACCTTGTATAACGCATTTCAATTCCACTATGGTTCGATTAAAAGTATCTTCCAGGATCTGCACATAAGCTGTGTAATCGATTTCAATTCCACTATGGTTCGATTAAAAGCCTGTCGCCCTGCTTGCCTACCGCAGATATGCTCCATTTCAATTCCACTATGGTTCGATTAAAAGGATATCTTCCAGGATCTGCACATAAGCTGTGTAATCGATTTCAATTCCACTATGGTTCGATTAAAAGCATTCCGGCGTGCGCTGCTGAATGTCGTAGTATATTTCAATTCCACTATGGTTCGATTAAAAGTTTTGCCGTCAACTATGACGGATTTTACGGACTTTATTTCAATTCCACTATGGTTCGATTAAAAGCTTTCTTTTCGGCTGCAATCCGTGCTTTATTTTCATATTTCAATTCCACTATGGTTCGATTAAAAGATTATCAGGATTCAAACTTTCCCAGTAATCACCCAGATTTCAATTCCACTATGGTTCGATTAAAAGTTTAACCAGGTAATTAACCACTCCCACCGATAGGAATTTCAATTCCACTATGGTTCGATTAAAAGTCTGTAATACGTTCAAGCAACTGCAAGATATTAGTGATTTCAATTCCACTATGGTTCGATTAAAAGTTGATCTAATTTCATGCCTTTTAACTCTGATAATTATTTCAATTCCACTATGGTTCGATTAAAAGTCATTTTGTGTAATGACATTTCGCCGCCAATCTTAATCATTTCAATTCCACTATGGTTCGATTAAAAGGGATGCCCACTACCGTCTTTGTAGTATAATACGGATTTCAATTCCACTATGGTTCGATTAAAAGGATCTGTTGGAACCTCTATTCTTGTTACTTATTCAATTTCAATTCCACTATGGTTCGATTAAAAGGCCGAGATGGTAGTGATTACTCTTGTAATGCTCCTATTTCAATTCCACTATGGTTCGATTAAAAGCGATGTGTTGTCGTCCGGATGGGGAATCGCTGATTTATTTCAATTCCACTATGGTTCGATTAAAAGTTAATATGCTGACCCGATTCTGTAATTACATATCGTTATTTCAATTCCACTATGGTTCGATTAAAAGCCGTTGGTCATGCAAAAATAATGAATTGAATATCAAATCACAAGAAAACGGAAATTTCAAAAATTATTGGAATGAAGTTGTCGATAGCCAATCAAATAAAAGTACCCAGGGATCGACAATATATGTAGTTATCTGTAAAACAATTGTTTCAAATAAAACGCAATTCTAATATCATAAAAAATGTCAATTATTCCCGAGGTCGACAACTTACAGGATGTTATCCAGCGTGCTACGCTCCCTGCCAACAATTTGTTTGTCAAGCCAATTATGCTCCCTACTGCAGAAAATGATCAAACTGTCAACATCATGATCCATGATGCAACCTGCTTTTATTTTCAATTCCTTCAATTTGACTTCTGTGATTTCACCTTCAAATACTGAGTTCTGGATCCAGCTAAGATACTTTCTGCAAAGCTTCAACATCTTGCCAACCCGTTTTTCACCAATATCATAAACCAAAATTACATACATCATTTTAACATAAATAGAGTTCCAGAAATTTCAGCAATTTTAATAAACATATTTCCTTCAATCTTTTCAATCCATTCAATCAATTCTTGCTGATTACCAGTATATCTTAAAAGGCTTATATTCCTCCATCTCAAGTAAATGTTTGATCAGTTTATAACATTCAAGCCTGATCAGATGTTTATAACTGACATTGTGCTTCAACGATCGGTGCCGGATGGTTTCGTTCAACCGTTCCTCGTAAGAAGCAATGAAGATTTTTTTACCGACATCATTCAGCAGGCAACAATTTAGTTTCCGGTCAAAATGCTTCGACTGGATCTCCCTTTTATTTGTCAACTTGAAAAGTACTCGGTCAACAATGATCGGTTTGAAAATCTCCGCTAGATCCAAAGATAAAGAATATCTACGTTCGCCTGGGGAATGCAGGAAACTGATAACCGGGCTAAGTTGGGTTTGTTGAATGGCCCTTAAACACTGGGAATAACACATCATGTTACCAAAGGAAATCAAGGCATTGATCTCATTTTGAGGAGGCTGTTTCGTACGGTTTTCCATTTCAAATCCTTGGATGATCAGGTTGAAGGCATTATAGTATGTCATCCTAATATTCCCCTCAATACCCATCAATTCGTCAACAGCTTTCATCTCTGGAATGCGTGATGCATATTTCTCCATCATCATAATGAAAGGTTCGGTCTCCTTTCCACGATTCTGATAATATTTCAAGTTCTTGATCATGTTGAAAGCTGCACCCTCTACGAATTTTCCTGCCAGCACTATCCTCCTTTCATGGGTTATATGCGCCATTACTTGTGCCAACAGCATTTTTCCCGACAGGAGATTATCTTTTGGCATAAACGATCCGGTGTAGTTTTCGTAATAATCAAAGAAATGGACAGAGATATCGTTTTTCCCAAGGAAGTTGTACAAGGCGCTATTGGCATCAAGTGAACCAAATACAAACAACTCCTCCGTTGCTGCTACAGGCAGATATTTTGTAGGAAGTTCGTTTCCTTCGTTATCAATTGGCTGAAAACACAGGGTGTTGTCTTTACGGGAAAGGCGACCTGGATTGAATAGATAGTAACTCCGCTTCATTTTTGAGTTTCGTTTTCAATATTCATTGTCTCTTTTACCCAACAGAAATCGAAATAGCTGCATCGGCTACAGATATTTATTTTGACGAGAGGGGGACAGGATTCTGAATGGGTCAATTCATGGGCATTTACCATAATTTCTTTGAGTTCGTTTCTGTCGCGTTGACATAACAGAACTTCTGTTGTCTGACGTAGTTTTGGATATTCCAACAACCCTTTAACACCCTCAATGCCATTTTGTTCCATTACATAGATGTAGTATTTTACCTGTCATACATGGGCAACCTCCATTTTGTCCGACTTTTTTACTTCATGGATTACTTTTCTTTTTTTATCGTAATAGTCGATCTTTATCCCATCGATTTCGATTTCCTCGTATTTCTCAGATCGCTGTAGATAGGTGGACTCATGTATCAATTTTCCTTCATAAACCAAGTCGGAGTTTTGTTCCATTCTGATTCCATTTGCAAAAAGCCAAAGCTTACGGTGGCAAAGGAAATAATAGCTAATAAGAGTGCCAGTGATGCTAATACCGATGGTCATGGGTGTAGTATTTTCTGTTGAATTCGAATATAGTACAATTTACAATAATGTTTTCAAAAGTGTAAAAATGTTCTTGACTGCTTACAGTTCTGTTTACCCTTGGAGTACTTCTATGGTTTTATTGAGATTCTGTCAACAATGGAGTAAAAATCTCTGTCATCCCAGGGGCTTCATTATGGAGTAAGCTGGTTCTCATAAGGAAAGGCCAACATAAGCCTGATTAATTCCGCTTTTGCTTTTTCCAAAGCATTAGATGTTTCGCTTTTTGTTTTAATATAACCACCAGCAGCGAGTGTGACAAATGTAGAAACACCAGCCAGTTCCTCCTCAATTATTGGATATACTTTATTATCCTCCTCGTCTGATAACTTTGCCCGAATACTTGTAGCTATTTTATTTGCATTATCACTAATGGTAACTGCCAGGGTTTCCATTAAACTGAATGTACGGGATTGGTTAGATGAGATGTTCCATTCAATAATAGCTTCAGCCAGTGCAGGGATTAATTTTGCGCGAACAACTTGAGGTGCAATCAAACATTTTCCAAATACATTCTCTGACTCGACCCAACCTGTTTCACGAAGACTGATTTCGGTCTCAGACGATATTTCCGGTTCCATAGGATTATGAGATACACTGAACAAACGGCGAAGATCAAGTGCGATGTCCAGAATAAACAACCCTCCGGCACGACGATTATCTGGAATCCACTTACGGTTTAAGCTACGATCCTTACCTGTCAGTAGTACATCAACTTCTTCAGCAGTGAGTGCCTGCCCGGTTTCATTGCGAACAATTACCCGGTTGTTGGGGCGGTCACTTCTATCGAATGAAACGTTCTCATTATCCACTCCGGCAAGTAACGGATGTAATCCACGCATGGCTGAGATAGACAAGGGGCTTCTTCTTTTAAGTGTTTTTTCGTCTCCCCCTTTGGATGCTTTCATCCATCCTCCAAACAATTGATCTGGATATACAGGGTCACATGTGGAAAATACTTCACCTTCCTTCAACTCTCCTTTGCTGGTGACATCAAATAAAAAGGTGGTGGGCGCAGGTTGTTCCTTGAGTACTGCACTTAATTTATCAAATACTGAACGTTTGATCTGCTGACCACTTGAATAAGGAATTCGGCGATTGAACTGAGAGTCGTAAAAAAATTTTTGTCCATCCTGGACACAAAAAACAGTATGTTCGGCCCTTTTGAGCGTTCTGATGTAAATTGTGGACATAGTAAAAGTTTTAATTGGTTTATGATGTTTTTTCCTGATAAGCGTAATCGAATTTCAGCAGTACGACAAAATACCCGAAGTCTTCTGCCGTCATAAGATGGATTTTGTCTCTTAAAATTTTGAAGGTTTCCAGCAATTCCAGATCGACATCTTTGATAATTGAAGCAAGTCCGTCAAGGAATTGTTTTTTTGATTTTGCCTGCAGCAATTCGTTTTCCAACAAATTTGCCCTGTCTCTCTTTTTTGCATCAGCCCTGTACTTTTTCAACGCTTTTGCAACCTCCTCAGAGTAATGGAGATCTTCTTGTTTGTTTTTTGTAATCATAGCTAATAACCAAGTTTTATAAGTTCGAAATGAAATTGTGTTCTCGTAAGCCTTTTGATCGGCTTTCTTCTTACGTTCCTCAAAGCTTTCAAGGGTTTCACCAGATTTTTCGGTAATTGGAACAACTGAATAATTTGGGCTCTTTGCTTTATCGAAATATTCTCTCAGCCCTTGTGGTTCCAGTGCCTGTAATCCGATTGCCCCCAATTCACAAGCTCGTTTAATATGTATTCCGAAGAGATTCTCATAATCTTTCTTTTGAGCAAGTGCATCGCTTTCTCCAAATAGTATCTTGTAAATACTGAGAATGGATTTTCCCTGATGAAACTGGAAAGGGATAAAACCCATCGTTTTGTTAGTCTGTCCAAGGCTAAAAACATAGGTCATGATGGTTTCTTCACCGAGACTTTCAGAAAGGTTAAAGTAGAACTTTGTCCAAAAAATGGTATTAACCTCAATTACTTTTTCGTCTTGCTTGAAAAAGCCATGATTTGATAAATACCCAAAATCGGGATTTTCTTCAAAATCCATGCTGCTGTATGCAAAGTTCAGCCATTGGCCGTTCCAGGTATTGATCTGGTTTCCTCGAAGTTTATCCAAAGTCTTATTGTTTAAAAACTTCCGGTAGACTTGCCACCCATTATAAAGGGTAAGTAAGATTGGAGGATGATCAAAAAAAATTGAATATCCACCAGCAACCCCAACTCCCAGTCCCCCTCCAATCCATGAAAGATAAACCTCTTCAGCATCATATTGGAGTTCCATGTCAGTAACTAAGCCGGACGTCGTTGCAAATTCCTTATCTTCAGAAGCAGGAAAGCCAATGGCTATACTGGCATCCCGAAGCCCTGAGTCGATTTTTTCATGAAGATCGTGCAACTTCTCAATTCGTTCTTCTGTCGATAATAATTCAGGCTTTTGTCCTTTCTTCATCTGAACAAATGGACTGTTGGTAACCCATTGCATATATTTCTGATGATCGAAAAACAGGGGAAAATACTCTTTATCAAAGAACTCTTTGGGTGAATATGCTTTATTATTTTTTAAATTCCAAGTATGCAGGAATGTTCTCCCGATATTTACAGCTATCATAGTTTAAAGGATTTGATAAGTTACATCGGACTTTGCTGTTTGTATTAATTTGAGGTTTAATCCTGTTTCTGGCGAATATGCTGAATCAGGCACAATAAAAGGTCTGTTGCCCGACAACAACTGATTGAATTTGCAGACGGCCCAATATCGGACAGGAATTTCCATTTGCATCCTTTCTTCATTGTCTGCAAACAAGTACCTTTGGACATCCGATTCGGTTATACAACTCACGCTGTCAATTTCAAGTTGCTCAAGAAGGAAAGACTTAGGTCGATGAGTTAAACGGTTAATCGTCCATTCACCACTTCGTTTGAAAATGGCGTGTTCTTCAATCTCTGGTATATCAATGACAGGGAACACCGAATCAATCATTTGCTGAATACTCGTTTCGTGCAAGATTTTGCCATAGGTTAGCTGCTCATAGCTTTTTTGCAGAATCTCTAACTCATACGGTTTAGCTTTATCCTGTTTCCCTGGTGGTTTTATTATGTATACCGGTTTATAATTGCCAATAGTGTATTCATTCCTGGTCCGGTTGATCCGTCCAAATCGTTGGATCATTGCATCAAGTGGGGCACACTCAGTTATCATCACATCGAAACTGATGTCGAGACTTACTTCTACAACCTGGGTGGAAACCACAATACAAGCCTTGTCAGATGTATTAAAAGAGTGGGAAGGCGTGCCGTCTTGATTTCTTCCTATCAACTGCTTTTCTTTTTGTCCGCGTTCAGCACGTTTAAAACGACTATGTAAAAGTAATACGGGGATATTGGGATATGATAATTGTATTTTGTTAAAAACCTCCTGCGCAGATTGAACCTTATTGCAAACCAGAAAAACTTTTTTGTTCTTATTTAATGCTTTCTGCACAATAGGAAATGCAAAGTCCCATGAATCAACAGTGTGAATAGTATGCCTGTCGAATTTATTTAATTCCTCATCTGATAATTTTACCTCGTACACATGATCCTTTCCAAGCAATTGTAATATTTGGTTGTATAAAAAGGTGGGCATGGTGGCTGTACCGATATGAATCCGGCATTCCAACTCCTTCAATACATGGACAATCTTTAATACGATGGCCCGCGTAATATCTGTATACGTATGAATCTCATCAAGGATCACATCACAGCCACGGATATCAATAAGAGTAGCTTCGTATCCGCTTGTTCCAAAGATAATTCCTGCTATTTGATGTGGTGTCAGAATTTTAATGGCAGAACCGACATGACCCTGTATAATCTTCTCTTCAAGCTTGTTTTTTTTGATTACCAAAGAAGATGAAGAGTGCAACAGACGAATGTCCAAATCCGGATTATCCTTAGCCAAATCGTGAGACACCCTTTGAAACATGGCATTAATTGATGCCTGGAACGGAAGTGTATAGAAAATCCGACCTTTACATCGTCTGAAAAGAAAATCTGTTTTTCCTGATCCTGTACAGGCAACCACAATGGTATGAGGTTTTTCTGATATGGAATTTATTAACGACAATGGATAAAGTGTATGTGTCCGATTGTAGAATGCAAGGTTTGGTTTTTGAAACAATCGCTCTGTAAAAAATGACGTTTTTCCAATCAATGCCGAAGCAAAATGATCGGAAGCCTGTAATAGACCTCTATAATCGGAATAACCTTTCAACCTGAAGACCACCTTGCAATAATCCAATACCTTGAAAAACATTGACTCTGCTTCACTTTTTGTGATTGGTTTTATCCTAACGCCAAGCTCTGAAAGAATGTCCAGTGCTTTTAGGCTCCATTCATTCCAAGTGCCTGCATGATATTCAAAGATCTCTTTGGGTTCACGTTCCTCTGTTAAATCCAACAGTCCTTTGTCCCTGACATCCTTTCGGATCGATTTATGATGCGCAATCACCATTTCAATCAACAACTGGTGTTTTGCTTCATCAAATAAAGAAAGGAATAGGCATGAGCTTATTTCGTGCCTGAACGTCAAGTTACTGGTTCTGGATTCTTCTGTCAATCGTCTTTGAAATTCCGGATGTGCCTTTCCAATGTCATGTAAAATTGCACCTTCTTTGGCGAGAATCGGATCAAGACCTTTTGCAATGGCGATTTTTTCCGCAACGATTGCAACATGTCTCAAATGCATACCCAGGGATGTGAACTCCGGTTTACCTTTAGCTTTTATTTCAGACCAGATCATTTAAACTCGTTTTTCACAGGGTTGCCAACAATCTTTAGCCAGCCGTACATGGATTTGTTCTTATCCATCCTGTTATAACCTACTAAAAAAGCTTGCTCATTCTTTTCGAAAATCAGTTCAAAGCCATAAAAACGTTCTTCATTTGAATCGAATTCCTCTTCGCTTACCTTAATGATTTCTTCCAATGGATAAAGGATGTCTTCATTACGGGTCAGGCAAATGTGCTGTTTATCGGCAAGTTCCGCATTTTGCAGATTATCGAATGCTATAAATAGAACCGGATTAATCATCACCCCACGCGTTAAAATTGAATATGGTCTTTCGTAGGTCCGGTTCTTTAATGTTCCTTTGGCATTCCAGCCACGCGGTTGAATTTGCTCCTGCTGCTGTGAAATCTGCTGATATGTTAATCGGTACCGTTTGATTTTATATACACCGAATTCTTCTTTTAATAGTTCAGGGAATAATTTGCGTTCTATTCCTGCAACGATTGATGGAGTAAGAAACTGTTGACTGAATGTTTCACTGTCACGCACGGCGGTCCATGGCTTAATGAACCCGAATGGACCTGAATATTTTACTAAATATAGCATAACACTGCTTTTAAATAATGGCACCGAATCCAATTCCGGTTGAATTGCCCAATCCAACATTCCAGGCAAACAACTTTGTTTCAGGCTTTCCCTTTATTATAATAGGGCACCAGCTTGCACGGTTTTCAATACCCTTGTAATCAATTTTTTTTGTAGAAGCATTTGGATGATCAGTCATGAATTTTATGTCAATTGTGTCATCAGATAGCCCTATAGTCTTCATTTTTGAACTGAGGGTCTCCGACAGGGAGTTTGAAGCACGCGAATCATTGAATAGGATATGATCAATACGGTCTCCATGCCTTCGTTTGATGAAAATTGGACTTCCTACTTGGAAAATCTCACGGTTGGCAATGTCAGGATCCTCCTGGATAATGACTTCGTGAACATGTAATCCATGAAACATAAACGGATCATGATTGATTCCGATAATAAGTCTTTTAATCAACGCTGGTTCGTGTGAACTAAAGAAAAAAGAACTTCCCTTTTCAAAGTCCAAACCTTTTGGCGATGATTTTGCACCACTTAATCTTGAGAAAGAGTATAAAGAAATTCTTCCGTGTTTTTCATTCCACCCAAGCCATCTGTGAACGGTTCCAACTAAAAGGTGCTGATGATTAAATGGAATTATTTCATGATGCGGTTGGATTATTAAATGTACTCTCATCTGTTTTTGTTTTACAAATTTCGGTTTTCTGATAATTTCAAATACTCATTTCTATTATTTGTGGAATATAAGTTACATAATAAAACTCGAGTAAAAGCAATTATTATTAACAGTTGATCCTGTCGATCTCATTTAAATAAATTCCAGAGTCCTATCACAAAATTAAAAGATTTATTGGTTTAACAGGGAAATTTGATAACATGTGAGGAAAATCAAATTTAAAAACCCTCACAATGGCGATTGTTATATAACATAAATGTGGCATTCCAAGCCCACCTGAAAGGATTTCTTTTGTCTTCAGTATCATCAGGTTACATAAAAAATTTTAGTCTTAGATTTTCGATTTCCCTTGTGCACTGATACTTCATTGTTCACTGTTCAATGTTCGTTGATTTCAGTATTTGTCCGGGACAAAGGTTTGTTCCGACATTGGCGGCCGCACGTAAGCCTTGTCGCGTTCAAGCGGCGGAAGCGTGATGGATTCGCGGGGCACATCATCGTACGGGATCATACTCAGCAGATGACAAATGCAATTGAGCCGTGCTTTTCGCTTGTCATCAGCCTCCACCACGAACCAGGGAGATTGTTTCGTGTCGGTATAAGAGAACATCTCATCCTTGGCTTTTGAATAATCAACCCATTTGGTGCGCGATTCCACATCCATCGGGCTGATCTTCCATCGGCGGGTAGGGTCGTTGATGCGCTGTATGAACCTTTTTTCCTGCTCTTTATCGCTTACCGAGAACCAATATTTAATAAGAATGATGCCCGAACGGATCAGCATGGTTTCAAAATTGGGACATGAGCGGAGGAAATCCCAGTACTCTGCTTCCGTGCAAAAGCCCATGACTCGCTCCACTCCTGCCCTGTTGTACCAGCTCCGGTCGAAGAGCACCATTTCTCCAGCGGCCGGCAGATGGGGCACGTACCGCTGAAAATACCATTGTGTCTTCTCTTTCTCGGTAGGAACCCCCAAGGCCACAACCCGGCAAACACGGGGATTGAGGCTCTCGGTGATCCGTTTGATGGAACCGCCTTTTCCGGCAGCGTCGCGCCCCTCAAAAAGGACAACCACCCGAAGCCCCTTGTATTTGATCCACTCCTGGAGCCGGACGAGTTCAATCTGCAGCTTTGCAAGTTCTTCCTCATAAATGTGTTTGGAAAGCCTGTCATGATCTTCATCTTCATGATCAGGTTGAAAAGGAGGGACTTTCGGGTCAATCACTGTTTTATGATCGCCTTTCTTTTTCTTTTCCTTAACGTTGGGTTTGTCTTTTTTATGGCCCATAAATGTGGATTGTAAATTATGAATTATGAAATTTGAATTATGAATTATGAATTATGACCCCCCTCCGAGAACGGGTTTATAATAAAACGAAAAAATTGATGACGATCACTAAAAATAGTACCATGGAAAATTTTCTGCCCCAAATGGGCTGTATACTGATCCGTAGTTCAGGATAACTTGAACACATGGGTACCA
>Ga0172368_10005479_pt1 | contig 14127 bp, 7 predicted proteins | sample Lak11m_FD_114540 | JGI IMG/M metagenome (GOLD analysis project Ga0172368, IMG submission 114540) | Freshwater microbial communities from Kabuno Bay, South-Kivu, Congo - kab_022012_11m | ecosystem: Environmental > Aquatic > Freshwater > Lake | place: Democratic Republic of the Congo: South-Kivu...
CGGCAGGAGGTAGGGGACAAGGGCCGCAGTCATCGCATCCGGTTCTCCTGCGGCTCGGTGAACCATAGCGGATCCGGTTCGGCGGGACGCTCTCGTTGCAGGTGGGCGCGGATGAGGCTCAGCTCTCTGTCCCGTGCTTCCATGCGGAGAGTCAGCGCGTCGGGGTTCCAGTCGCGCAACGCCATGGCAGTCAGACGCGCGAGTATGGGGGCGCATCCGGGGTCTTCAAAGTGATCGCGAAACTCATCGGGATCATGTGCCACATTGAACAGCTCCGGCCTGTGCCCGGCGTAGTAGTTCAGCTTCCACGGTCCCTCGCGAACCATGCGCATGGGGCACGGACGCCGCGACGTCGAAAAGCCCTCGGCGAGCGCCAGGTCCGGCCAGAGATGTGACCGGCCCTCGAGCAAGCACCGGAAGCTGCGGCCGTCTACCATGGGCAACGGAGGCATCTCGAGCATGTCGAGGAGTGTCGGACCCACGTCCATGAGACTCACGTTCGCCGACACCGTGAGGCCGGCGGGCGATCCCGGTCCGGCAATGATGAGCGGCACACCTACCGATCCCTCATAGAACGTGCTCTTCCACCACAAGCCGTGCCGGCCGATCTGGTCGCCGTGATCGGAGGTGTAGACGACGATCGTGTGGTCGCGCCAGCCGCCCCGGTCGAGCGCAGCAAGGACTTGCTCAACCTGGCGGTCCAGAAACGTGCACAGCCCGTAGTAGGCGGTGCGGGCGCGCATTCGATCGTCATCGGTCACCCTCGGCGGGCCGTCGGCTAGCGTGCGCTGCGCCCGAAGCTCAGGGTGCAGGCAATCCGCCGGGCAGTCGCCGGCGAGCAGCACTGGCACACGCCCCTGGCACAGGTCAAAGAGGTCGGGAGGCGCCACATACGGGGGGTGGGGAGACACGTAGCCGACGACGAGCAAGAACCCTTCGTCCGACCGACGCGCAGCGCGAGCGTCGAGCCAGTCAACGGCCGCGCGGGTGACAGCCTCGTCGTAGGCGTGATAGCCTGTGCGGCCCGGGCCGCTCTTGATTATGCTCTGCGCGGAGTAGCCGGGCGTGTCGTCCAGCTCGCCCAGCACCGGTTCGAGATCCCATGCGCGGTTCACCCAGGCCGTCGTCACGTCCGATAGCAGACGCTGCCGGAAGCCGTGGCGCTGATCGGGCCCCACGAAATGCATGCGTCCGGCCAGCACGGTTTCGTGTCCGGCGGCTGAGAAGGCATGGGCGAACGTCGGGATGTCGGAGCATAGCTGCGACGCGTTGTCCAGACAGTCAATGCGACCGGGCAGGCGAGCCGTCATAAACGACATGCGCGAAGGCCCGCAGAGGGGAAACGGGCAATAGGCGCTCTCGAACCGCACTCCGCGGGCGGCAAGCGCGTCGAGCGCCGGGGTGTGCGCCGCAACATCGCCGGAGCAGCCCATGACCCGCGCGTTGTGCTGATCGCTCATGATGAGCAGCACGTTGGCCCGGCGGTCAGTCGCCATACGAGCCGCACTCCCGAACGAGCTCTATCACCCGGCAATAGGTCGCCAGGCTTACCGTCGGCGGGATCGAGTGATCCACGTGGTAGAGGTAACCGCCTCCCTCCTTCGCCGCAAGCACCTTGCTGCGTACCTCGTGCTCCAGTTCATCCTCGGCGCCGTAGGCCATCACGTCGGCGCTGATGTTGCCGTAGAACGCTATGTCGTTCCCGTAGACTCGCTTCAGTTCGCGCACGTCGTTGCCGCATCGCGCCTCCAGCGGCTGGATCGCGTCGAAGCCGGCCTCGATCAGGAGTGGGATGAACCGGCGCACGTCGCCGTCGCAATGGAGCATCATGAAGAGCCCATTGGCAGTGCACCAGTCACGGAAGCGCCGGTGCAAGGGGAGAATCATCTGTCTGTAGCACGCGGGAGAGAAGAGCATCCCGTTCTTGTAGCAGAGGTCGGAGAAGAACCACAGCGCATCGAACCGAACGCCGGTGGCGACGCATATGTCGCACATGTCGAGAGTGAAATCCGCGTATGCGGACATGATGTCCCAGGCCAGTTCCGGATCGTCGACCAGGAGGGGCAGGCCATCCTCGAAGCCGGTCAGCATCTCCAGCAGGAACCACGCGGGCTCGATAGGGGCGAGTACCGTGAAGTGGCCCTGTTCGTTGGACAGACGTGCGTGCGCGAGCGACCCGGCGTCGAACCGGGAGGGGTCTGCTTGCAGACGGTCCCTCACCTGCTCCCACGCTGAACGCGTCTTGACGAAGCAGCCGACGCGTGCGGGCGGAGAGTACTCGCCCGTGTCAGGCAGCCACTCCCTGGCGCTCACGCCATTGGCGTCCCGGACGATGCGCCACCGATCGCCCTGGTCCACTACCTCCACAGGCAGCCCGAGTCCGCCGTCGAAGCCGACGATCTCGACCTGATCCATGCCGAAGTAGCCGCGCGGGTCGGCTCCGCTTGGAAGCCCCTCTCTGAGCCAGCGCTGGTAAGTCTCCGGCCAGCACGCGCCGCTGATGTCCGCAACGGGCACGCGGTCGGGCAACCCCTTCTTCGTCGCAAGGGCGGCCCGGATCCGTTCGCGCGAGGTCATCTCCCCTGCCTCTTGCATGTCTCCTGTGCGGGACGTACCACGGCTTCGGTCTAGATCATCCGCCTGCGCAGCATGGCGTCGTAGACCCGTTCCACGGCGATGGCCACAGCCGCTTCGCTGAGAGTCGTCCCGGAGACCTGACTGCGCGCAAGCGACGCATCCAGCGCGGCGCCGAGAAGGTCGCGAATCGTGGCGAACATCCGATCTTGGGGCATCTTCGTGGCGCTCAGCGAGCGCGCGTACTCCTCCACGGACGCAATGACGCCGCCCGCATTGGCAAGGATGTCGGGCACGACCACCACGCCCCGCTCCGTGAGAATGTCCATTCCGGCCACCGTTGTCGGCATGTTGGCCGCTTCCACAACCACGCGAGCGTTGACATCGGCGGCATTGGCGCATGTGATCACGTGTCCGGTTGCCGCAGGGATGACGGCGTCCACATCGAGGCTGAAAAGCGCCGCATTGTCTATGGGTTCGCCATCGGGGTAGCCGCGCACGGTTCCGGTGCGCGCTGCGTGATCCATGAGCGAAACTATGTCCAGGCCGGCGGCCGAGTGCGTTCCGCCATAGGAGTCGGTGACTGCAACCACGCGCACGCCGGCATCGGCCAGATAGCGGGCCGCATAGCTGCCCACGTTCCCGAACCCCTGAATGGCGACCGAGGCCCTGTCGGGGCGAAGGCCAAGCTGATCCGAGAGCATTCTGAGCGTAATGAAGCTCACCCCGTATCCGGTCGCCTCCCTCCGGCCGGGCTGCCATCCCGGCGTGCCCTCGGGCTTGCCCGTTACCGACGCCGGATCGAGGGTCTGGTTGTAGATGAACGCCATTTCGTCCGGACCCGTACCCATGTCGGGCGCTGGAACGTAGTGATGCGAGGCAAAGAGCGAGCGCATGCTGCAGGCATAGGTCTCGACGGCATCGAGGCTGATGATCTTCTCGAACGCGCGATCTATGGGCTGCCTATCGAACTCCCTGTACATCGCGCCCATGTCCACCCGGATGCCCGTCTTGCCGCCGCCGAACTCGATGTCCACGGCGGCGGTCTTCAGCGTCATGAGCCGGGCGAGTTCGACCGTCTCCCACAGTGACACGTCGGATGCCAGGCGGATGCCTCCCTTGAACGGACCGCGCGCGTTGTTGTGCAGGCCGAGCACGCCCCACAGCACAATGACCTTGCCGAGGATCTTGCACGGCAGCCGGAACGTGCGCACCTCCTGAGGGCTGATCAACTCGGCTATGGTCGGTTCGTCGAGGCCCAGGTGGCGGCCGGCGCGTTCCATGAACACCCGGCTCCTGGTCACGGGTTCGCGGCTTGCGACCAGGCTCTCTAGCGTGGATTGATAGCTGGCATGCGGCTCATGGGGCGCTTCGTTTCGATGACTCAATGGGAGGCCTCCTTTGCTTCGGTGGGTCTGGATGGGTTGGGCGGGTTGGAGGGTTCGAGCGGTCGCGTCACCCATATCGGGCTGCTCCAGGCGTTGACGTACTCGCCGCCCATGATCTGCTGAACCCGCACATAGTAATGGGCCGTCCCGGGCAGCGGCCTTGGGTCGCGGAACTCGAAGTCCGCCCGGTCGCTCTCGCCCCAACCGAGATGGCTGTAGATGACCTCGCCGTTGCGCACGATCTGGACATTCGCGATCGGCGCAGTTCCCCATGCACGCACGCGCAGGATGACGGGGCCTTCCGCCAGGTCCGTCTCCTCACCCATCATGCGCCCGTTCATCGAGAAATCCAACACGATGCGCTCGTTCATCGTGGCGTAGCAGCGGCGGTTCCTGAGCGCTTCGAGGATGCCCTCACGCGTGAGCTCCTTCACGAAGAGCGCCGCAATCCCGGGACGTCTGGACGGACAGACTCCCGCCCACCAGGCCTGGGATACGTTTGCCCCCGGCGCGGTCAGATGCGTGTCTGATCCGCCGACAAACCCGAAGCGGAGGCCCCGGTTGAGCAGGTCAACTGCCGTAAAGCCGCGGGAGCCTTGAAGCGACCCGGTATGGGCAAGGCTGCTCTGGACGGGGTCGCCTACGCGCTCGGAACTGCCCCACTGGGAGTGAATCTCGAGAACCGGCTCGGTCGCTGCCGTCCAGTCCGAGAAGTCGCAGGCCCACATAAGGTGGTGGGGGCTCAGGATGCCGCCGAAGTCGCGGATCCACCCTATGAGGTCCGAAACCGGCCGGTCAAGCGGGTTCGGGCTCGGCTCGTAGCGGGTGGGAACGCGGTCTCCCGGGAACCAGACGTTGCGGTGCCCGATGGGGCTCGTCCACTCGAAGCCCAGGATGGTCACGAACCGGGGAGGGTCGTTGTACTCGGCGGCCTTCTGCTGCTGGGTCTCCCAGAACGCGCGGGTGCGCCACGTATCGTGGTCGTTGATACCAAGGAAGTTTAGGTGCGATACGTCGCGCGCGAATCGGTACGCGTAGTCGGGGCTGCGATAGCCGTCGCTCAGGTGGGTGTGCACGTGCAGGTCGCCCCACACGATGCGGTACGGAGCGGCGCTCCGGCAGATGACGTAGTTGCTGCGCCAGGAATGCTCGGGGCGTCCTCTCAGCGCGGCGCGCACGAAGTAGGAGCCTTCGCGTGCGCACGTCAGTCCCGTGAGACGCTTGACGCCACTGTCGGAACCCTTGAACACGACTCTGGACGGCACGACGAGGTGCGGCGAGTTCGAGGTGAGTTCCAGTTCGCCCCGGAACGAGGGGTCCGGATATCCCGCGCCCGTGCGAGCGACGATGGTCATGTTGAAGGGGTAGTGAGGCTCGACGGTGGAGTCCATCACCACGGTGAAACGCTCTGCCTGCCTCTTGGCCCGCTCCACGGCCCTCCAGCGCGCGATCTCCCTGTCCACCGGTCTACCGGCTGGTACGAGCGTCTCGACCCATTGGACGCGGAGCGTGACGTCGGCCTTCTTCGACGGGTTGGGGACCTCCATCGGTCGCAGGTAGAGCGTCACCCGTTCGCGGCCCGCGACCTGGACGACCGAGAGAGGGACCTCGACGGTGCGGTACTCCTTGGCTGGCATCGTCTCGCTGTAGACACACTCGCTTGCCCTGAGGCCGGGCCCATCGGTCGTCGGGTGGCCCGCGATGAAGTACTGCTTGGCGTGGCCCGCGTCCGAGACGAATGCCGTCAGGACGCACTCGGACTCGCACATCACCCGGAACCGAAGCACATTGGGCAGCGCGGGCAAGACCGAAACGTCTATCCACGCTCCGGCGAACCGACCCCAGGCCTGCAGGTAGTCGCCGTCACCCCACGCGACCACCGTCCGCGGCGAGGTCTGCGGCTTCGGATTCCAGGGCGGGTAGAAGGCGCCCTGCAGGTGGACCCGATCCTCGTCCTTCGACAGGTCTATGCGATGAAACACACGCATGCGCCCCGATGCTCCGGATGCGGCTCCCTGCGTCAGCGACACGTCCGGGCCGGCCGAGAGGTCGGCCCCGCAGAGCGCGACGAGAGCCAGCACGCCAGAACAAGCTGTTCGAACTGCCCACCCGGCGGATGTCATGTCTGGGGGTCCTCGAATGAGACGCGGAGGGTTGCGATCTGCCACGGCCCCATGGCGAATCGAACAACGCAGCCGTCGCGTTCGACAGGCGACGATATGACCTCGCCGCGCAGGTTGACCAGCGCAGCGGATCGGGGCGCAACCGGCATCTCGATCGCCGCGTGAGTCGGCGAAGGCGACATCTGAACGACACGGACGATCAGGTCTCGGCCCTCGAAGCGCAGCGCGCTCAGGAAGACCGTCTCAGGCGACACCGCGACGAGCCGACGAACATCGCCCCCGTGGTCGGGCGCCCATCGAGCCGCCACCGGGTGCCGCAGCCTCTCGGCGAGTCGGACCAGGTCCGTATCCGATTCGCCTGGCCCCGACAGCCAGAGGACGTGCACGAACTCCTGGTTGCCGCCGACGTCGTGGGTGCCGAGGTGGCGTTCCCAGCCCTTCTCGAACATCCGCGTCTTCTGGGCGACGATGTGGGCGAGGCGCCGCGGCGACCCGAACGATCGGAACAGCTTGTCGCCGTCGGCAGCGACAAGGGCAACGGTGCCGAGATCGTCGGTCGCGGCTGCCCAGGTCCGTCCCCAGAAGAGCCCGGGTATGGCCCGCTCGCTGATGCCGTAGGCGCTGTCGTCCACCGGGCGCGGCTCCACGCCGAAGGGGATATCAACACGATACGGGACGCCCTCCGGCGCGGGAGTTCCAACGGCGAGAATCGAATCTGTGTCGCCACCAGGACCGACGAAACGGATCGTTGATCGCACCGCACCCTCGCCTTTGTGGAGGTCAATGTGCTGGCGGACCCACCACTCGCCGGCGCGTCCGGTTCTTGTCACCCGCCAGCGCAGCGGGCCGGATTCGTCCACGGTCCACTGCCCCCTCCCTTCCCTCCCCCGTGCCGGGGGAGGGAAGGGAGGGGGCGTCCACTTGTCGGGCTCGAACCGCTCCGGCTCGCCAGGCAAACCGTCAGACGACCAGCCTGTGCGCTCGACGGAAAAGGAGAGAGGATCGAGATACCCCATACCCGCGGGGGCTTCCCTCCTGGAGCCAGTGCGAAGATCCTCGATTCCCACGATGCGGCCGGCGGCGAGCCGCAAGCTCAGCGTATCGCTCGCCAGCGTCAGGTCCGGCGCGCAGACAGTCGTTCCGGGCCCTGAACTCGACGGCGTGAGCCCATGGCGCTTCCTCCAATAGGCATCGGTCTGCTCGTAGGAGAGCCCGCGCGGAATGGGCTCCCATTCGACGGTCAAGGCGGTGCTGCCGCAACCGACCAGTTCCACTTCCGCAAGGCAAGCCGTCTCCGCCACCGGGACGGGGTAGCCGGTCACCTGCACGGGGACCGCGGCGCCCTGGGCATCCCGGAGACCTGCGAAGCCGCGTGTCAGGTCCGTGTTCACGATCCAGAGCGGCACGATCGCCCGGCCACCCTCCGGCATGGGGTTGATCAGGGCTATGGTCGAAGACCGGCCCCCACCCTGCCCTCCCCCGTGCCTGGGGAGGGGAGAGTGGGGCTGCCCTCCCAAGTGCCGGGGGAGGGGAGAGTGGGGCTGCCCTCCCAAGTGCCGGGGGAGGGGAGAGTGGGGCTGCCCTCCCAAGTGCAGGGGGAGGGGAGAGTGGGGCTGCCCTCCCAAGTGCAGGGGGAGGAGATAAGACGAATCCCCTCCCCCGGCACGGGGGAGGGCAGGGTGGGGGGCTTCGCCAACCAGTGCCGAGGCCGCGGCGGCCTTGAGCCGTTCTGCCGAGGCCGCGACGTTGCGCAGGGCTAGCTCGCCCTCCTCCCAGTCAGGCAGGAACAACCACTGGACGGCATGCGGAGTCCACGTCAGCAAGGTCTCCCACAGAGCGTTGATCTCTGCCTCCGGGTAACGGAACGTCGTCGCTTCGTCGCGCCCGGCGAGGACTGCCAGGGCCGACAGCGCCTCGGCCTCCACGAGCACGCGGTCCGCCCGTTCTCGGAGCCACCATATCCCGCGGCGACCATGCAGCGCGATGTTGAAGCTGACGTCGGTCGGATCGAGGACCTCCGCAACCACCGGCAGGCTGTCGCGGCTCGGACCCAGCGCATCGAGCAGCGTGTCCGGCGTGCCATACCGCATCGTGCTGGCCTCTCGCTCGTTCCACGTCCGTATCAGCGCACCGTAGTCCGCCGGTTCGTCGGTGAACGCGAACCGGTCCGGACGGGAGTCGTCCACTCCGAGCGATAGAGCGACGGCTGCCGTGCCGTCTTTGGCCGGTTGTGCGAGATAGGTCTTCCAGATGTGCTCCGCCGCCGCGTCCCAGTTCGCGTCCCACGTGGGCCCGCAGCGCTCATGCTCCTGGAACAGGCCGACCCCGGTGTCGCGGATCATCATTATTGTGTGGCCCGACAGCCCTCGCCAGAGGAAGGTCCGCGGTATGCCTTGAGCATCGAGAGCCGCGATCGGGCGCATGACGAAGTAGGCCTCGATCCCCGCCAGCGTCAGGAGTTGGGGCATCTGCGTGTGGCCGAGGGTCACATCAATGTTCGAGTGGACCCGGAACCGGGCCTCGGGGACGGCCTCGCTCCAGCGCCGCATGCCGATCTGCATGTTGCGGATCTGGGTCTCGTTGCCGATGGCGGTGCTTCGCATGTTGCCGAACTGGCCTCCGCACACCGCCAGCCGCCCCTCCCCTACGTACTTCCGGATGGCGGCCCGCGCGCCGGGATGATGGTCGAGATAGGGCTTCATCAACTCGACCCAGGTGTCAATGTAGTAGTGGTAGTCCGGGTCGGCCTCGAACATCCGGAGCACCTCGTCCATCACCCGGACGTAACGGTCCACATGCCAGGCCCGCGTATGCACCCACGCGATGTCGGCGTGCGTGTAGGGCATGGCGTGGACGACACCGGTGAAGCCGGCGCCTGGTCTCTCGCGATCCAGTCTCATGGATGTAGCCTCCCGGGCGCGCCTAGAAGATCGTCTGGTTCCATCCCTTTGCCAGCCAATCCACGAATTGCTGATACTTGGCATCCGCGTAGGGAGCGAAGCCCGCGAACGCCGGCGACGCCTCCATCAAGCGGCAGAACTCCTTCCTGAAGGTTGCGAGCGCCGCCGCGTCTTGCCTGTTCTCCACGCCCTTGCCGAGGATGGCCATGGCACGGGCCGTGGTGCGCAACCACTCCAACTCCGCCCGCCGCCACGCTGGCAGACGTGCCAGTGCCCCTTCGACGAGCCGGCTGATCTGCGCGCCGGTGGCCGCGTGGTCGCGCCCGGAGGTGCCCTCGCATGTGAACGCATCGAGAAGCAGGAAGGCCTGCTGCAGTTTGCCGGCTGCGTCCGGACTGGTGTTGGCAATCCAGTTCACGTACTGGCGCAGGACGTCGTCCGTTGTGGAGCTCAGGTTCCACAGGTAGCGCGAGGCGAAGAACGTGTTCGGGAACTTGGCCCCTTCCTCGTGCCTGTAGACATAGGCGGCACTCGTCCGCGAGTTCCTGGCCGATGCCGCCAGATAGTTGAGGCACGAGAACATGGGGTTGACGAAGACGTAACCTGTCTCGGGATTGGTCGTGTAGAAGAAGCCGTTAGTTCTGAACCCCTTGTCTCGGGCGGCGTCGAGTCCCGTGTTGGGATGACCCACCACGTCGGTACAGGTGACCTTCGGGTATTTGGACTTTAGCTCGTCGAGGAACGGCGCCCGGAAGGGCCAGCCGAGGTACTCCTTGGTCTCTAGCAGCCACATCGGCCAGAGCGAAACCTCGATGGTCGCGGCGGGGTTCCGGCGGCCAATCAGGTCCACCATCGCCGCCACCTGTTCCATGAGGCGCTTGTCCTGAAGACCCTTGCAGTTGTAGCGGTCGCTGCCGCAGTAGCATCCGCCCGGATCGTAGAACCAGATCTGGAACGTGTCACATTCGAGGAACCAGTCCAACTCCCGGTCCATGACGTCGAGGATCAGTGCCATGCTGCCTTTCCAGGTTCGGTCGCCCATGACGATCGTTCCGGGTTCCGCCTGGCAGATGGTCTTCAGGTGCTCGCCGTAATGCCCTGACGCGCGCAGGAACGGGAGTCGTTTCCCGTTCGCGTCCACGATGTCGGTGGGGATGAACGTGGGGCTGAGCAGGCACGTCACCTTCAGGCCACGGCTGTGGGCGTAGGCGATCATGTGTCTGAGGCACTCGTGCGTGCGTCGGACCTTCTCGGTGAAGCAGGCGGGCGACCCCGGGAAGTAGTACTCGCTGCCTCCCCAGAGGCAGAACGCGATCTGGGTGAACTGGGCGCAGACTGCCTTGTCCACCCAGTACTCCCAGTCGCGCTCCTGCCAGTTGTCGGGGGTGAGCTGCCCGTAGCTGAGGTTGTAGGCGACGTACCAGTACACGGCCCGCTCCTCGATGGATGGCCGCTCGGTGATCTGCAGGCGGTGGCTCGAAGTCGCGGAGCCCTCAGCGTCGAGATACAGCCTGCCTCGTTCGGAGAGCATTCGCGTGCGCAAGTGGGAGATGGCGAAGATGGCCCCAAGCGGATGCCATCCCACAGCCGCAATGGTCTTGCGACCCGCTCCGAACTCGTTTGGGTACACATCAACCACGTACCCCTGCTCCTGTACGAAAGCCCCACCTTGGGCCGCCGCCCAGACAGGCCCAGCCGGCTGAGCCGGCAGATCGCTTCGACCGTGCGCATCCAAGACCTGGCGCGCCAGCGTGTTGCGGCCCACCTCGCCCACGAGCATCAGGTTGCACCGGCTCCTGTCCTCGGCGGTCAGTTTCAGGACGGTCGTCGTGCGAACTACGCCCGACGAGATGCGGGCAAGATCGCTCTGGAGCTTCGCCACGTTCGCGCCGACCGACGACGCCTCGTCGTCGCCAGTGACGATCAGCCAGTCACGGGGACCGCCGTGCGCCGCTGCGGTGCTCAGGCTCAAGACGGCCCAGGCCGCCAGAGCTGCGAGAGGCCGGATGCGAGTGGCGGCGCGCGCGCAGGGCATGGCGTGCAGCGTCCCTACGAGGCTCTCGATGCCGTTCGCCGTCACGGTCACAGCTTCTGGGCTCCTTCCGGGCGGCGCGAATGGCCGATCCAAGCCCGGTGTCCGCCGGCGTCGAGGACCTCCACGAGCGCGTACCTCGGCACGTGCAGGTTAACGACCTCGCTCGCATCGCGGAGCAGCACATAGGCCGGCCCATCGGGTGCGAACAGCATGATGATGCGGCCCGCTCGCGTTCGGCGACGCAGGACCCACACGGTCTGGTCGCTAGTGACCTCCATGGCGTGGCACGCCAACTCGGGTGCATGCGGATCGAGAGCGCCGACCAGCACGCGCGCCCCGCCGGCAGACAGCCGCTGGAGCCCCGCCTCGGTGACATCCGACAGCGGCTGCGTCGCCGGGTAGACCACACAACTGGGATTGCCCGTGTAGGCGGCCACCTGATCCTCCTGAACCACCGAGAAGGGTACGTGGGCCGCAGCCAGCGCCTGGATCGCCGCCACCGTGGGATCGAGGACGCGCATATAGCCCTGCAGCGGCGCGAACTCCCTCCACTCCATCGGGACGACGAGCAGGACTGCCTCTGCGCCTCTTGCAGCTTGCCCCTCACCCTGACCCTCTCCCCGCAAGCGGGGAGAGGGGATAGCGGGGGCATGGCCCTCTCCCCGCAAGCTGGGAGAGGGGATAGCGGGGGCATGACCCTCTCCCCGCAAGCTGGGAGAGGGGATGTCGGTCGCTCCGGGGGGCGGACCGATGTCGGAGCAGAAGCGGGCCACCGAGCCCAGCGCCGCACCGGCCGGCGCCGCGAAAGGCGTGCACGGCAGGTTGGAGCCGTACGCGAAGCTCGCCGCCCAGGGGCAGAGGCCCATGGACCCGATGGGCCATGACGCGGAGTACTGGACCTGACCGTCCATCCACCGCGGATCAGGTTCGCCACCGAGGCTTGCGTCACGGAGCGGCGTCGCCGTGAACGGAAGCTCCGGCGCAAGCCAGCTCACGCCCCACTCGTATGCGCACGCGCCGGCCGCCCCCATGGCGACCGACCAGCACGCGATGCCCTCGTAGCGCTCGAGCCTCTCCTCCTCATCGAGAGTCGGGATGCCGAACTCCTCCATGATGAGCGGCTTGGCAAGCGTCCCTGGCGATGCGAACGCAAGGCACGGCCCGGCGCGCTCGGCGCTCTCGTAGTGGTGCCAGAGGAGCATGGCGCCGGTTCGGTTCTGCAGGTAGCAATCGCCTCCGTTGACGAAGCCATAGCCGCGCAGGACCGGTTGCATGGCGCCCTCGGCGCGTAGGGTCTCGGTCATCAGGTCGGCCCATCGGTTCATGTACGCGGCGCCGGCTAGCGGACCGGTCTTCGGTTCGACATCTCCGAAGTAAGCCGGGTCGAGCTGCTCCGGCGACGGATCAACGATGAAGACCTCGTTGGCCAGGTTCCAGATGACGTTGGGCAGGCGCCCCCATCGCCGGGCCAGCACGCCCAGATAGCGCTTCTGGTGCTCGACGTTCTTCAGTTGGACCGAGTAGACGTTGAAGTCGCGCGTTGTCGCGAACTCGAAGCTCACCATCACGCCTGACTCATCGGGATAGGCGAGCGTGCGAGACCATTGGGTAAAGACGCAGACGATGGAGACGATCCCCCTGGCGGCGCTGAGATGCAGCCATGCCTCGAAGCCTCGGAGCGCCTGCTCGTCCAGCTCAGGGTCTATCCATACCCGAGCGAAGCGGTAGCCATGCCGGGCCATCTCCTCGATGTCGCGGTCCGCACGCTCGGGTCGGAAGTCGCGCCACGCCCAGTCCCACCACGAGCTGGAGGGATAGTAGTGGGTCCCGGCGAGGAAGCCGTCGCAGTCGCCGACGGCGAACGAGCGGCCGTCGAGGCGGGGCTGGGTTGGGCCTGTCGGACTGGCAGCGACCACGAACGCGCACTCGGTGCGCTCGACGAGGACGCTGCAGGCTTCCCGCTCGTAGCCGTACGTGAAGCGGTCCTCAAGATACAGCTCGGCCGCGACGCGCCAGAGGCCTTCTTGCTCGGCGCACTCGAACTCCCAGGGCGCCTCGATGCGCTCGCCTGCATTGAGGCAACGGCGGATCGCCCTGGAACCTGCTGTGCTTCCGTCGGGCGCATGGAGCGTCATCTCCATGCGGAGGGACGCAATGTGAGGCGATCGGTTCGCGATGCCGAGGCGGACGCTGCCGGACTCGCATGGGCGGTACAGCGCGCGGTCGGCGCGTACACGGGTGAACGCCACGCCGGAGGCAGCGTGGGCGGCGAGCACGTTCACAACGCTCTGCCATTGGTCGAGCGAAGCCGCCGCAAGTGGGTCGTCGAACGCGAAGAGATAGAGGTTCGCTCCGTCGTACCGTCCCCCAACAAGCGACGGCGCGTAGTGCTTAACCCACAGGGCGCTGTAGGCGCATGCCTCGCCGTCGGTTCCCACCGCCTCCACCAACGGAACGATCTCGGCGCGAGGCATCTCGTCGGCGCCGAAGTAGGTGTGTACCCGGTCGGGCCTGACGCAGAGGGCGCGGCAAGGTGTTTCGGCCCAGGCAACGTCGGGTGCAGGCGACAGATCGCCCACGCTCCTGTGGCGCACTGCCGCGCAGGGCTGAGCGTCAACCCAGTGCGCGCGGAGCCCAGGAATGCACTCGGAACCGATCACGATCAATGAGCCGCCCCGTGCGAGATCTGCCCCGATCTCGGTCAGCCTTGCGTCGCTCAGATCGCCTGCGGCCACAGCGATCGTGGCGGTTGGCATTGCCAACTCCGACACGATGCGGTCTGGGCCGATTGCGTAGGTCGCCATACGTTCCCTCACCCCCTCCCTGCCCTCACCCTACCCTCTCCCGCGCCCCGACGTCGTGCCGGACGCCCCGGCGCGGTCTGCGCGGGAGAGGGGAGTCCGTGTGCCTCCCTGACCCTCCCCCTTCAAAGGGGGAGGGGAGGTCAATGTCGCCTGCGTCAGTACGGTGACGCCCCTCTCGTACCCGCGAGGCTAAGCCCAACGCCCCACACGAAGTGAGTCACGCAATCGCCCAGCGCCAATCCGAGAAAGAACGGAACGGACTGGCGATAGGCGCGCAGGCCCCCGAATCGCACGACCAGCGCC
>Ga0172368_10005482_pt1 | contig 14119 bp, 11 predicted proteins | sample Lak11m_FD_114540 | JGI IMG/M metagenome (GOLD analysis project Ga0172368, IMG submission 114540) | Freshwater microbial communities from Kabuno Bay, South-Kivu, Congo - kab_022012_11m | ecosystem: Environmental > Aquatic > Freshwater > Lake | place: Democratic Republic of the Congo: South-Kivu...
GTCATAGCGATAATAATAGCAAAGATCGGGATTATCGGGTTCGGATGCCTTGGGAGGAACAACACCTCGTAGTAACCCAAAATCATCATAGATGTAACGGGTTTTATACCAGGTATTTTCATGCTGGTTCTCCATGAGTACCACCCTGCCGGTTTTATCTTTATATTCCCTGGCGACGGACCGGTTCAAATTTTTATTCTCGTTTTTAGTGATATAAACATACAACTGACCGGCGGCATAGCTTATCGGGGTAAACGAGTTGCTTTCTCTTTTCCATCCTGCAACAGGCGCGTCATTCACTGAATACTCCATCTCCGTCACATGTTCCTGGTCGGGCGTGTTGAGTTTAAAAGCCCAGTCGGCCCCGGGCGCCGACTGTTTCAGGATCCGGTTAAGCGGCGATGCTTCGTACAAGGGTTTGGAGAATCCGAAATCTTTATTGTCCGGACCGAAATTAGCGCTGATGAAATTTTTCTGATTTAAGTAATAACTTCCATCAAATTCTCCGTTCTTGTCATTCAGCGACTCGAACTCATAAGGAAGAAAATTGGCAGCGGGCCTTCCTGCTTCGTCATAGGTATAGGGTTTGATCACATCTTTTTGCCCGGGGCTGGCCATCACCGACACATCCTGATATTGCCGGCCAAGCCCGTCAAAATAGGTGATATCGGTTGATACCTGGGCAGAGTTGTAAGTACCGTTCGTAACGTATTCTTCTATTTGCGGCGTTTTCGTGATGATATAGTTCATGTTTGAAGGAGAAACATCAGGCGTCCCGAAAACCGGGGGCGGATCGTACGCGGTTCCGTTTCCTGCAAATTCCGGGTCAATGTAGGCATCGTACTCTAAACCGGTCTTTGCCTCGAATCCCGGCTTGTGAATTATCTCCAGTTGTGCCACGATGGTCGCGTTGCCGATCATCGCGTGCGACATTTCGAAGCTATAGGGATATTGCGCCCTGGCAGGAAGTATTGCTGTTAACAGGAAAAGACTGGTCAGCAATGAGCAGCGATGAATTTGGATACCGGTTGTTTTTATCAGGTTCATAACATGCAGGCGTGTCGTTGTAAAATAAATTGAGTTACTGATGTACGATTTTCCGGGTTGCAATCCCACGCTCTGTTTTGATATTCAGCGTATATAACCCTTTTGGCAAGGTTCCAAGGTTAAATTCAATGGGTAAGTTTTTGACATATCCTGAAACAGCATGAGTCAGTAATTCCTTGCCCATTAGGTCGTGAACCGTTAGCATAAGCGACTTAAACGGCATTGTAAAATATACAGTTATAAGATCGTTCGTTGGATTTGGGAAAAGGTAACAACTTCCTGAAACCAACTCCGATAACTGGTTGGGCATGGTCCTGACCATGTTGATAACCATCACGTCAGCCCCCAGGCACCCTTTATCGCTGGTGACTGAGACCTTAACTATATTCAGGCCTTCTTTTAATTCAATTCCATTGATCAGGTTTTCAGGTTTTGTTGTGCCGTTATTCCATAAATACCCGGCGTAATTTTCCCCCGCGCTCAAAACGATGCGCGATGTATCGGCGATGGTGGTATCGTTTCCAAGATTTACGACAAGCCGGGGGAGCTCAATAACCCCGACTGTATCATGAATCATACACCCGTTCGTAGTAACCAGTGCAAGTGGATATTCTCCTCCCAGAGTAACATCAAAGGTGCGTTCACGACCCAGACCGTTGGCCCAGTCGTAGGAGATGAATCCCTCACCAGCGTCAAGATGCAGCAGATTCCCTTCGCACAGATATTCAGGTTGCTTAAATGCAGGAGTCAATAAATGACAATTTTCCAGCCGGCCGATGAAAACATCCTCCTCTCCAACGGATTGGAGTGTTTTACCATTCAAATTGAATTTTTGCCTGAATGAACCAGCTAAATAAATATAATCCTTAGGTGCGGAAATCATGCATGTTGGATAATCGTCGGAATCCCCTCCCGCACTGCGCATCCATCTGAGGTTCCCTGAATGATCCAGAGCAATTATAAACACATCGCTGCCGCTGCCGGAAGTGGTAAGTTTCTCTTCGCCGATGCTGATGGAGGAGGTGAATGAACCTGAAAGAATGATCTCATTTCCGATGTTGATAATTTCCGAAGGACGGTCTTTTTTTGTACCGCCGAATTGCCTGTGCCACTTTATTTTTAAGGTTTGATCGAGACATAATAGAAAAACGTCGTCACTTCCAAGGGAAGAAAGGGTATTATCTCCAAAAGTCATATGATCAGCGAAGCTCCCGGCGACAACGATTTGATCTCCGACAGCAACGATGGAATGGACCCTGATCTTTTTACCGGTTGCTACGTGTTTTGCCGCCGTGATGTCCCCCTGATAATTATACCGAAGTAGAAACAAACCATGCTCCTGACGATTTTTCAACTCAAGAACCGTATTTTTTCCAAATTGGATTTTTCGTTGAAAAGTGCCTGCAACGTAACGGTTTCCTAGGCTGTCAATAGCAATGCCGTTAAGTTTATCCTCGCCTTTTCCACCTAAGATTTGGGCGCTCTTTATGTTGCCGTTAAGATCAAACCTGAGGAAAGCGCCATCTGACATTCCGCCAGACACCAGTGTCTTTTCTTCAATACGCAGTGTGTCGTGGAAATATCCTGTCACCAATATTTCATCTGCCAGCGTATCAACAACCATTGAGGTAAGATAATCGGGTTTCGAACCTGTAAAGCTTTGGGTCCGGTTTACAGTTCCCGTTGTACTCAGCGAAGAAATAAAAAAACCGGATCGGCCGGTTGGAACCTCCGGCTTTTTCTGCAAAACTTCTTCGCCACCCGCGAGGATCAATTCGTCATTCTTTCCCTTTCCAATCAAACTGCCAAATCCCGGTTTACCTTCCCGGATATTTTTATTCCAGATTAATTTACCACTTGTGTCAAATTTGGCGATGTAAACCGATCGGCCGGTTTTAGCGGAGGTACTTTCCGTCCTGTACTTTAAAAGGGTATCGGTAAAGCTTCCGGTGATATAGATATTGCCTGCCTCATCGCGGGTCATGTCGTTGACAATGTCCCAACCCTTAGTTCCTTTACCGGCAATCCATTCGGAGAAAACGACCTGTGAAACGCAGGAAAGATTGATAAGAAGCGCCAATATTGGGACAACTCCATTTCGTATCAGTGTTTTTTTACACATGGCTGGAAATTTGAATTTAACGGGCGGCAACTTGTGCTTTTAATTGTTCCATCTCCTTTTCAATCGCGATAAGGTACAGGGTTAGTTCTTCCACTTTTTTAACCAGCCGGGCATTCATTTCACCGAGGTTTATTCCGTTTTCTGCCACCTCCGTGGCCGATGGCATCTCCGGAAGATGGTTGTTGGTCTGAATATATTGATCCACTTCTTTGAGTGAACGTAGCTGGTAGTCAGGGTTGAAAACATAATCCGGCCAATTGTCCTTGAGTTTTACTTTCATTTCCTCGCAAATCGCTTTGCCGTTCACGGCAAGTTTATAATCGGTATAACTATTTACGATTCCGATGCCTACCCTGCCGTCGAATATGGAAAAAACTGATGGATCCGTCCATGTGCCAAGTCCGGATGAACTGTTACTTATAAAAACAGATCCGATATGGGCATTGCTTTTAATTTTAAGATTCATGGTCGTCAGGGTAGATGTACATTCTAATAAGTCCTGCACTTTTACGCCATTTGAATAAATGGTCAGCGGTGACAAGGTAGCAGTATCTTCTTCTTCACCGATTGGATCACCCTGGTTATCAGGATTTTCCAAACCAATTGAGCCGCCGCTGGAGAAATATTTAATGACAAATGGCTGGTTGGTGTTGTCAATTTTTATTCCGGTAGCAGCCGGTCCCGTACAGCCGATAATACCATTGATGTCTAATTTGTACTTAGGATTCGCAACACCAATTCCAAGGTTGTTTTGGAAATAGTTTTTTACAATAATATTTGGATCTAGTGGTTGTGGTTGGTAAATGCCATAATTAATCGAACCATCTATATGCCAACTTTCGATTGAAGCAAGTACCGATCCCTCGTTAGTTATAAAATCTGTTTTAATTGTTGGAGACAGAGAAGTTGCCTTTGATTGGATGTGGAGTTTTGCACTTGGAATGCTTGTCCCTATCCCGATTAGTGCATCATTTTCATCTCCTGATTCATAAATGTTGCTATTACCTTGTGTTTCATCTTTGACAATTCGCTGAGCTTGCTGAGCGATTATTGGATTTACAAATACCAATAAACCGATAAAAATAAGAAAACGCGTTTGAATATTTTTCATTGGTTATCGAATTAAATTAAACAATTTGTTTTTTTTAAGTTTTGAATTACAGGCTAAATAAATAATGATCTGGAATTACCTGATCACGCAAATTTTACCCGATGCAGAATCGTTTCCTGTAGTTATGTTACAAAAATAAATACCGGCCTGAAATCCTGTTACATTATACTTAACTGAATAATGACCTGGTGGATAGTCCTCGTTTTTGATAACACCTATCCGCTGCCCGACCAGGTCAGAAAGAGTAATAACCACTTTTGACGGGTTTTTCAATTCAAATGCAATTGTTACTAAATCATTGCATGGATTTGGAAAAACGCTCACGAGTTTTACAATATCCGTGAGGTCGTGTTCAACGATTCCGATAGGTGGAAAATAAGCCGCATCAAACAGGGCAGAACCCTTGCCTGTATTTTGGTTTGTGAGCCATGCAGTGACTGCCTGATTGAGGCCGTTGTTGACATTTACCTTTGGGTTAGGATATCTGAGATTATTGCTGTCATTGTAACCTGGTGAAACGACTTCCCATGTATCGGGATTGGCTATATTCATGTTTTTTTTCAGCAAGGGTAGTTTTTGTGCAGTTGAATCGTAATAGGTAACCATGAAAGTTGAATCGTATGGATTGAATCTAATATCAGGTTGGAGTTCATTGTTTATAGAGGCAGCTATTTTAAGTCCCTTGAATGTATTTCCTGAAGCGGCCTTCTTGTTATAAAATCCGCATACGTCGTAATCTCCTGTTCCTGTGTTGAATTTTTCGAACAATATAACTTCGGTCAGGTTTGTACTGTCGTTGTCTGCATTGTTAGCCTGGCAGGAAATAACAGGGTTCCTGCAAAGGTTTAATAGTGACGTGTCAAGACCATCAAGTTTTATCGGGGTTGTGAATGGACTGTTGAAATCAGGATTGGAATGGGAAGTATAGATGTGTCCCAATAAAGATGCTGTATCGTTTTGTTCTTCCCATGCTGCAAAGTATCGACCCGTGTTCATTGAAGCAGATCTTCCATAGGAAAGAGCAACTTTATGAAACTTTTTTGCAGTCACTGCAAGCACGCGGCGGTTGTTAAATGTAATTCCACCGTCACCTGATGATAAAAAAACGATTGAGTCCTTTGTTCCTGTTTTAGAATATAAAATTCCAATACTGTTTGGGGTTGCATTTAATGCAGGATAATTGTTATCGCAAGCAAGCGCCATGTCATGCCCAGAAATAGTTTCAATATAAAAAATTGCCGAATCAAAAAGGAATGGCATTGCATTGTACCGATGCACCGAAAGATAATCCATATGGGCATCTGCGTAATGCATTAACCAGGCAATTAACACTTTTTGATCAGAGGGGCTGTTGCCATAGGCGATGATATCCAGCTTTTTGATTGAGGTTTTAGACAGATACGGTCTTTTATAAACAAGGAAATCCCAGGATAAACCATTGTCTTCAGATCTCATTATTGAATAATAAGCATGTCCAATACTATCGAAAGTGTATGCCGCATATAACCACCCATTTGGAGCGCTACAGATCGCCAGGTTTTTTTGGTCCTGATCAGGCAGGTTGTTTATCACGATATCCTGGCCGAATAACACTGATCCGCTGTTTTTCAAGGGAAGGACGGGAGGTTCGCCGGAATTTTGCTGGGCCAGGCTAAATTGATTGAGGATCAGGAAAAGAAAAACCGGGGTAAAAAGCAACATTTTTTTCATGGAGGGAATGTTGGGTTTATTTTATGACAAAAACTTTAGGCAACAAACATAATAAATAATTTTCGATTTATTCAGTCAACTATCCGTAAAAATAAATTCCGGTTTTCGGAATTTCACGGCAGCAAACCCGGCCTGATCATTTGATGACCGGTTCCGGAATGAAAATATCTTATAATGCAGGCAAATAACAAAATCCGGGTCCGTCTGCAAGTTTAATGGCTCCTGTCATTGTGGACAAAGAAATTGAACCCGAACTGGCCTCACAGGGGGAATTGGAGAGTCAGCCACCCGCTGCTTTGCCACCCGATGTGATCGAACTCGCTCCCGTGGATAATACAAAAAATGTCATCGAGCAACCTGTCGTAAAGTCCGAACCATTGATCATCGTTCAGGAAATGCCGCAGTTCCCCGGAGGTGAGGCTGAACTGTTCAAATTTCTTGTTCATCATCTCCGGTACCCTCCCGAGGCCAAAGAAATAGGAGTGACCGGAAGGGTTTTCGTGTATTTTGTCGTGGAACCGGACGGATCGATTTCCAGTCTCAGCGTGAAACGCGGCATCGGATCGGGGTGTGATGAGGAAGCCCTGCGTGTGGTTGCACTCATGCCCAGGTGGAGCCCGGGAAAACAGGGAGGCATCCCCGTCCGTGTGCAATTTACGTTACCGGTCAAGTTTACATTGCAGTAAAATCAATCACATACCGTAGTGGTTTCCTTTTTACCACTAAGGTCACTGAGACCACTAAGGTACACTAAGATGCAGATAGCATTTCAATGTTTTCCTTTGTTATATGATTTTATCATTTTCCTTTAGTGCTTCTGAGTGTCCTTAGTGCCTCAGTGGTTTCCTTTTTTCCACGTGTCCTTTATGTCTGCGCGGTGAAAATGAGCAATCAAGCTTCAACAGTTTTACTTTCATTTCAGCCCCGTATTCCCCTGAATTATAGAGGATAATAATTTAGAATCCTTCCAAAAAAAAACTTTCGTAACTTTGTACTGTTAATATTTTAACAATAGAATTCGTGCTATGATAACACTTGGATCTCAGGGGAAAAACACATTTCTGGAGGATGTCAACGCCAAAAGCGGCGCCAACGTGCTTGAATGTTATCAATGCGGCAAATGTGCAGGGACTTGTCCCGTGTCGCAATACATGGATTTTCCGCCCCGTGAGATCATGCAGATGATCAAGCTGGGGCTCAGAAATGAATGCTACATGGCCAACTCACATTGGTTTTGTCTTACCTGTTCCGCGTGCTCGGGCCGGTGTCCGCGTGAAATCGAAATACCGGCAGTGATGGAAGCCGTTCGTCACCTGGCCATAGAGGAAAATTATATCAACAACTCGAAAAAGGTGAAAGATATCCGTAAATTCCACGAGATCTTCCTCGAAATGATCAAACGGTACGGCCGGAACTATGAACTCCGCATGATGGCAGAGTTCAACATACGTACACGAAACCTGTTTAAAGATATGCACCTGGCCCCCAAAGCCCTCCTCAAAGGAAAGATCCCCCCGGGCGTCAAGCCGCTTAAGAGCGCCAAAGCCATCAGGCGCATGTATGACGTTGCCGAAAAACTGGAAAAGAATCAATAACCTGACTGAAGATGAAGAAATTAACCTATTTCCCGGGTTGTTCTGCACATGGTACCAGCGAGGAATTTGACAGTACCCTCAAACTGGTGCTTAAAACAATGGAGGTGGAACTGGAAGACATTCCGGACTGGAATTGCTGTGGCGCCACCTCTGCCCATGTGATGACAGAGAACCTGGCCTACGCGCTTCCCTTGCGTAACCTGGTGCTTGCCGAAAAGCTGGAAAACACCACCATGGGTATCGCGTGCGCATCATGCTATCAGCGCATGAAGGTCACAAAAGTACACCTGGATAATAACAGGGAGTTGGCCAAACGGATCAACACCACGGTGGCGGAAGAGGGTTCCTACCAGGGAACAGTGGATGTGAAATCGATGCTACAGTATTTTTACGAAGACATTGGCTTAGAGGCCATAAAAGGAAAAGTAACCAAATCCCTGGCAGGGCTGAAAGTCGCGTGTTATTATGGTTGTTTGCTCACCCGGCCCAAAAACATCACCCGGTTCGATTCCCCGGAATACCCGGTTTCCATGGACCAGATCTGTGAAGCACTGGGCGCCACCGCCACCGCATTTGATTATAAGACCGAATGCTGCGGCGCCTCCTTTTCCATCTCCAATACCGAAGTCGTTTTAAACCTCAGCGGTCAGATCCTGGCACAGGCCAGAGAGAGCGGAGCGCATGCCATCGTGGTGGCTTGTCCGCTGTGTCAGTCGAACCTCGACATGCGCCAGCCGGATATTGAAAAGCTACAGGGTGTAAATTATGACCTCCCTGTATTCTACATCACCCAGCTCATGGCGCTTGCCTTCGGATACCCGGCCGGTCAGTTGAAATTCCCCAAACACATCGTCCCTGTTGAAGGGGCGTTGGAAAATATCGGAAAGATCATACCCATGCCTGAGAAAGTTAAGAAATCCACCAAAGCTGTCGAAGCAGAAAGCGAGGTTCAATAATGGCAAGAGTAGGAGTTTTCGTTTGTTTTTGCGGTGCCAACATTGCCGACTATGTCGATGTACCCCAGGTGGTCGCGGAGGTAAAACGCATCAGGGAGGTCAAATACGCAACCGAATACAAGTACATGTGCTCCGATCCGGGGCAGGGAATGATCCGGGACGCCATCATACAGTACAAGCTCACATCCATTGTCGTGGCAGCCTGTTCGCCGCGCATGCATGAAAAAACATTCCGGAAGGCTTTGTCCGACGCCGGAATGAATCCATATCTCCTCGAGGTCGCCAACATCCGGGAACATTCATCCTGGGTACATCAGAAGGATAAGAAAGCTGCCACCGAAAAGGCTATGGACCTTTGCCGGATGGCTGTAGCCAAATCCATCGCCAATGAGCAACTGCATGAGATTTCGGTACCGGTCACCAAGCGCGCCCTCGTGATCGGAGGCGGAATTGCAGGGATCCAGGCAGCCTTAGACATTGCCGATGCCAGGATCCCGGTAGTACTCGTTGAGAAAAGCCCGTCCATCGGCGGTAAAATGGCTCAACTCGACGAAACCTTCCCGACCCTCGACTGCTCACAATGTATCCTTACGCCGAAGATGGTGGATGTAGCCTCCCATCCTTATATTGAACTCATTCCTTATTCCGAGGTACTTGAATTGCAAGGATTTGTGGGCAATTACAAGGTCAGGATCAAAAAGAAGGCTTCGTATGTTAATTTCAAGACCTGTACCGGGTGTGGCGCCTGCTGGCAAAAATGCCCGGTGAAGGTAGCCAACGAATACAACCTCGGGCTCGACAAACGCAAGGCCATCTATACCCCCTTCCCGCAGTCGGTACCGAACAAGCCCGTTATCGATGCCGAACATTGCACCATGCTCACAAAGGGCAAATGCGGCATCTGTGCCAAGGTTTGTGAAAAGGGTGCGATCGATTATACCATGCAGGATGAGATCATCGAACGCGAGATCGGTGCGGTAGTCGTGGCGACCGGTTACGACATGTGGGATCCAAAACCCTATGAAGAATACGGGGTCGGACGCTTCAAAGACATTATCACCTCGCTCGAATTCGAACGCATGGTATCGGCCAACGGTCCCACGAACGGACTTCCTGTTCGTCCCTCCGATGGTAAGGTACCGAAGAATGTCGTCTTTATCAAGTGCATCGGTTCACGCGACGAAGCAAAAGGCATCGAGTATTGCTCGAAGATATGCTGCATGTATACCACCAAGCATACCATCCTGTTGCATCATAAGGTACACGATTCCCATGCCTATGTTTTTTACATGGATATCCGCGCAGCCGGCAAGGGATACGAAGAATTTGTCAAGAAAGCCCAGGTCGACACGGCGGCAACTTACCTTCGTGGCCGGGTGTCGAAAATTTATAAAAAAGGTGATAAGCTGATGGTCCGGGGCGAGGATGCCCAGATCGGTCAGGTTGTGGAAGTAGAGGCCGACCTGGTGGTACTGGCTACCGCGGTCATTGCCCCCAAAGACAATCCTGATCTGGCCAGGTTGTTGGGTATCTCCTATGATAAATACGGTTACATGTCGGAGGCCCATCCCAAACTCCGACCCGTCGAAACAGCCAAAGCAGGGATTTTTCTTGCAGGTTGCACCCAGGCGCCAAAGGATATCCCTGAAACAGTTGCACAGGCATCGGCATGTGCCGCGAAGGTTTGCGGACTCTTTGCCGGTGATACCATGAAGAAAGATCCGATGGTTTCGACCATCAACAACGAGTTTTGTTCGGGTTGCCAGAACTGCGTGAATGTTTGTCCCTATGGCGCCATTGTTCCTGAAGAGATCCCCCTTGCATACGGCTCGAAGGACCTGCGTACCGTTGCAAAGATCAATGAAGGTGTTTGCCAGGGATGCGGCTCCTGTGTGGCAGTTTGCCGGAGCATGGCCATTACCCTTGCCGGATTCACCGATCCACAGATTATTAACGAGATAGTTTCAATCTAATGGAAACAGAAGTAAAAGATCAGCTTGTAAGCATTGAAAAGCCCGGCATCGTTGCCCCTGCCAACTGGGAACCGGTGATCATGGGCATTCTGTGCAACTGGTGTTCATATGCCGGATCGGATCTGACGGGAACTTCCCGCATCCAGTATCCGCCCAACATACGCATCATCCGCGTGCCTTGTTCATCACGGGTTGATCCCTGGTTCCTGATCAAGTCATTGCAAACTACCGCCGATGGCGTGCTTGTTTCGGGATGCCACCCGGGCGACTGTCACTACATCACCGGGAATTATTATGCACGTCGTCGCTTCCTGGTTACCAGGAAATTGATGAATTTCGTGGGTTTTCACGAAAACAGGATACAATTTTCCTGGGTTTCGGCCGCCGAAGGGCCCAAATTTGCCAAGGTCGTGAGCAAGGTGACCGAAGACATTAAAAAACTCGGCCCGCTTCATTTGTATAAAAAAGAAAATTTCGAAAAGAAATGAACTACTCGAAAGATATCCAGGATATCGCGGCGAAACTGTTTGCTGAAGGAAAGATCGATGTGTTTGTTGGTTACCGGGTGAACGGATTCGATGACAACCAGGTTCCGGTGCTGATCACTGATCCGCAGGATGTTCCGGGACTGGTGTTCACCGACAAATCGGTTTTCAACCTCGTGAATTACCTGAAAAGCGAACACACCCGCCGGAAGCGTGTCGGGATAGTTGTGAAGGGTTGCGACAGCCGCGCGCTAAACCTGATGCTTACCGAGAATCAGGTGAAACGGGAGAACCTTTACGTGATCGGTATCTGCTGCGAAGGCGTGGTAGATGATACCGGGAAAAAAATGCAGAATTGCGAAGAATGCATGGTTCCGGATGCCGTGGTGAGCGATGAACTGTTGGGGACCCCGTCAGGGTCTGTGACCCGGAAATACAAGGTGAATGAGGATATTATCGCGCTGGCTGAAGAACCACTTGTTGAGCGTGCTGCTTTTTTTGAAGAGGTGTTTGAAAACTGCATCCGTTGCAATGCCTGCCGTCATTCCTGCCCGCTGTGTTATTGTGCAAAATGCTGTATCGACCAGGAGACTGCTACCTTGTACAACGGTGCGAATACCACATCCGGCGCTTTTCACGCGCTGATGACCTGGTCGCTTCACCTGGCAGGCCGTTGTGTCGATTGCCGTAACTGCGAGAAGGCCTGTCCGAGCCACCTGCCGTTGCACCTGCTGCACAAAATGAACGAAAGTGTGATATATGAGAACTTCCAGGAACACCTGGCGGGGGTAATTCCCGAAGACCGGGGCGCTTTCTACAAGTACAGTCTGAAAGATCCCGATGATTTTATCATGTAATCCGAATCAAAACGTATGAGCTTTTCAACATTTGTTACCGATAAAGCTGGCCTGCAGAAATTTTACGAAGCCATCATGGCCCATCGGGAGACGTATGCACCGGTAGAGAAATTCGGCAAATTTGATTTTAAAAGGGTGTCCGCACTTTCAGAATGCGATCCGGAAGCGCCCATCGCGAAAACCCAAAGCATCAAACCCCTTTTCTTCCCGCGATCGGCCAAGGTGCTGAAATACATTGCCACCAGCGCCGGAACGGAAGTTATAGAGGTGGATGAGGATCCGCTGACCGTCAAACGGGTCATCCTGGGCGCGAAACATTGCGATGCCCGCGGCCTGCAGGTGCTCGATAAAGTGTATAACTGGGATTACATCGACACCGATTATCAGAAACGCCGTGAAAATACCGTGATCATTTCGACCCGCTGCGACAAAGCCGATACCCATTGTTTCTGCACCTCGCTCGATTATGATGTGGAAAACCTCGATGCCCTTGATGTGTTGGTTGTGAACGGGCTCGACGAAAAGATCTATCTGAAGGCAAGAACCGGAAAAGGCGAAGATTTTTTGAAGGAAGAATCCAGTCAACTGTTGGCAGTTGGCAATCAGCAGTCGGCAGAGGAGGAGATGAAGAAGCAGTATGATACTTTTACCGCTTCATTTCGGCTGAAGATGGATTACAAAGAGGTGAACGCGAAACTTTCGAAGATATTCGACACCCCCGAATTTGAAAATGTTTCGGGCAATTGCGTGGGTTGCAACACCTGTGCTTTTGTTTGTCCGACATGCCACTGTTTTAAGATCTCTGACGAGAAGGTGAAAGACACAGGGTTGCGGTACAAAAGCTATGATTCCTGCAACAACGGTTATTTTACGCTGATGGCAGGTGGCCACAATCCGCGTCCTGTAAAATATCGTCGCTGGAGGCAGCGTGCACTGCATAAATTCGTTTATTATAAAGAGCGCTTTGGCGAAAATCTCTGCGTGGGATGCGGCAAATGCACCAACGCCTGCCCGGTGAACATCAGTATTTTTGAGGTCGTTAATCAAGTTACACATTGACCCTACCCCCCGGCCCCCTCCCCAAAAAGGGAGGGGGAGGTGGGACACCAAAATTGGAATGCATGCTCAAAAATAAAACAATATAATAATTCCACCACGCTTCCCCCCTCCCTTTTTGGGGAGGGGTCAGGGGGTAGGGTAAAAAAACGAATATGGAAACGTTACTCGTCCCAATGATCTGCAAGGTTGACAAAGTCATCCAGGAAACGCAGGATATACGCACCTACCGCCTGAAATTCAGGGAGGAAGGGATGATGGAGAATTTTACCTATTTGCCCGGCCAGTTTGTTGAATTTTCATTGTTAGGCTCCGGGGAGTGTACTTTTTGTATTGCCTCCTCTGCCACCCGGAAAGGTTATTTTGACTGTTCCATCAAAAAGGCCGGGATTGTGACCGCCGACATTCATACCATGCTTGAAGAAGGCGATGAAGTGGGTATCCGAGGGCCATTTGGAAACTGGTTCCCCCTGGAGGATATCAAAGGGAAAAACCTCCTGTTCGTGGGTGGAGGCATCGGCCTGGCCCCGTTGCGTTCGCTGATCCAGTATTGCATTGATAACCGGGGCGATTACAGGGATTTCACCATTCTTTACGGAGCACGCACCTCCGGCGATATGTGTTACAAGGATGAGATCAAGGAATGGCAGGACAATAAAAGCCTTAAAGTCATACTCACCATTGATAAACCGGAAGAATCCTGGACAACCAATGTCGGGGTCGTTCCTAAAATCTTGGAGGAGGTGGTGAAACCGGTGATCGAAAACACCAAAGTGATCACCTGTGGCCCCCCTATCATGATCAAATATACCATCCAGTCGCTTATTAAACTCGGATTCGCCGACAAGGACATCATCACCACTCTTGAAATGAAAATGCAATGCGGCCTGGGAAAATGTGGCCGCTGCAATATCGGGTCAACCTATGTTTGCAAGGACGGGCCGGTGTTTACCAACGAGCAGCTGAAGAGTTTACCCGACGAATTTTAAGTTTTTATTACACAGCGATTTTTTTTAATCAGAAAGCTATTCAACTTAATCAATTGATATTTTAGCTTTTCATTTTCCCTAAGTGGTAAAATGCCCTAAGGAATTAAGCATAAATAACATGAACATTTAAGAAAATGTATTATCTTTGTCATAAATCAAAAACCAGGACTTATGACAAAAGAAGAATTTATCAACAATACGAGAGAAAAGTATAAAAA
>Ga0172368_10005483_pt1 | contig 14118 bp, 13 predicted proteins | sample Lak11m_FD_114540 | JGI IMG/M metagenome (GOLD analysis project Ga0172368, IMG submission 114540) | Freshwater microbial communities from Kabuno Bay, South-Kivu, Congo - kab_022012_11m | ecosystem: Environmental > Aquatic > Freshwater > Lake | place: Democratic Republic of the Congo: South-Kivu...
GGCGCAACGCCAGTTCAACCGGACCATGGCCTTCGATTCCGAGATGGAAGCCAAGGTGATGGCCGTGACGCCGGCGCAGATCCAGGCGGCGATGAAGAAGCACTTCGACCTGTCGAAGATGACATTCGTCCGCGCGGGCGACTTCGCCAGACTGAAGGTCGCCTTCTAGGCCGAAACATGAGCGGGGCGGGGCCGCGTATGCCGGTTCCGCCCCTTTTCTATTGCGAGCAACCATGATCACTGACTTGGTGCAGATCCGCCGTCTGGGCGAGCAGAAGCGAGACGAGAACCAGAAGTTCCGGCGCTGGCTGAAGACGCACAACTACGTTGAGCGGAAGTTCAAGGCCCTGGCCAAGGATGTCGAGAATGCGATCGACTGCACCGAATGCGGCAACTGCTGCCGCGTCGCCACGGCCAAGGTGACTGACCGCGATATCGTCAAGCTTTCGAAGTTCATCGGCATGGGCTTCCAGAAGTTCAAGCGTGACTACACGCAGGAAGACGCCGAAGACGGGCTGGTGTTGAAACGCGACGACGAGACAGGTTGCGTGTTCCTATCGGGCAATCAGTGCACGGTGTACGAGGCTCGGCCGTCGAGTTGCGAACACTTCCCGCACCTGACCAAGGGCGAGGGGTCGCTGGTGGCCCGCATGTGGCAGTTCGTCGACCGGGCGACGTATTGCCCGATCGTGTACAACTCGCTGGAGGCGTGGAAAGAAGAGACGGAGTTCAAGCCGTACGCGAAGTGAAGGGCCTTCCGGCTATTTCAGCTTCTCGGTCAGCGTGACCGGCTGTTTCAGTTTGAAGGTCAGGCGGGTTTCGTTTTCGAGTTCGGCCTGTTCGCCCTTTGTTCCAAGGACGGTTCCGGCGCCTGCCGCGCCCCCGACTCCTGCGCCGATGGCCGCGCCCTTGCCGCCGCCGGCGATGGCCCCAATGGCCGCGCCGATGCCGGCCATGACACCGACCTTCGTGGCTTCCTTCTTCGCGGACGATGCAGCCGTGTGGGTGAACGTCTCGGAGTTGACGTCGACCGACTGGCCGTCGGAAGTACGCAACTGAGCGAGTTCCAGCGCGATTGTCGCCTTGCCCTTCACGCGGCCCGGCGGCTCAACCAAAACAACCTTGGCCAACTGGCGCGAGCCGCGTTCGGCCAGGACCATGCCGTTGACGATCAGCGGCGCATCGAGCGTGCATTGGACCGTGTCGTTCTGGTAGTGGGTCGAAGTGCTGACTTTTTCATTCAGGCGCACGGCGACGAGCGTACCGGCGGGAATGGTCACAGAGCGCGGCTCTACCTTTGGCGGCGCAATCGGGGCCAGTGGGGGCGGCTCGGGAACGGACGGCTTGGAGATCTCCCTGGTCACGGGAACGGGCTGGGATTCGGGCTGTTCGGCCGGCTTGCCGACCGAGGCCGGCGCTGGAGGCCGAACAGGCTCGGCGGCCTGCACCGGCGGCGAGGCGGGCGCTTGGCTGCGGCGGGCGGCTACGACGGACCGGCGGGGCTTTGCCGCGGTGTGTACCACGACCGGAGCTGGTTTCGGCTTCTCCGGCTCAACGGGTAACGCCACAGCGGCGAATTCGGGCACAGGGACAGACTGAGCTGCCGCATGCGCCGGAGCGGCGGGCTTCACTGTGGCCGCCGGCTGCTGCTTCGGCGTGAGAATCCACATTCCAAGCGCGCCAGCCAGAACCAAGGCCGCGCCTGCCAGTAACTGCGTCGGTTTCATACCCAAGCTCTCCACTTGATACTACGCGCCACATGGCGATTGCGTTTCGGCCGCGGCCACGCGGCCCGTTACAATGGAGGTGCATGATCCCCTTTCCCACCGGCTACAGCATGGGCAGTGTGCGCGTTGCGCCCGCAACCGTACTTGCGCCCATGGCCGGCGTCACCGACACGGTGTTCCGGCGGCTGATTCGCGCCCAGGGCGGCTGCGGGTTGATCATGACTGAGTTCACTTCTTCGCACGGCGTGGTGGCGGCCAGAACGCAAACGCGGAGATCGGTTACGGCGCAGTATCTGCACTTTGAGCCCGAGGAACATCCGATTTCGGCTCAACTGTTCGGGTCCGATCCGGAGGTGATGGCCGATGCGGCGCGCGTGTGCGAAGAGATGGGCTTTGACGCCGTAGACATCAACTTTGGCTGTCCGGTGAAAAAGGTGGTGCGGTGCAACGGCGGGTCGGGCCTGTTGCGCGATATGCCGCTGGTGGACCGGTTGCTCAAGAGCTGCCGCGCGGCCGTCCGGATTCCGCTGACGATGAAGTTCCGCTCCGGTTGGAACGACGGAGATCTGGTTTATCTGGAAATGGCGCGCATGGCCGAAGACAACGGTTTGCAGGCGGTCGCGCTGCACCCGCGCACTCGCGAGCAGGGCTATGCCGGCCATTCCGACTGGTCGCACATCGCCGAGGTGAAAGCGGCCGTAAAGATTCCGGTGATCGGCAACGGCGACGTAAACACGCCGGAGGATGCGGTCCGGATGGTCAGGGAGACGGGTTGCGACGCGGTGATGATCGGGCGCGCGGCGTCGTCGAATCCCTGGATTTTCCGCCAGATTTCTGAATACGTGGCATCGGGCGAGTACTTTCTGCCATCCGAGAACGACCGCTTCGAGATGATGCGGACTTACTATCAAATGCTGGCCGGAAAGGGCGGCCTCGACATCGTGGGGAAGATGAAACAGTTTGCCACCTACTTCACACACGGCGTGCGGAATGGCGCGAAGCTGCGTGTGGCAGTCTACCATGCGCGCACGGCCGACGAGATCCGGTCGCTGGTGGATGCCCACTTCGAAACCGAATTGAATCGCGCGGAGACGGCCGCGTGAAGCGCGTGCAGGTGATCACCGACGGATCGTGCCTGGGCAACCCGGGGCGCGGCGGCTGGGCGGCCATTCTTCGCTACGGAGCGCGGAAGAAGGAACTGGCCGGCGGCGAACCGCAGACGACGAACAACCGCATGGAACTGACGGCGGCGATTGAGGCGCTGTCGGCGCTGAGGGAAACCTGTGAAGTCGAGGTCATCACGGATTCCGAATACGTCAAAAACGGCGTCGAACGTTGGATGACGAACTGGAAACGGAACGGCTGGAAGACGGCGGCGAAGAAACCGGTGATGAACCAGGATCTTTGGATGAAGCTCGACGAACAACTCTCGCGGCACCGGACCACCTGGACCTGGACCAAAGGTCACGCCGATCACGAAGACAACAACCGCTGCGACGAACTGGCGCGGGCAGCAGCGTCAAAGCAATAAACGAGACGCTGCGTCCGCCGATGGGATAAAGTGTCGTCAAATGAGACTGTCGTTTCTGCTTCTGACTCTCGGCGGCCTGGCCTTGGCCCAGAGGTTTCCCAAGCCCGGCCCGGAGAGGGCCTTCGCTGAACTGAAAGCCTTTGAGAACGGTTCGGCGGTGCGGACGGCGCGCGAAGATTGGGCAGGAGCAAAGGAGCGGGTCCGCTCGGATGCCGCGTGGGCTGCCTGGCTGGAAAAGACCAGGGCCGGGACCGATCAATGGATGTCGGCTCCGCGGGACAAAGTTGAATACGTGGCCGGCTGGTGGCACAACTTCGTCAACGAGCACGACGGCGGGTTCCTGCATTGGAACGCGCAACCGCCGGCCGGCGTTTCGGCGAAGGTCTTTGGCGGGTGGGTCTTCGGTCTCCGTTCGCGCAACGGGACTCAAATGGTGGAAGCCGCGCGGCTGTGGCGGCTGACCGGCGAAAAGAAGTACTTCGAATGGGCGGCATCTCAGCTTGATTTCTACGCCGTCAACCTGGAAAAGTGGCCGTTGCAGGGCAACGGCAACGCGCGGTTGATGTATCAGAGCCTGGACGATGCCGTGATGCTGGTGCGGTTTGTCGACGCGGCGCGCCTCCTCGGCGCGGAAGTTAACGCGGAACGGCGCCAATTGTGGGCCGGCAAGCTATTCCGCCCGATGGCGCAACTGCTTGGCAAGTCGTTGCAGCGAGTCCACAACATCGCCTGCTGGCAGCGGTCGGCGATGGCCATGGCGGCCATCTACGCCGGCGACGCTGAGCTTTGGAAATTGGCCGTGGATGGCGAGTACGGAATTCGGCGCCAGATCCGCGACGGCATCACGAGCGACTACTTCTGGCTGGAACAGTCACTGGGCTACAACAGCTATGTTGTCTCATCGTTCCTGACGCTGTTCGAGTATGCTGGGCTGGCGGGCAGACTGGACGAGCTGCGCGCCGAAGCCGCCGCCGTCGAAAACCTGATGCTGGCGCCCATTTATCTGCGCTTCCCCGACGGAAAGCTACCCACGCCGGCTGATACCACCGGGGCATTCAGGCGGGCGCCGGAAACATCCATTCTGCGGGCGGCGCGGCGAGTGTTTCCGACATCCATCGGCGCCGCCGAGGCTGTGGGTACGCTCGGCTGGGACACGCTGATCGACCCGCCGCCGCCGGTGCAAGCGCAGGCGTTGCCGGAGGTCGCCAGCCGCAACTTTGAATCGAGCCGGATGGCGGTGATCCGAAAGGGGCCCTGGCAGGTCTTCTTCCATTACGGCCAGCTTGATTCGTCCCACTCCCAGGCCGAGGCGCTGAACTACGAGGCCTACTATGAATCAATCGATGTGACGCATGATGCCGGCACCGTCGGCTACGGTTCGCCGCTGCACGCCGGGTTCTACAAGACCGGCGCGGCGCACAACACGGTGCTGATCGACGGGCTGGGCCAGGAGAAGTGGAACGAAGGGACTCTGGTGGCATTCGACGGCGCGCAGGGCGTGGCAGAGGCCCGGCAGGACCAGTTCCGTCCGGGTGTGTCGGTGACGCGCAAACTCGAAATCGACGGCGGGAGCCTCGTCGAGCACACCCGAGCCGTTTGTTCGGGCGCGGCCGCGAACCGGATCGGCCTGGTGCTGCAAGTCCAAGGCAAGGTCGACCTGCCGCCGGCGGCGACACCCTCGCCGGATGTGCAGCTTCCCTACTGGAAGCAGGCGCGCAGTTGGGACGGCGGGCGGAAAGTGGAGTTGACGTTCACGGCAGGCGGCCGGCAGTTTCAGCTCACGGTCGAATCTGCCGGCCCGCTGCGAGTGACCCACGCGGTGACGCCCGATGCCCCGCCGGCGACGCGCGAAAGCCTGTATTTCGAAACCGCCGGCACATCGGCATCCTTCAAAACAACCTGGCGGCCGCGCTAGTCGCCGGGGCATATACTGGGGGCTGCCGCGGCGATGCGGCTCAAGACCGGGAGAGATTATGGAAGCAAACCGGCGCGCATTTCTGAAGACCACGGCGGCGTTCACCGCCGCCTCGCACGGCCGCATCCGCGGCGCCAACAACCGTATTCGCGTCGCCGGCATCGGCTGCGGCGGACGCTGCCAGTATCTGTTGAAGAAATGCCTGGAGGCCGGCGGCTGCGAGATGGCGGCTTTCGCCGAGGTCTATCAACCGCGGATGCGGCAGGCCAAACACATCGCGCCGGCGGCGGACGAGTACGGCGATTACCGGAAGTTGCTCGACCGGAAAGACATCGACGCCGTTGTGATCGGATCGCCCGACCACTGGCACGTACCGATGACGATTGACGCATTGGCGGCCGGCAAGGACGTCTATGTCGAAAAACCCGTCTCTCACACGATTGAGGAAGGGGAACGTCTGAAGGCGGCCGTGGCCGCGTCGAAGAACCTGGTGCAGGTTGGATACCAGCAGCGCAGTTGGGAGCACTTCATCGAAGCGCGAAAGGCCGTCCAATCAGGCCGTCTCGGCAAAATCACCCTGGTGCTGGCCTCCTGGTACCAGATCTGGCTGGCGCTCCCTCAACCTCCGGCGCTGAACGAGAACGAAATCGACTGGAAGGCGTGGCTCGGCAGTGCGCCCAGCCGTCCGCCCGATCCCTGGCGTTACGCCCGCTGGCGCTGGTTCTGGGACTACGGCGGCGGCCATCTGACCGACCTTTACAGCCACTGGTGCGACACATTGCACTGGATATTCGCCCTGGACCAGCCACTCTATGCCCAGGCTGCGGGCGGCAAATACGCCGTGGACTTCCAGGACTGCGCCGATACGATCAACTGCTTCTGGGAGTATCCCGGCAAACTGGCGATTGCCTATAACGGCACGATGCATTGCTCGCTCGATGGCGGCAACATCCTGATGCGCGGCGACAAGGCAATGATGAAGCTGAACCGCGACGGGTTCGCCGTCTTTGCCGAGGGCAAGGTGCCCACGGAGCGGACGGTCTACCCGGAGCCGGAGGTGCAGATGCGGTCAGCGCGCGACGGGACGCAAGATCACGTCGCCAACTTTCTCGATTGCGTGCGGTCGCGAAAACAGCCCAACGCGCCCGCCGGAGAGGCCGTGACGGCAGCCAACGCCTGCCACCTGGGCAACCTCGCATACCGGCGGGGGAAGCGCCTGAGCCTGGCGGAAGTTTAGCGCCGCACCATGTACACGGCAATCTCGGCCATCAGGTTCGGCATGAACGTCAACTGTGAGTGGCCGGAAAGGAAGCGCCGTTTTTCGACGATCCAGCCCTGGCTGGCGACAAGCTCCTCGAAGTCGAGCACCGTCAGGAAATGGATGTTCGGCGAGGTGTACCACTGGTGCGGGAAGGTAGGCGTGCGCGGCGACCGGCCCGACGCGAGGTGGCTCAACCGGACGCGCCAGTGGCCGAAGTTCGGAAACGCGACGACGGCATGGCGGGCGACGCGCAGCATCTCCTCAAGCACGCGAAGCGGGTGGCGCGTCTCCTGGAGCGTTTGCGACAGGATGACATAATCAAACGCCTGTTCAGGGTATTCAGTCACCGACTGGTCGATGTCGCCGTGATAGACGGTGACGCCCCTCGCGATCGCCTTCTGGACCAGCTCAGAGTTGATCTCCACGCCGCGCGCCTCCACCCGCTGGTTCTCGCGCAACCACGCCAACAGGGCGCCGTCACCGCAGCCGAGATCGAGGACTTTCGAGCCGGGGGGAATCAACTCCGAAATGAGAGCAAAATCGCCCCGTCCGAGGATGTCGCGCACTTTCAACGATCGGTCTCCAAACGAACTTCCATTGTATATGGGCAGTGCGGCTATAATCGCATCCGGATGGTCCTGCAACGCAACCTTTGCGCCGCTCTGCTCTCTGTTGTTGTCCTGACGCCCGCCGGCGCGGCGACGTTCCGGTTTTCGGGAGAAATCCGTGCGGGACAGGCGTTTTCGAAAGCGCTGGCCCGCGGGCTTTGGTTCTGCCTGCACGCGAACGCGGATCAGACAGGCTGGACGGCTGCGGTTTCCACCTCGTGCAAGCCGGGGGCCGAAAACTTTGCAGCCGCCGCCACTCCGCCGTTCCACGGACCGAACCCGGCAAGCATTGATTCCTGGCACTTTCTACCCGGTGAGCGGGTGTTCGGCAAGCGGCGGGATTTCCGCTTCGTGCTTCGCGGTGAGGACTACCAGACGATCATGCGGAAACTGAATGAACGGCGAGATGCCGCGGAGATCCTCGCCGACATCGACCGGTTGGGTCAGGGCGAGGGCGTCATGGAAATACTGCGTGCGAAGCTCGACGGCGCCGGCGGACGGGATCATCCGCGGTTCGTGTTCATCAAGTTCAAGGCGAAGCTCACCGTGCCGGACGGCGCGGAGGGAGGGCGCTGAGCCGGTCAGCGAAGTTGAACGGCACAGTATCGCGCATTGCGGAACGCCACCGCGGCGCCCGCCGGGACGCGCGCGGGAGCCACGATGAGGTAGCCGATCCCAAGGGCGCGGTAAGTCTCCATGGGCCTCAGCGGGGGCTTGCATTCATTGACCGCTGACCAGCGCTGCCACCATTGCCTGGCGAACCGCTGAAGCAGGTTCACCTGCCCGCCGCCCTTCCAATCGACGTAGAGCGCGCGCCTGGCCTCGACCCGGAAGATGCCGGCCGCCAGGTCGCGGCGGCCATCGGCAAACAGAAAGACGGAATCCTTGGGGGTGCTGGACGAAGCCCATGCCGAGAGCTCCGTCAATTCCGGATTGGCCCGCAGCTCCGGATAGTTGACCGTCCCGCCAATCGTGGGGATGGTGAACAACGGCGCGGCGATGCCGAGCGCCACGGCCAGCGCATGCCGGCGTTGGGCGAGAGACGCAACGGCGGCCAGTCCAGCGGCCAGCGCGAGGGCAAGCGCCAATCGCTTCGTGGCCAACGGGGAAGAAAACGCTTGAGTGACCAGTTGAAGGACCAGTCCATTCAAAGGAACTGCAACAACGATGAAGAACCAACTGCAGGCTTCCATCCAGCGCCGCTCCCCCGCCGCCCGCCATCCGGCGATAGCGCTCAGGATCACGGCAAAGGCCGTAATGAACAGGACTGCGCGCGCCGGCTGGTATTGCGGCATCGGTATCCATTTCCACTGGTCCAGCAGCAGCCATGTGAGCGGCACCATGATCAACCCGAAGACGGGCAACGAGATGGAAAACCACTTCACTTTCGCCGGCATTGTGTGGCGCAGCCGGAACCAGGCTGCCAGCACGACGCCAAACAGAAGCGGGTATTGCCAGAACCAGGTGGCCGGCCAGAGCCCGATCCAGTTATAGGAGCCGCGCAGCCGCTGAAGCCGTTCAAGTTCCGGATCAATGCTCCCGAAAAGGGGCTGCGTCTCGGTGAGTCCAGGCTGGATCATGGCGAAAACAAGCAGGATGACGGCCGCGATCAGCGCCCAAACCAACAGGCGCAAGCGCTCGAATGCATCGCGCCGGACAAGCCACCACAGCAGCGCGCAGGCCCAGAACGGAGCCGTGGTGGGCGGATGGTACAACGTGGCCAGTGCGGCGAACAGTTCGGCCCAGTTCCAGTGTTCTTTCGCGCCGAACCCGATCGCCGCCAGCAGCAGCATGACGGCGAAACCGCGCGGCACCGGCTCATACTCGAAAGTCAGCACCGTCGGTCCGTTGATCACCGCGCCAAGCCCGAACATCGCGGCGACAAAGATCGACCCGGTCGTTCCGATTCCACACGAGTGGGCCACGAGAAAGACGCCCAGCAGGCCGAAGAACCGGAAAACGATCTGCTCGGCGCCGAGGATGTTGCGGTATTCGAATCCGGTGACGCCATGGATGCCGCGGGCGATTTCGTCGTAGATGGTCCAGGTGACGTGCGGGCGGACAGCAACAGGGTCGTTGGCCAGCAGTGTGGGGTCGTCCAGGTGTTCGAAGATCGGAATGTAGATCTGCGTATCCGACTGCAACCAGGTGTGGCCCGGAAAGAAATAGAAGCCCACTAACGTGAGCGCCGCCAGGGCGGCCATGACCAGGGCTCTTTCCGGGTACTTCACTTCGGCGGCGTCTTCTCCAATTGCTGCTTGGCCCAGACGCGCCTGGGATTCAGCTTCACGGCGGTTTCCAGCGCAGCCCGCGCCTCGGCGTTCCTGTTCAGCTTGCGCAGCGCGATGCCCAGCCACATATGGGCTTCAGCGCTCGCGGCGTGGAGAGAAATCGCCTTCCTGATGTCTTCCACCGCTTTGCCGGGGCCGCCGCCGAAACTCTCGGGAAGGTAGTAGTTGCCAACGCCGCGGCTGAGCCAGGCGGCAGACGATTTTGGATCGAGTTCAATCGCCTTGGACACCTCATCGAGGGCACACTGCCCGTGACGCAAACCAAGCAGCACATTGGCCGGGATCACCTGCCCGCAAAGCGTGCCGAGAATGCGGTGGTGTTCGGCTTTCGACCCGTCGATTCCGACAGCCCGGCGGGCCAGTTCGATGCCTTCCTCGGCCGCCGCGCCCGCCGCCCGCTTGTCTCGCATTTCCATGGCCACTTCGCTGCGGAAAGACTGCGCCAGGGCGGCTTGATAAAGCGCGTCGGCCGACTTAGGCTTGGCTTCGGCGGCCTTTTTCGCCTGCGCCGCGATGGCGTCCAGCGCCGCGCGGTCCTGCGTATCGCGCGCTTTGAGCCAGGCCTCCGGCGGCGCGGCAAGCGAGGTCAGACAGCCAATCAAAACAACCGGTATCAGTTCAAAATACTTTCGCATAAGGCTTTACTCAGCCAGCATCCGCCGGTTGGACGCCAGCAGCGCCAGACCGATGAATACCAGGATCGCCCCCTCGCCCGCAATCACGGGACGCGCCGCGAAGTCCTCCACCAGCCGGCCCGTGATCAGGCTGCCGATCGGCATTCCGCCGCGGAAGGCGATGTTGTAAATACTCATGACGCGCCCGCGCATCTCGTCGGTTGCCATGAATTGAATCAGCGAACTCATCATGGCGAAGCAGGTAATCAGCGCCAGCCCGGCAAAGAAGAGAAAAACCAGGCCGACGTAAAACGACGGCATCAGCGCAAAAGCCGACATGCAGGCGCCAAGGGCGGCCAGGCTGGCCATCGAGTCGCGCCACAGGTGCGCGGTCTTTCCACGAAACGCGACCAGCAGCGCGCCGCAGATGGCTCCGGCGGCCTCAACGGTCAGCAGAATTGTGTATGTCGCTTCATTCCCGCCAAAGACGTCCTTGGCGAAGACAGGGAGAAAAGTGACGATGGAGACGCCCAGCGATGTCGACGCAAACGACACCGCGATCAGCGTCTTCACCCCAGGCTTCCGGCCAATGAAGCGGAGGCCCTGTCTCATGCTTTCAAGGACGCTTTCCTTGCCGGGCGAAGGAACGAACATCGTCGTAATCATCAGCAGTGAAACGATCACGGCGATGTAGCTGAGGCCATTGAGTCCGAAACACCATGCGGCGCCGAAATTCGCCAACGCGAATCCGCCGAGCGCCGGCCCGGCAACGCGCGCCAGGTTGAACTGGATCGAGTTCATCGCAATGGCATTGGACAGGTGTTCGCGCGGAACCAGCGACGGCAGAAGCGACTGGTAGGCCGGGGCGCCGAAGGCCTGTGCCACGCCCACAACGAACGACAGCGTCAGAATGTGCCAAACCTGAACCGTGCCCATCGCAAACAGCCAGGCAAGAGTGAAGGCGCAGGTCATCTGAATGAGTTGCGAGTAGATCAGCAGCCGCCGCCGGTCGAAGCGGTCGGCGGCGACACCTGCCACCAAAGCCAACAGGAAGATGGGGATCTCGCCCAGGAACGCATCCAGCCCCAGCATGAACGCCGATCCCGACAGTTGCAGCACCAGCCAGCTCTGAGCCAGCTTCTGCATCCACGTGCCAATGCTCGACGTGCAGGCGCCGGCCCACATCAGGCGGAAGTCGCGGTATTCGAACGCTGTGAATATGCGCCGCAGCAACGATGGCCTCAATTATGGAAGCGGTTTCTCGCGGGCGATCAGATGAAGCAGGTTGCCTTCGAGATCGGAGAAGAAGACCAGACGGTTGCCCTTCACCTCGATGGGTTCTCCGGCCAGCGCCACGCCCTTCGCCAGCAGATCCGCATGGGCGGCGTCGAAATCGGAAACCGAAACGGCCAGATGCCGCAGTCCCGGCGTCTTGGCTGCGGCCGCCAGCGCCTCGCCCTGCGCCGGGATGATCTCAAGAATGGCCCCGTTGGGCGCCTTCACGAAGTAGTTGCCGTCGTACTCGAAGTTGATGACGAAACCGAGCGTGTTGACGTACCACTCGGCCAGATCCTTCGGTGATCGGGCGGCGATGGCCGTGTGTTCCAGTCCGGTGAACAACATATGTACAGGTTAGCAGCCGCGAAGAGCATCACCTGGCGTCCGGCCGTGTGAAATCCAAAAAAACTGTTGACAGAGGGTTTATCTGGAGTTACAGTTTGTAGCGTGACGACTCGTAACACGCAAAAACAACCATCCAAAGACCCGAGCCACCTTGAGAACCTGATGCTCGACATCCTCTGGCGCCAGGGACCGGCCACGGCCGAGACCATCCGTGAAGCCTTGCCCAAGGACAAGCCGCTGGCCGACTCGACCGTGCGGACCCTCTTGCGCCGGCTCGAGGAGAAGGGCTATGTCTCGCACATCGAGGAGGGCCGGGCGTATCTTTATTCAGCCGTGGAGAAACCGCGCAGCGTGGCTGTGCGGGCACTAAGACAACTGATGGACAAATTTTGCGGTGGTTCAGTCGAGGAACTGGTCACCGGCATGGTCGAGCACGAAGTGATCGACGCGGCGGGACTGAAGGAACTGGCCCGCAAGCTGGAGCGTCTCAACCGGAGGTAGTTGCCGTGGAAAACCTGCCGTACTTCTTCATTCAATGGTTGGTCCGAGGGCTGGTCCTGCTGGCCATCGCGGCTGTCGTGTCACTGGCGGCGAGGAGGGCGGGCGCGGCCCTGCGCCATGCGGTGTGGATCGCAGCGGCCGCGGGGATGCTGATGCTGCCGGTGCTGCAACTGACGGTCCCATCCTGGCCCGTGCCTGTCTGGATCGAGCGCGCCGCCCCGGCTGCGGATGTCGTCATCGAACCGCTGCCACTGGAGTTGCCCGATGGCGTTCAAATCACGACGGTTGAGCCGCCTCCGAAGCCGTTCAATTACCGCCCGATTCTGCTGGCCGTCTACCTTTCCGGGGTGGCGCTTTTGCTGGTCCGGCAGGCCGCATCATCGGTGAAGCTGCGGCGCATGATCGACGATTCTCTGCCCGTACAGCCAAACGGACTCACCGAGGCGGCGCAGGCCGTCATTTATAAAGGCCGGCTGCCGGAGATCCGGGAGAACGGCGCGGTCAGGGTGCCGTTCACTTGCGGCGCGAACGACCCGGTCATTGTCCTGCCCGAGGACTGGCGCGAGTGGCCGGCGATGAAACTCTTCGCCGTGCTGGCCCACGAGACCGCCCATGTGGCCCGCCGCGACTGGCTCACGGCCCGTCTGGCTGCGGTGAACAAAGCCGTGAACTGGTGGAACCCGGCCGCGTGGTGGCTGGAGAGGCATTTGGCGGCCGAAGCCGAGGAGGCCGTCGACGAGATGGCCCTGGCCGCGGTCGGCGACGTGAAGCAGTATGCGAGCGCGGTGGTCGATTTCGCCATCGCCATGCAGGGCGAAAAGTACGGATCTATGGAGGCGACAGCAATGGCACGGTCAACGAAGGTCGGGCGCCGGGTGGAACGCATCCTGTCGAGTAATGCAGCAGGCGTGCGGAGCCTGCGGCGGGGCATCATCATGATGATCGCGGCGGCGGCCGTACCGCTGGTGGTGCTGGCGGCCTCGGCACTACCCGAAGTTCGGCAGGTGGGACCAAACGAACCCCTCGTGGCGGCGATCCTGGCGCCCGAGGCTCCGCAGATTGGCCTTCAATCCACCGTTTCTCTGCCGCCGCCAGGCGCTCCCCAGGCAGCGGCAACATCCCTGACGCCTGGGGAGTCGATTGCTGATCTTGAAGCGCAGCTCGCCCGCAATCCCACCTCCGCCGAAGTTCGCGGCAAACTCATCGGTCTCTACCTTGCCAAGGGCGAACGCGACAAAGCGCGTAATCAGGCCTGGTGGCTGGTCGAGAACGCCCCCCAGTCCCGGGAGAGCTTCAACGCAACTCTGGCTCTGCTGCCTGGAAGGAGCCTGATCCGGGACGAGGCGGACCGCGACCGGCTGCGCAATGTCTGGCGCACCCATGCGAGCAACTACCCTGCGGATGCCAAGGTGCTCGCCACCGCCTCGCAGGCCTTCCTCGGCACGTTTGACTTCTTCGAAGCCGAGGATCTCATTCTGAAGGCGCGAAGGCTGGAACCCGACAACCGGGGCTATCTCGGCCAGCTTGCCGTAATCTATATGACCGCCCTGGACCCGCCGGCGCGCGTGGCCACGATGGCCCCGGACATCGAATCCTTCAGAAAGAAGGCGGCGAACGAACTCGACACCTCGCCCGACGCCCAACTGGTCGGTCTCGCCGGCGAAATGCTGACATCCAGCCAAACGATTATCACGACCGGAAACAACCCTCAGCAGGTGGCCGAATTGCGGGTAAGGCTCAACCGGCGTAACGAACTGGCAACCAAGTACTTGAAACGCGCCCTGTCGCTGGATCCTGAGAATCCGCGCTGGCGCCTAGCGCTCGAGCGCTCATTGTCCGAACCCATCATCGTGAACATGCCGCCCGTTGAGCCGGGCGTGAAGCGGATCACGGTCGGCGGCAATGTCCAGCAGGCGAACATCGTGCGAAAGATAGAGCCGGAGTATCCGCCACTCGCCCGGCAAGCCCGGATTCAGGGCACGGTCCGGTTCACCGCCGTCCTCGCGACCGACGGGTCAGTGAAGCAACTCACTTTGCTCGGCGGCCA
>Ga0172368_10005484_pt1 | contig 14116 bp, 9 predicted proteins | sample Lak11m_FD_114540 | JGI IMG/M metagenome (GOLD analysis project Ga0172368, IMG submission 114540) | Freshwater microbial communities from Kabuno Bay, South-Kivu, Congo - kab_022012_11m | ecosystem: Environmental > Aquatic > Freshwater > Lake | place: Democratic Republic of the Congo: South-Kivu...
GATCCGTTGCCCGAAGGTGCTAGCGGACGCACAGTGGCGCCGATCTATACCTTCGACCGTGATACCGGCATATTGACCCCGGTGGTGACGCATGTCGTCAGCCCGGATGATCCAGGAACACTCAACGGGCATATCGGACAGGGCGGCCTTGATCAGCATCCCGCCGTCGCCGCGGAACTGGCGGGCTTTATGACGCCGGCGGATCGGGCGAAACTCGAGGCCATCGCCCCCAATGCGACGCGCGGACAGCGGAGTGCCACCGTGGTGGTCGCAGCCGCCGATACCAGTGCCGCCGGGAAAGCATCGGCGGATTATTGCTGCACCGGAGCGTATACGCTCACCCCGAAAACCGGCGATCAGGACACCATCAACGCCGCCATCGCGGTCGTCGCCGCCTTGCCGGGCGGGGGCACCATCGTGTTGCTGGAAGGCACCTACCAGATCACTGGACCGATCCGACTGAAGAATAAGGTGCGCCTGGCCGGTGTCGGTGTGAGCTCTCGGTTGAAGGTGCCGGATGGCGCCACCAATGTCGGCGCGTTCAATGTCATTGAAAATGAGGACCGCACGGCAGGCAATAGCGATATGGCGGTGGTGGACTTGTCCATCGATGGTCGGGCGACAACGAATACCGGGACGGGGTCACATGGTATTGCCTGGTGGGCGCCGGTGCGCGGGTTGATCGAGCGGGTCTCGGTCCAGAGCTGTGCCGGACATGGCATCCTCATTGAGGGGGATAGTGGCCATCCCGTCTGGTATGCGGTGATTCGTGGCTGCGCGGTCGACTCCTGTCGTGGCATCGGCATCTGGTTCAATGGCAATGGGTGGATGAACAGCCTGACCGAGACGCTGGTGCAGCGGAACGAGGCGGAGGCCGGGGTGCGGATGTCGGCCGTCGGAGAAACACTGATTGCCAATAACCGCATCTACTACAACTCGCAGCACGGGCTGTTGCTGGATGGCGGCAGCGGGCGCATCTCCGTCGTCTGCAACATCCTCTCGAATAACGGCATCGGCGCCGATAATACCTACGCCAATCTGCGTGTCGCCCTGGCGGATCGCTGTGTGATCCAGGGCAACCAGGCGCGGCTGTTTGTGATCGGCTTCGATTTGGATCAGCCGAAATACGGCATCCATATCGCCACCGGACTGAATAACTTCGTGATCGGCAATTTCCTGTATGAAGCCGGCAAGACCGCCGACCTGCTCGATCAGGGCACCACCACTTACCTGCATGCCAATGTCACCATCGCCGGACTGCAGAACCCCTAGCGCCCATGGATACCGACGCGTGCCAGACCGCCCTGTGCTGCCCACTCCTGTAGCACAGGGCGTGTTCTTTTTTCAAAGATTCTCGCCCGATTGGCGAGTTGGGCCTTGACGGGTTGGCGCCCGAGAGTGATGAATTGGCTGTTAGCACACACACATGTGTGCTAACAAGAAAGGAACGCATGCGATGCCCATATCCCTCAAGGACATCCGCTTCGGAATCGAAATTGAAACGGTCGGTCAGACCCGCGACACCGTCGCCCGCGCGATCCACTCGGTCGTGGGCGGGGAGGTGAGCCATGTGGGCCACCCCGCCTGCTACGACCCCTATACGGTCCGTGACGCCGCCGACCGCCTCTGGACGGTAGTCGCTGACAGCAGCCTGAGCAATGTCGCCGCCGACCGCCGCGCCGAGATCGTCAGCCCCATCCTCACCTACGAGGACATCCCGCTGCTACAGGACGTCGTGCGCGCCGTCCACCTTGCCGGCGCACGCTGTGATGAAAAATGTGGTGTGCACCTCCACCTCTCGCATCCGGACCTGACGCCGAAAGCGCTGGCCAACCTGGCCAAGATGGTCTACAAGCAGGAGGAACTGATTTACGCTGCGCTGGGCGTGAGTCAGGAGCGCATGGCACGCTACTGCCGTCCGCTGAGCCCGACCTTTATCGAGCGCCTCATCAAAAACCCGCCCAGGAGTTTCGAGACACTCAACCGCCAGTGGTTTGGGAAATACACGCCCAACCCGCAGCGATATGGGGCGGAACGCTATTGCATCCTGAATTATACCGCCTTCTTCTACCGAGGGGCCGTCGAGATCAGAGCCTACGCCGGCAGCCTGCATGCCGGCAAGATCAAAGCCGCCGTCCTCTTCAGCATGGCGCTGCTGGCAAAAGCGATGAATGCTTATGGCACCTCGGGAAAAAAGCGGAAATACGATCCCGCCAGCGCCAAATACGACATGCGGGTGTTCCTCCTCGGTCTGGGCATGATCGGCGAGGAAACGCGCACAGCCCGTAAGCACCTGCTCGCGCTGATGCCGGGCGACTCGGCCTTCAAATACGCGACCCAGCGGCCGCGGAAACTTGGCAAGGCAAAAATTGAAGCGACGACCGGGGCTGGAAGCGAGACGCTCCAGCCCTCATGCTAACAAGGAGGCATTTCATGAAGAATCAACCTATCGTAGTCCCCGCCGCTGTGTGGGAAGGCCTGGAAGTCGTCCGGTTATCCGGTGGCACGAATATGCTCGACCGGCCTCGCGTGATCGAACTGGCCGAGATGATGGGATACGACGAGACGGTAGAGTGGCTGCGGAACAACCGGCGGCTGTATGCCGAGGGCGTGTTCGCGGGCTTCATCGCTAACGAGAAAGGCGGTGCCTGATGTGTGGTCTATGTGGAATTTGCATCGGGTGCGAGGCGAAGCAGCGCGTGCGAGACATCGAGGCGCTCACCGACACCTTCACCCGCTTGTTGCTCCTCTCCGAACACCGTGGGCCGCATGCCACTGGCGTCGCTTGGGTGAAACGTGATGGCACCATGCAGGTGATAAAAGAACCGTTGCCAGCCCGCCAGTTCGTGCAGACGGGCACGTATATTGACTGGCTGCTGGGGGTAGATCGGCAGGTGAGCTATCTAATGGGACACACTCGGTGGCCGTCACGAGGCCATGTCGGGAATCCAGCCGAAAATCATCCAATTGTTACACCGCCCGTTCTCGTGACGCACAATGGCACAATCCTCGAACATCGACAGCATTACACCCGCTTGCGGCTGCAGCATTCAACCCAGGTTGATAGCGAGTTGCTGGCGCGTATCGCTCAGCATCATGCCGGCACAGCGGGGATCGACATCGAGCCGTTCCTCACCGACCTGATTCCAATCGATGGCAGCATCAGCCTGGCACTGGTGGCGACAACTCACCCGGAGGAAGTCATCCTCCTGAAAGGCAACATGCCTCTGGAGGTGCGCATCCATACACGCACCCGCGCGCTGCTCTACGCGTCCGAAGCCCGCATCCTCGACCGGGTACTCGCCAGCGAAACGGGATGGGAAACGCTACCACTGGCGCACGGGGAAGGGCTGGTTGTCAATACGCAGACCTGGACGCTCCAGCGGATGCCGTTCACCTTCCAGGGACTCCACACCATCGCCGGCACCTCATACACCGGTACGACCACGCGAAAGGAGACATCACGATGACTCGCCAGGAATTCGAAGCCTGGGCCACCGCCCACGGCTGGATGAAAGACCCGTGGGGCCATTACCACAAAGGCGACCGGCGGTTCAAGCTGTCAACAATTGCCGTGCGTCTTGAGGCTAAAGCCGGCAATGCTGGCTGGGTAAGGTTGCATAGCGGATACTATTCAAAACTGCATATCACTGAAACCGGAAAGCTGGCGGGACTGGTCTACTGAGGCAATACTGTAGTACGATACGGTAGGGTTAAAGATTTGACTTTTCACACAACATCACGTTGAATGTGTCAGCCTAAACAAGGCTGCCTTATGCTCAGTCGTTGTGAGTATAGTGTATCGCATCTAGGCTTTATGCCTTCTTACGGCTAGCACTGATATCAGCATTTCAGGGAAAGGTGATTTCAGCTAACCATCGGCTTATCGCTTTCTGGCTTGTATGATGACATCTGCATCTATCGTCCATCCACATAGGTTCGTTCAGGCGACCCGCGACTCAGGGTATCGTGACATCGCATCGGCAGTTTCAGAGTTGATCGATAACTCACTGCAGGCAGGTGCCACAGATATCGACATTCTGCTCACGGGTGAGCCGGATAATAGTGATGCCACTATTGCAGTAGTTGATAATGGTTCCGGGATGCCCCCTTCAGTTCTCCGTGCTTCACTCCGCTTCGGTGGCTCTGATAGATTCAATGATCGGAACGGTCTCGGACGATTCGGTATGGGGCTACCCAACAGTTCACTGAACCAGTCCCGTCGTGTTGAGGTTTATTCATGGCGGGGTTATAGCGCAGTATGGCATACATACCTAGATATTGATCAACTTGCATCTAAAGATGAACCTGAAGTTCCGATCCCTTTACGAATACGGATTCCCCAACCCTACCGTCAACTAGCGTCAGTGACTGGTACGATTGTGTTATGGAACAGGCTTGATCGTATCACGCAACGTATGTGGCAACTATTGCCCCGTAGACTACACCGCCGATTAGGTCAAACATACCGATACTATATATGGAAAGGCATAACTATTCGTGTGAACAGTGAAGTGGTGAAAGCTATCGATCCGCTTTTCATCCACAGTGAGACAGTTGAGCCTTGGATACATGCTGAACAATACGGAGAAACGATTCGTTATGAGTTCGCCCCTGCGCTTACAGGCGGCGCGATAGACAATCCTATCGTTGAAGTTACGTTCAGCGAATTGCCTGTGAAGCAATTAGCGGAGCTATCTGATAACCAGAAACGGCAGTTAGGGGTTGTAAACGGTGCTGGCGTGTCAATCGTAAGATGTGACCGGGAGATCGATTACGGTTGGTTCTTCATCGACAAGCGTCGAGAAAACTACGACGATTGGTGGCGCTGCGAGATCCGGTTCTCCCCTGAACTCGATGAAATGTTTGGGGTAACGCATACCAAGCAAGGGGCACGTCCAGCAGATAAGCTTCGCCAAATGTTAAAAGATGATCTAACGAGTATAGCTCGGGAACTGAATCGAAGAGCAAGAGCATCTCATTATGACCTTGCGCAAGGACGGGTAGAACGTAACGCATCACGGGTTGCAACGTTACGAGATATTTATCTGCCACCACTTGCTTCATCATACGATATCGAGGAATCTATCGATACTTCCCTTCTATCTTCCGCCGATTCATTGTCGGACATGAAGTATGTCCTGTTGTTCGAAGAGCTTGATGAAAAATCATTTTACCGTACCGAAATGTGTCTGAATGAAGTGCGTATTGTTCTTAACTGCAACCATGAATTCTTTCGCAATATTTACCAGCCAATCACCAGTGGTAAGCCAAGTAACGCAATTGGTGCCGGAAAGCACATTGCTTTACTGCTGATGGCATTAGCTCGAACAGAGGCTATGGATTGGACTGATGCTGACCGTGATGTTTTATGCCGGTTCCGCCACGAGTGGAGTCGAACGATCTCTATTTTCTGTGGGGGACATGTGCCATGGTGACGGATGTTCAATCGAAATGGGTTAAGCTCAATCCTCCCTTCTCTATTAATCAAGATGCTGCAGGGATTTTCGCAGATTGTGCCACAGCTTTCTCCATTGCTATCGAGGAAGGCGATATACAACCCGCAAAGATTGTTGGCATCCGTCAAATTGCCTGGCAGAAAGTAAGACGGCTTTCCAATGGCGAGTTAAGGCAACCAGTCCGTTTTGCCCTCGCTTTACTTTGCGATCTTGTTACCCAAGGCTGGGGAGTTCGTGTTATCGATGGAATCGTTGAGATTGGACGGCCAGACAAGTTAAAAGACAGGGAACAGGAGCGTGAGCGAGTGCGAAAATCACTGTTGCTTGCGCGAGACGAGCAATTAACCACACATCCAATTCGCCGGTTCATCAAATCAATGGAATCAAAGCGACTTGGGCCAAATGGATGGGTATCTATTCATTCATTAATGCGTGATGGGGTGCAACTCGCCGGAGATTTAGCTGTAATAGCATCATTATCCTCTCCTGAAGAGCAGTTACTTCGGCTACGGAAGGTTATTGCACCTTATGTGCAATTCGTTAAAGAAAATGAGAGATGTAAGTATACAGGTTTTCGTTTATCTGATATATGGCGGTATTTCCGGTTTACATGGCTAACACCTGCTCGCTCCGTTCCTGGCCGGAATATGATGATTCTTATACGTGATGCGGCAGTAAAATCGCACCCCATTATCGGAATCGCAGCTTTGGCGAGTTCGATTGTGCAACAGCATGAACGTGATGTATGGATTGGTTGGCTTCCTGAAGTTGTCCTTGATGCCATAGCCAAACAACCTGATGATGTAACAGCAAATTGGCTGTTCCTCTGTCTTGATCGAGCATTATCTGATATTGATTATAGCGATTTTATTGATTCAGGAATTGTTACTGAGAATGATATTCGGGAGCCATCTAATGAAGCGATTGCACGTGTGCAATCAGTAGCCGCTATTGCCCGTCAACAGCACCAGGATACAGCTCGTACCGGTGTGACCAGGCGCTTGCAAGCCCAAGGAGATTGGCATGCATTGTGTAAATCAGCGTTATACCGCTGGAAGCGTGCGCAATCATTATCTGACATACTGAGCGCCAGGCTTGCCTTCATTAACGCAAGCTTTACTGAGCCGACAGGTGATTTGTTGCTCAAGGCAATGGCTAAGCCGTCTTTTCGAAAAGCAGTTTCGCGTGTCGTACGGATGGCAAAAGCTGCTCGAGTTGGCATCAACATGATGGACATCTCAGTGGCAGGCGCCATTGCACCATACAATGCACTTATTGGTGGCAAGTTAGTAAGCTTGCTTCTTGCTAGTCCTGAGATCATGAACGAATATGCTCGTCGTTATAAAGGAACACCGAGTGTCATTGCTTCTGCAATGAAGGGAAAACCAGTTTACCGAGATCCGCAACTAGTATTGCTTTGTACTACAGGTTTATTTGCTGGTGGATCAATCCAGTACAATAGAATCCACATGCCTGCCACTGAGGCTGGTGGTCAGCATGGCGAAATACGATTCCAACGGTTGAAACAAAGCACATCGTATAGCACATTCCATATCAGTCAGTTTACGATGGAAGAGATGAAGTGCTTCTTCGAACAGGATAGCGGGGGTTCCGATGTCCATGGGATCTTTGGCGAAGGGGTAAACCCCAAAATGCGGAAACTCCGTGATGCCTTCGAGCGTATTGGCTTCCCGCCCGATGAATTATTACAGGCAGGAAGTCCACGGGCTATCTATACAATAGCCCTGGCCCATAACTATCGAGAGGTATTGCTCGGGAAATCAAGTGAGCCTGACTATATACTTCCCGTTGATAACCCATGCGACACCACCGATCAAATGGTGTGGTTCTGGCTAAAAAGATGGGTTGTTGATAGGATCAGTCGCATAAAATTACTTGATACTTTACGACAGCATTCTATCAGCTTACCAACAGCACATGGAGCTGTTGTTAAGGCTCCCGATGTTGATAATTATAACGATCTCTTTTGTTTTTCCGCTGAAGTGGATTACACACTTACTACCGAAGACGAAGGTGTGTGAGAGTCATATGCAATATGTTCCGGTAATAGTCGCTCATGGTTTGGGCAGTATTCGGCTTGGATTTATCAATCAACAGCAAAGAATTCACTTTGTACCCCTGCCTGGAGAATCGGAGTAGATGAATCTTCAGTGGACTGAGACATAAATATATCCAGAACACGGATTGTCTGCCCTCGCTCGATCTCTCCGATGTTCCGAGGAAGGCGTAACAATACCGAAGTTCCATCATGCAACACATTGCTAGCTATTACTTCGCACTTACAACTTAACGATCCACGAGGTTCAACAATTAGTAACTCAAAGTCATGCATTATATTGGTCGGTTGATCTATCTTTTGCTGAAGCCAGCTTCGCCAATACTCATCGCAAAGATGACGGACTCCGCAATATTTGCATAATTTATAATCTATCTTTGCATATGGTAGGCATTGCCTCAAACCAGCCGTTGCTAACGTAATTCGTTGGAGAACTCTCGATTCGAATTCAGCGAGTTCTACCGGAGTCGGCACTTGTATATCAACGATACCATGTTGGTAATATAATGCCATTCTACTTACTTCTTTTTTAAACGGATTCACTTTTCGATCATAGTTCCAAAGGAGATTATAAAACCATAGTTGCTCAACATGCCAGTCGTGCGATAGACCTGTTTTCAGGTCTATCAATTCACAGTTCGAAGCAGATGCTACAATCAAGTCAGTAATCCCACGAAGTCGCTTTTCGGGGTATTGAATGAAGACTTCGGAATATGAGTCTATACCTAATGCCGTGGTACCAAGTCCGGTATGCTCAGCACCTGTCCATGGCATTGTATTCCCACCTAAAAATGCAACTCGTGTTATTAGTGTTTGTACTTGTTCTCTTATCTCATGAACACGGTTTTTCAAAGTATTGAATACATGCTCTGTATAATCTACAGACCTTGGATTGTTCTCGAAATATTCGCGTTCACGTAGAATGTTTCGACGGATAACCGAAGAGTAGCCTCCTATTTCTTTGAGAAGACTAGGTATCTGTGGATCGGTGGACGATTGGCAGTTACATCTCCTTAGAAAACGGATAATCTCATTCACTGATGCATGAATGACCCGTCCTTGTAGTGATGCGATGTATGGACGTTTTGGGTAGCCATGCGCTGTCCATATCCGTGGATAAATTGCATTCCATAAAGCCCATTGCCTAGGGCATGCCTCAACCTCCCGTAGTAATGAATATGACCACCACTCTGGTACTTCTGGCCATTTTGAAGGGCCTTGAGCATATAGCATATGCTAATGTCCTTCCACACTTAACACCGATCAATTATTGATAGGTGCTCAATAACGTCTGTTGTTGCTCCCGGAAGATTACGACGGATTAGCATCTCATCCTTGGGATATACGGGTAACGCTGTTGAATATTCCATCACGTCAGTCAAGCATGCGTGTAATGGAACTGATGGAGCAAGGGGATGAGCGACACCGATGATTGCCAACGGGTCTTCGCCTGCGTATGCAATAATCGGCGCTTGTATGGTACCGATACCAGGTATAGGAACCATAACTTGACGCCGGAATAACAATCCAACACTTGCTTGTCGTTGAAGATCTTCAAAGAGAATATCCGCTGATCCTTCGGATCTGGATTGTTCAAAACTCAGTTCCCCATTCAGCAGATATCGAACGAGGCTTGCCCCGAGATGTCTATCTAGCTGATCATGCTCGAACTTGTTTCCAAAGCTTCGAAGGCACCTGTAACATGAGCGATCACAGCCCCCAGCGCATGATTCTAAGATGTGGAGTGCATCTTGAAACAGGCTCATGCCTAGCTCTTTTGCTCGCCTGGCGAACCCAGCGCCACCAGGTAATGTATCATAAATGTATATCTCTGCTTCGATACCTTCTTTTCCGCCGGGGGTTAGTGCAGGTCGGAACTCTGCTTGCAATTCACCTGAGTCAAGTTCTAGGCGCCGGCTTGCAGCTATCCGTAGTGCTTCACATATAGTTCTAAGTGCTGACTCAGTTGCAGTCAGACCTGGCACAAGGCTTAACGGGTGCTCGACCCTGAGTGAGACGAGCATTATATCGGTCACAAAATCTGTTCCAAGAACAATACCTCGGCTTGCACGACCTGGACAGTCATCTCCAGGAGGGAACGGTTTTTTATGAGTAGTCGAAACGACGCCATCTGGAATGGCGGATGGTTCGATAAGTCCACATGCAGTGCAAAAAGTATATCCTTCATCCTTCGGGCCACAATTCGTCACAAGCAAGTGCTCTCGCATATGTGTTACTCGAAGGTGCTCATTTAACATAACCCATGCATTTTCCTCGGCTGGGGATGGAGCAAATAATTTTGCACGAGTTGCATAACTCTTCGGTACCTCATCGCCTGGTGATGTACCTTCCGGAATGGTGACCGGATGAGCAAAACCAACAGGACGCATCCAGTATTTGGATTCACCAAGGGTATTCTTACCACCGCATGCAACACAGTCCAGTTTCTCGTGCCTTTCGCCTTCTTCTAGGGATCGTGTGAACGCATAATGGCAAACGTTGCATTCATAATAAAGGCGTTTGCTACGCCATGCCCGTCCAATATCTCCTTTCATTGGCGAGTAGATGGCCCCTGTAGTCCACAATTTATTACCGATCCATAAATTTTTACCAGGCGCATACTGCGATAATGCAACCGCTAAGCCTTGTGATGGGGAATAAAGGAAAGAAGGCCGATATTTAGTTGAGCGATCTCGATCAAAAACATGGAAGGTTGCAACGTCAGTAGGGAATGCATATCTTGGCAGCACTCCCATATAGAGAAGTCGATCAAGCAAACGCTCTGTAGTATTGCCGACGGTTTCTAGGTCGCCAGACTCAGCTAAATTGACCTCTAGAGGAGGGATAGAGTCATTCACATCAGTGCCTTCGCCAGGTTGTTCTTCGCCAGGGACATTTTGAGATGCAACCTCTTCAAATCCGATTGCAATGTCAATTGCCGGAAGAGCGATCTCTGGAAATGTGGCGATGATCCTATTGCGAACCGAAGAGGAAAGCTCGGTTGGAAGCCAATTGTCTATCTCACTGGCCAACAGGCGTCTGTTGGTAGTTAACCAGACTGCGAAATCATTCCTATTAAGAATTGACGAACCTTCAATGAAGCCAGGGACAGTACCTAATACCGAAAAGAGACCAGGCATACGTTCTGGCTCAATATTGGGTAATCGATATTGGCAATATCGTTGCAATAGGTATGCCACAACATGCCTAATTGCGATATCCTCATTATCAAGTACTAGGCTGGGTGTATCAACCTCTCCTCGAATCATTTCGCGTGGGTGCGAGAAAAAGTGTTCGTCATGAGTCTCCGAACTTGCGAACGATACAACTGTCGCAATAGACTCTCCACGTCTGCCAGCTCGGCCTGCGCGCTGCTGGTAATTTGCTCGGCCAGGAGGCATATTCCGAAGAGATACCCCCGAGAGTGCGCCGATATCGATTCCAACTTCCATCGTAGTTGTGCAAGATAATACATCGACCGCATATTGTGGCGGTCCATCAGATGCCCCGAGATCAACATCCTGAAACAGTAGCTCATTCTCTTCGGCAGTTGAAAAGACTTTATCTGCCTGCGCTGTGTTTAGTTGTGCAGTATGCTCGGCAGCTATCAACGAAAAGGGCGGAACGGGTGTTGAACTGAGGACATCGCAAGCGCTCGCACGATAATAACCCTTACGTGCCACGAAGACCGGATCAATATCTGGATCGATGGGTGTTACTTTCTCCTTACCACAGGAACTACATACGGTGCTTCCAGGGATAGGTCGCTGTGTAGTCCTACAGGCGGAACAGTATGCCCAATCACCACCGACTTGAAGAGTAACCTCGGTTCCTCGAAGACGATATTGACCGGCAGATGTCGCCTCGCAGAATATCGAGAGGAGTGTTGGCAGCCATTCGCGTTCAAATGCTTTGCGTGATGTTCCTAGTAACCGTGCAAAAGGTTCAAATTTTCCGGAATGCCCATTGATATTCGTACCCCACCATGAAGTAGGCATCCTAGAAAGCCAAATAGATGATTTTCGCGCCCAGGCTTGCAACCATGCTCGGATTAGGCATGCTTTTTGTTCTGGTGTCACAGCTACTCCAGCTAGATCTGGCAATTGCATGAGGCGTGGCCAAGCCTCATGTTGTTGCCTCTCAACTACTGTTGCTAGTGCTAGCGATTCAATACCATAAAATCTATCAGTTATACAGTCAAGTAATAGGTGTAATAAAGACTCAGGCGGGTTAGAAGAGCGGATGCTAAGTACCAACTGGAGTGTTCGCTGTGCGTCAGATAGAGCATTTTGCTCTATCGCCTGCTCAACACGGGTCTCAATGTCGAAACTCTCCCCTGCATGAACTTCAGGTCTGAGGCGAACACCCAACTGCTTGGCTGCTAAATAAACGGCAAGTGGTAAGTCTTCTAATGATACAAGGCTAGATACAGTTGAGAGTGCCTGCAGTTGATAATATCCCGCGATAATTAATGGCCTTATTGCGTCTCTTGCAGATTGTGTCTGAAGTGATGGTGCAAGCCTAGCGGCTGTTTGCCGAGAATCAGAGAAGACAAGAACTTTTCTGCCACGTAAGGGTGCAAATGTCGTCGAGCTAGCCATTCGTGGAGGCTGTATCTGGATTTGCCTTGAGACAAGGGCTAGGAATGGCTGGTCACCTTTGGTTTGATGATCTTGCACCGTACTACTACCGTACGGTCCACGTTCTCCGCAGACAGCGCAAGGTCTGAATTCACCAGCATTATCAATTGCTTGCCCATTACCCGTACCAGCACTACTCCGTACTCCCACATGCCGCGGAGATATATAGACGTCTCGTGTACGGCCACCGAGATTTGGGGGGTTAAGCTGTCCGGTTACAATGTCCAAGTTTACTGGTTCTGCATCCTCCTCTGGGTCTTCTAATAAAATATCGATAGGCACCAGTTGGCCGGCATCTCCCCCTGATAATCGCAATTCTTTTCCTGGTTCAGACCACAGGTAATGTGGATCATCAATATTATCAGTATACGCTCGGGCATACGCCGTCCCACAGTTCCTACAGGTATAAAGTTCGAAGACTCGGGCGCCACAAAGACAAAGATCTCTTGGCTGGCTGTATAGCTTGCCAGTTGGGCCTCCTCTTTCAGAAGGATGTAATGCTGAGCATTCAGGGTCCATACACGCCCATAATCCTGGTAAGCCTCTATGAAACGAGTGTATACGACAAGGTAAAAGACCAGCATCGCGGTCAGAAACTTTCGCCAGGCTACCCAAGGTCATTAATGCGGTTAATGCTTTCTCTGCCTCTTGATTCTCTGATAAGGGGAATATTAAATGAGCTAGTTCGTCAACTGGAAATGCCCCTTCCATAGTAATGTTCGCAAGTAGTTTTAGTGGGGGATATTCAATGAGAACTTCATGTAATGCGCTTCCTAAGTGTTCAGATTGATATACTTGCCTGAAGTTGAGGAAAGGCTCAACAGCATGACAACGTGACTTATCATCCTCTCCGGCAAAAAGCGCTTCAAGGTCGATTGAAGAGAGTATTTGAGCATCTATAGACGCGCCTGGGTGCTCACCTTCCCGTTTTGCCACACGACCAACAATAACATCGAAGTCACCGTTATGCTTGCCGGTAAGTTGTGAGACGAACGAAGCAGCATCCTCTTGATTTCCGAAACTTGCACTTGTACAAATAACTTGCAGACGGTCACTAGTAATTCCTAGCCGTGCCATTAAGCGTCTAATTAATAATGCGACTTCAGTACCTTGAGCGCCACGATACAAGTGGGCTTCATCTACTACTAAAAGGAGTTTTTCATCAGGGTTGTCGTGTAACCATTGGGCAGTATTGTCGAATATCGGACGTTCCAACGGTCGCATTAGCATGTATTCAAGCATTGAATAGTTAGTCACGAGTATATCTGGAGGATAAGCGAGAACCTCATGCCGAGTTAACAATTCAGCATCATGCGGTCCGCAGATGCACCGGAGGAACTCTCCCTCGCGTGTAGCCCATTTACTATGGTCAGGACCATACCAAGCGACAATGTCTTCTTTCGCCGGCCATTTCCCACGCTTCTGCAGTTCATCAACGATTGTTGTTGCGTTTTGATCACCTGCAGCACTCGCGGCAGCATGTTTGACATAAAAATTCTTTATCGGTGTTAAGTATTGCTGATCTCTTTTCGCGCTTCTAACCCCTGGATAGAGTGTGCGACCTGTGTATCGTGCAAATCGGGCTGGGCGACCACTCCATGCGCAGAATGCATCGACAACACGAGGGTCTCCAAAAAGGGAACGGAGACGGCCTAGTTGGTCATTAACGAGAGCATTCATGGGGTATAGCACAATTGCTCGGGCAGCGTGACACGAGTTAAACGACACTGGGTTGTTCGTCGCTTCTATCACAAGCTTTGCGAGGATAGGGTATAGAAAGCACTCGGTCTTCCCTGAACCCGTTCCTGTAGTGATTAGTGCACTTCGCTTATTTAGCCCGCATTATTCATGAAGGAGCCGACACCCCTGCCTGCTCCCGTCCTGCTCCCCCCGTAACGACCGATTTCGCCGGTCATCAGCATTTTTTCGCGCCCTCTCTA
>Ga0172368_10005489_pt1 | contig 14112 bp, 11 predicted proteins | sample Lak11m_FD_114540 | JGI IMG/M metagenome (GOLD analysis project Ga0172368, IMG submission 114540) | Freshwater microbial communities from Kabuno Bay, South-Kivu, Congo - kab_022012_11m | ecosystem: Environmental > Aquatic > Freshwater > Lake | place: Democratic Republic of the Congo: South-Kivu...
ATAAAAAAGTTCTCTCTGTCAAAGCTCGGGGGATCCTGCTTCGGGCAGGACGACCAAGTGGTTAATTCTGCCCCGCAGGACTCTACCACTGAGCAATAAAAAAGTTCTCTCTGTCAAAGCTCGCGTGGAAGGAAGCTGTACGAACACTGAAATGGGAAGATATTTTCCCTTATCCGACTGTATCATTACAGCAAATGAGGCAGTTGTTAGCCATCGTTCAATAGAATTGTATCCCTTATAAAAACAATTTAATAGCTTATTAAGCCAGAAGAAGAGGCACGCCGCCCCTTCTTTTTGGTTTTGGGTGGTGGTAGTTTCCCAGCGCCATTTTATTTTTTGTGGGGGGACGTCCTAACCCAATTTACTCTTTTTGTCCAAAAACCTTTGTATGTACCAGTACGTACCGTACCGTATATACCAATGTTTGTCGTGAGCTTGTCGTGGGTTGTACATCCCATATCATCCTCTCACATACCCTGTCATCATTTTGTCATTAACTTGTTTATACTTGGGATAACAGATGATAACAGAGTTATGGCGTGATAAACAAAAAGGGGGTAGAGCCTTCTCTTCCCAAGCACTTTTATTGATTGTTAGCCAACGATTTAATCGCCATATCTCTAATTATCGGCAAATCGTGAGAAGAGTAAGAATCAGCCCCAAAATAAAATTGCTCATCAAATAGAGTATCCAGTTGTGCGCTAATCACATTCTCCAACCCCATCAGCAGGTGCAACTTATCTCCGTTTTCTTTGTTTTCATCCACCCGTTCCAACATCCCAGCGTAATCATATCCCCAAAAGTTTTTCAAAGTGTCTGTGTTATTGAAGTCCCAGATAAACATTTTTCGCTCGTTCTCATCTTTGTATTGCTTCAACGTATCTGGTGAGAGCTCTTTTTGCTTTTCAATAAAATCAGCAATTGCCTTGTACAGAGCTTTTTCAAATTTTTGGCGATTGTAGTTTGGGTAAGGTTCAAGTAGATGATTGAGGATAACAACAGCCTCTCTCAATGTGTTTATTCTACCTTGAATATAACCGTCCATTTCTTCTTGTGTGTGGTCTTTGGGCATTTCTGCTCGCAGCGATTGCTCCTGGGGCTTCTTGATGCTTTCAATCCAACCCTCGAGCAATTCGTGCCACGCCGTCCAGTTATTTGTCTCTTCCAGCTTTGGTAGAAGCTCAAAATCCAAGTCCTTCAAAATCTGTTCATCATTGTAATGCCAGTAAGTGCGAAGGGCGTTTACATATTGATTCAGCAGAATTGCTCCGCCTCTTGGGTTATAGTAATTGAATCCAATCCGTGCCTTATTCTTAATCAGTGCAAGTTTCTGGTCTATTGGCGATAATCGGCGATTATGGGCAATTCCACCGAGCTTATCCAAAAACTTTTCAATACTACCTTGGTCTAATTCTCCCTTCTCGTTGCATTTCAAGTATGTAGTTGCTGATACGTCAATAGCATTTAGTAACTCATCAATTCCGTATCGTCGCAGTAAATCTTTGAGCTTATTTTTGCCATTCTCGTTGAGCGTAAACGGCTTAATTTTGGCTTCGGCATATTCGGTAATCATATCTACTGTCTCGTCATCAAGTTTGGAGAGAGATTTTTTCCATTCAAACATCAGCTCGATTTGTTCGCGTCTTTCCTGTAATAACTCCAACTGCTTGCGCTGCTTCTCAACAACGGTATTATCGCTTAATTTTTTGTCGCTTTTTCCAAGATTACACTCATAACAACTCGTAATGAGGTTGATTATGTCATTGCCGCCGCCTTTGGAAACTGGCTCAATGTGGTCTACGTGTAAAACAACATCAGGAGCTTTCCTCCCGCAGTAATGACAAGTAAACTTGTCTCGCTTGAATACTTCAAAGCGTATTGATTTGGATAAACCACTTCGTTTCATAGATTTACTTCAAATACTTATCAATGTTTGCCTGGTGTTCTTCATACGTCTCGGCACAGTGGATAATTTTTGAATTATCGTGAAGATAGTAGAGGCATTTTGTTTCCGTGGGGTTGAGCGCGGCGTTGATTGCGTCTATACCTGGATTACAAATAGGATGAAGCGGTAGTCCTTGATTGAGGTAAGTATTATAAGCCGAGACCTTCTGAATATCTGCCGCTTTTATCGGCTGCCACCAGCCGTTTTGTTTTCCATAATTTCCCACATATACGAGTTCCTGGTTAGCACAAGGCGTAATTTCGCCACACTGAACACCTTGATAATTGTTTCGGCTATCATCAATGTATTGGATAGTTGCATCTATTTCGAGTTTCTTGTTATTCAATAAGCGATTCCAAATAATGCCAGCAATGAGCTTTGCGTCGTCCTTGCCCGCAGCTTCGCGCTGAACAATTGAAGCAACTTTAAGAAGAGTATCCCATTTGATATTTTGCTTTATTGCTTCTTGCGAGTAAGGCGCAAACTTTTCCTCAAACTTTGCTCGTAGACGATTCGCAACATCAAGCGGTTGTTCATTGACGGGTATAAGATAAGTGTCGGGAAAATATACGCCCTCAATATAATCGTATTTCATCGCTGTGTATTTAGTAACCCAATCGCTTTTTTGTTCATTACTCCATCCCAATACCAATGGGTCGGCAAGGATTTCGGCTATCTGTTCTTTGCGCAAACCTTCTGGTATAACCACCCACTTCATATACGGCTGTTGTTTAATAACATTTGCCACCTCCCACGCGTTCATTGATTTGGAGAGCTTGTAAGCCCCAGGAACAAAGCAATCGACGCAGGTCGTAGCGTAAATGTCTATCCCTATTGTTTTGAAATATGCAATCTTAAAACCAATTTCGTTTTTAATAACACCTTTTTCTTTGAGAAGTGATGATAGCTCTTTGAAGTCGCCAGAACCCAAGGGCACAGTAAACTGCTCTAATTCCGCCTTTGTTTGCATCGCTCCGAATAAACTTTGGTAAGCAAAAAATCCTGTACCAATAATGAAAACAATAACAGCGCCGCTTATGATGGCGAAGTATTTTAGTTTATTATTTTTTGCAGTCTGTTCTTCCATAATTACTTATTTAATATCGCAGATAGAATTGCGGCTGGCAGCTCAACGTCATCCAAACCAACAATATAGGGCTTCTCTTTTCCTTCTTTGTGGATGCTGATTCCGTCCTTATAAAGCTCAAAAGACAAAATCTTACTGTAAGGAAAAGTAAAGTTTTTTCGACTTCCCAAAAACCCAACTCTTTGATTTGTCATCCAAAAATTACCATTATCTTCATCAACCATAATCTCTCGCGTTTGTGGGGCGAGCCTAATTGAACCGACCCTATAACGTAGACCTTTCATAATTTTTACAGAACCAGCGAGGCCGCTATAACCAATACTTTCCGTAACTCTCTTTTGTTTTTTCAAAGTTGCCCCGCAAAGCCAATGCAAAATCTCATCTTTCTTAAAAATTACATTCAACCCTGTATGTGCGGGCGTTGGCAAAATACCTCTATCAATCAAAGCAAGAGAATAAAACTTATTAAAATTATTTTGGTTGAACTCAAAATCTTTTGGGCTTAAATCAAAGTATCCCATTAAAGCCTCCAAGTCTTTTTTCTCTTCATCTGTAATACGTTCGTCGGTAGAAATGTTTTTGAACATTAAAGAGGCCGCTTTTTTGTGCGCATCAACCAAATCCTCTTTGGTGAGTCCACATTTGGTGGAAAGTTCCTCTAATTGTTTTTTCTCGCCCTCGTCTAATTTGCCATCTGCAAGGAACTTTTTAAGCGTTTCATCATATTCGCTTTTGGCTTCGCGCTTCGCTAAATAATTTTTTACAAAGTTGAACATATTTTTATTGGTTAGCTATTAAAAGTTCCTTGTACCTTTGCAGTAAGGGAACCTGGAACATCCGTAAAACTTACCCCTTCTTCCGTTTCTTAATATCATTCGGTTGCCACAGCGCGGACAAGTCTGGTCTGATAATACAGGTGCTGGCTTTGGTGTAGTTGGGGTGGAACTGTAATAACTTCTGTGATTTTTACACTCATTACAGAATCTACCATAGCCAGTAATCAAAGAATTATCCTTGAACTCTTTTACAGATTTTACATTCTTGCATTTCGGACACTCTCGCATTTCACCATTTTGTAACCCCTCAATGGTGCCGTGTATATTGGCAAGGAGCGAGTTAGCGTTTTCGGGATTTTTGAGCAGTAGCGCAATCTTGTCGTCGAGTGCAGCTATCGGGTTTTCTCCGATATTAAACTTATTGATGCGCAAGAACTTATAGCCGTAACTTTCCAAAACCTTCTGGCGATATACGTCCTCATCGGTATAATAATTTTCATAATTAAACTCATTGATTTCATCTATATCTTTGAAGTGTTCTCGGAAACCATCATACTCGATGATTATTTTGTGTTCTTTGTGTCGCTCATCAGTATAGATAAGGAGAAAATCAACCTTGTATGCAGGATGTGTGTATGTGCGGTCTAATTGTTTGAGATATTTTCCAATCTCAAACTGCGGCATAAACTCGACAGTATCTTTGTGTTGATTCCAAAACTTTGTTTGATAAAACCAGTTTAATACCTCTGGCTCCATCTTAGATTTTTCATCAACTTCTGAAACGCTATGTTCTTTTTGGGCTTCTTCCAAAACGTACTGATAATGTCTTAATGCTTCACCAGCAGAGCCATTATAGTCCGCGACTGGCTTACTTAATACGAAATTGACGCACTCTTTCGCACGGCTAAAACCAACATTCAAACGCTGCGCTTTTATCTGCCCGTCTTCTTCAATATCAACATTGCTTAAATCCTTAATAAACACGCCCCACAACTTATCGCTATGTGGAGAGGCAACCATTGAATAGTAAATAATATCCCGTTCTTCGCCTTGGCAGGTATCGAACGTCATTATTTTGAGTTGTAGTTTATTTTGAAAGTAATCCCACTCTGGCATTTTTCCTATCATCTCAACCAGTAATTTCTGCTGATTTGTGTGAGGAGTAATAATACCGACGCTTGATGCTTTATCTTCGTCTTTCAAGCGTTTGAGTTCTGAAATAATAAACTCCACCTCTTTTTTATTGGTGTTCGGATATACCTCATCTTCGGCAGCAGATTCAACAGCGGAAAACTTTATTACATCGTTAATGGCTTTACCGCGAATCTTCATCACCTGTAAGCTGTCCTGGTAAAAATATTTGTTGGAATACGAGATAATCTCTTTGTAGCCTCTGAAATGTTTTAATAGCTGGATATTAAAGTTGCTGATAAACTCAAAGAACTCCAAAATAGAAGTCTTGATATTAAACTTATTAAGCCTCACCATTTTGATTGCGTCCGTTGAGATATTGCTTCGGAAGCTACCATTAAGCCCGTTAAGATATTCTTTATTTGTGTCTCCACGCGCCTGTGCCGCTTTAATGTTGCTGAACTGTTTTTTATCTCCCAGGATTAAAACCTTCTTGGCTCGCAGGAGAGCGGGAAAAGCCTGGGCGATGCTCACCTGGGAGGCTTCATCAATCACCACCAAATCAAACAAACAAGATTCAAGGGGGATGTATTCGGCGTAGTCTCTAATGCCAGCCAAGATGCAAGGGAATGCCTCTTTAAGTTTCATAAACTCGTCCCTTGGAAATCGTTGTTTATTTTTAATAATGTTGCGCAGCGTCTGGGCGTCGCTTCTGTTGTGTTCATAAAAATCTATCAGCCGCCCATCAAGCAGATAGGTTACCTGCGTTGTTACCAGGTCTTCAATCTGCTTCATTCTTGCTGCATAGTTTAGGTCGTGGATACTGGAAAAATCCTTGCTTACTTTCTGTTTTAAGTTTAAATATCTTATCTGCTTATCAAACTCCAATTCAGTAATCTTAATTGCCGCATTGTTTATTACTGTGCCAAACTGTTCAACATCTATTCCAAGTTTTTTAATGGTCTTGGGATATTTTTCAGCAATCTCTTTTAAGTATTTAATATCTTCGTTCAGAGCGACCAGATTTTGTGTTGTCTGGGCAAAACCTTCGTCAGTAATTAGCTTGTGCGCAAGGGAAATATAGTCAAAATCTCCTGCGCTCTTTTTGTTTATTTCATCACCAAGTTGATGCGCAAAACTGAAAATCTCGTGTATATTTTTTAATGTTTGAAGTTCATCGTGGGGGTTAGTGATGGTGCTATGGATAAAACTTTGTTTAAAGCTAATGTCCAACTCTTCCACTTTTTTCTTACTGAAAATATACCCGAACGCCCAGAGTTTTATTTTTGAATATTCCTCAATAAAATGTTGGAGTTTTTGCAAATTCCCAGAGTTGAATTGTGAAAACAGTTTTACTGTCTCAATTTTATTTGCAAACGAAGTTTTAATTTTCTGTATACTCTCTAACGTCAGCCAGAGAAATTGCAACAACTTTTCACAATCATCAAGCGTTTTTATATTTTTGGGATTTAACCCAAGAGTTTCAAACAACTTTTTTGTCTCGGCAGAAACAAGCGTATTTTTGAATTGGTGCAACGAGGTGCGCAGGTCTCCCAATTCGATAGCAGCCTCGTCTTGCTGTGCCATTTCCTCAATATCAAAAACTAAATTGTTATCCTTAAAATATAATTCCAGGTCAAAAAACTCGTGGATTTCTTTGATGTTTATGTCATCATAGGCAATAATTTCTGCCTCCAAATCTTCCTTTAATGAGCTGCCTGATTTGGTTATAGTTTCGGCTATTGTATCGTAGTCCTTTTTTACTGCGCGGTGATGTGTCTTTATACCATCAATGGCACTTTGTGCGAGAATCGAATTATAAGTATTGCCAGTTTTTCCAAGACGCAAGATAGGATTTTGAAAGTTCTTATCGTATCTTACTTTGTTCATCGTCTGGGTAATTTTATCCTCGACAACATCCAATGCTTCCTTTTTATCAGACAACACTAAAACAGACTGATTTTTCAAAATCGCATCGAAGATAATCGCTGTGATAGTATGGCTTTTACCCGTTCCTGGCGGCCCCGAAACTACAATATAATTGCAGCCGTCTTTATTAACAGCGGACAAGATTTGCCTCTGTTCGCTGTTAAGTGGTATTGGGCTTGGGTATACGAGTTTGTCTGGTGTTCCAGTATTGTCCCATTCTCCTTCCACATCGGGATTAAATGGTTGCGGGTTATTATGGATGAAGTCATCTATCAGCTTGTTGAAGATTTCAGAGAGGGCGCCACCGTCCTGGCTTAATTGCTGTAAGATTTCTTCATAATCATTGACTAACGCTTCGTCCGATTTGTCGAATAAACAAATGTAGCAGCTATTCGAGATGCGAACTGTCGAACTTCGTCCGATTGCTGGCTCGCCGTCTGAAAAATTAACAGCGCCATCAAGTTCAAAAAAATGCGACAACTCGTTTAATACAGCACTCACCATCTGGAAGAAATCGCTTTGATGTTGCGACAGGTAAATTATGCGCTCTGAAATAGTCTGTAATCCGCCCTTCGTGCCTTTTTGATTGTTATATTCCTGTACGACGTATTCCAACGCTTTTTTGTTTATATACACCTGCGAATCGAACTCAATGTTAAGCGCGTCATCCTCTCTTGTCGCAGTAAAAGGAATATAAAAAATTGGGTACTTGTTATTATTAAAAGAAATATCGCCAAAATATAGATAAAAATCCTGTTTGTCCAAGATGGTTTTATTTCTTTCCATCTCGAATAATTCCAAAAACAAATCAGCGACTTGTAGGTTTTCAAAGAAGGAAGTGAGATTGCCTCTTATATCCTGCGGCGCGAATACGGATTTAAGTTCTTTTACAAGATTGATTTTTTCCTGGGCAATAATGAGATTTAATACTTCTGAAATCTTGTTTTCCAATAAGCGAAGAACTACCGCAGTAAGTTCTTCCTCTATCAAGTAGACATTATCTTCATCGCCAAGGTTAAGATTTTGTAGCGGCTTTTCTATACTCTCGATAAAGGGTTTTACCAGTTCACCGCGTATAATTTTTGCCGTCTCTTCCACGGAGTTATTGAGAGCGACATCATATTCTTTCGCGTATAGCGTGCCCGCTTTTTCTATTTCATCGGCTATCCTCTCGGTGATAGCCGTAATTTCCGCGTTACTGATTTTGCCGATTTGAAGTTTTATTAAATCAAGAAGATTTTTAGGAAGATTTGTTTTATAAACGCCCTTCTCAACCTTATTCAAAACATCCTTATCAAAACCTTTTACGATGAGTTTTGATGCCAGTTTATTAAAAGAGGGGTATTTTTGTAGATTCAAACCTATAAGCAAGTTGTCATTGTTTCTGAACTTGATGCCGCGGCGTGGAAGTTTATGTTTATGGAAATCGGTTTCAAGGAAATCCATAAAATACTTAGCAACCTCCTTTATAAAAAGGAGGCTCCCTTGTTCGGTTTTTGTTTCTATATTTTTAGTTGCAATACTCATTTTCATATTTTGCGAAGTAGTTTTTACTTCTTTTTCTTCTTTGTCTTAAAACTGCTTTCGATGAACTCTTCAAGGTCTTCTTTTCTGAATCGCCATCGACCAATTTTTGCAGCTTTAATTTTACCGCTATGCAGATAACGGAATAGGGTGCGCTTGCCAATATCAAGAAATTTGGCGGCTTCTTCGATATTCAAAAACTCTTCTTTTTTCATACAACTATATTGTATCTCTTTCTGCATAAAATGGCAATTATTGGCAATCCTTGATATAATAGATTTAAGCTTTATGAGTATGGAAATGACACCAAAAGAAAAGGATATTTTGTTTTCCCAGATTATCAATGAGCATTTTTTTACACAAAAAAATAGCTCGATTTTTATTCCCGTTGAACATCTCACTCAAAAGGGACTGGATATTTCTGACGCTAATAATGTGTTATGGCGTCTTAAAGACGATGGCATATTAAAAAGCTATAAACACTGTTGGGGATTTTTGGAGATTAAGAGAAATAAAAAGACTTTTGTTTTTACCAGTAGTGAAGAACCCAAAACTGATGATGATTTTGAGGTCTACGAAATGGAAGTTGTGCCTGGAAAATTGACGCAAGCATTGAAAGCGGCAAGGCCGCAAAATGAAATTAGCAATAAAACAATTCTCTATTTGGCTAAAAATGGTGATTTGTACAGGGAACCGAAGGACAGTTTTTGTTACCCAATGAGCGGCAAGGGCGTCCCATTAAGAATCGTCAAGTACTTTATGGAAAACCCCAATACTGATTATGAGCAAGATACCGCCAGTCTTGCCAATGCAATAGATATAAAAACAGAGCAGTTACGAAAGGAAATCAATAAAATGAGAGTTCCTATCAAAAACGGACTTAAACTAAACGCTGTCTTGTTTGAAGGAAGAAGGAATAGTGGATACAGACTTAATCCAAGCATAGAGATATTGCCAAAAAATTAAATACCCCTACATACCCCATACGTACTGTTGATAACTCTCCTGGCGACTGCTAAAAACAGTCGCTTTTTTATTTTCCAAAAAGTACGAACGGATTATATCAAGCTACAACTCATCGTTGATATTCTGAACTTATATGAGCGATGAAAAAGAAAAAATAAAAGTTAGCGATTTGGGACTCGCAAGCCTACTGACAACACTCCACTTTAATTTGGTCGAGATGGAGCGCGCAAATGAAAAGCGAATCAACTTTTTATTTGCGCCAGCACAAGGCATTGAGAAAGTTATTAGCGATTTTTGGGCAGGAAAAGAAATCTCTGTTTCAACACAGAGCCTTTTTAATAATCAAAAAATGCTCAAAAATCGCCTGTACGCCTTCAAATAATATGGAGTACACCTCGGAACAACTCCAAATGCTTCGGCAACCTTTTGAAAAGGCTGGTGCCTTTGCTGGTCGTTCCGAGGAAGAAATTAAAAAACTTCTTAAAGAGGTAGCGGACATTTTAATAACACTTTCAGAAATTAACTTACTTTCAAAACAAAATAAAAATTAAACCTATGGAAAATGAAAATCAAATCTTAAAGGCCGCACTCCAATATTATGATATGGGATTTTCTATAATTCCAATTGGAGAAAACAAGCGCCCGATTATAGCAGAGTGGAAATCATATCAGACGACACGCGCAACCAAGGAACAAATAATAAAATGGTTTGAACAATCCACACGGGTGAATATAGGAATCATAACTGGGAGAATATCCAACATTATTGTTATTGATGTTGATGACAAAGACGCTGACACATCGGGGTTAACTCCAACAGCAATCGTAAAAACTGGCAGAGGCTTCCATTATTATTACTTACATCCTGGTTTTCCAGTTTCCTGCGGGATATTGCGCTACAAGATAGATATAAAAGGAGATGGTGGTTATGTTATCGCCCCTCCTTCATTGCACGCATCTGGCTGTCATTACGAATGGGTTTGTCATCCAAATGACGTTGGATTTGCCGACTTGCCACAATGGGCGTTCGGGGAAAAGAAAAATATCAAATCAAATCAATCAAATAACATTGCGGCTGAACATAAAGTATACGAGGGACGACGAAATGATGCGGCAACGAGATTTGCTGGAAAATTATTACACGGCTTGCCGCGGGAAAATTGGGAGCTTGGATGGCCAACAATGCAAAAATGGAATCAAGAAACGTGTGTACCACCACTCCCAGAGTCGGAGTTGCGTAAAACATTTGAGAGTATAGCTGGACGTGAAGTGAGCAAACCCACAGCCAATAATATGAAGCGTTCAAATATAGTTGCCTCAAATGCTGTAATGATTCGATTTTCTGATATTCAATCAGAACCATTAAGCTGGCTTTGGCCAGGACGTATTGCGCTGGGCAAGCTAACACTGATTGTCGGAGACCCTTGTCTTGGAAAAAGTTTATTGACCACAACTTTGGCAGCCATTGTGTCGAAGGGCTACCCGTTTCCCGTTGATAACGTACAAGCACCAAAGGGCGATGTGATATTGCTTTCAGCCGAAGATGATGCAGCAGACACCACCAAACCACGGCTTGAAGCAGCAGAAGCAGACTGTGAACGTATACACATACTAAAAGCTGTACAAGTAGAAAGCAGCGAGGGCGAACAAACACAACGTATGTTCTCATTAAAAAGCGACCTCGCAGTACTTGAAAAATTATTACCATCTATCCCAGAGTGCCGCCTACTTGTGATTGACCCAATCTCTGCGTATCTCGACGGCACAGAAAGTCATAATAATTCTGATGTGCGCGGTTTACTCGCTCCGCTCGCTGCACTGGCGGCTAATTACAAAATTGCAATCATCGCCGTAAGTCATCTTAACAAAGGCTACGGCGGCAACGCACTATACCGCACGATGGGGTCGTTAGCATTTGTCGCTGCCGCCCGCGCTGCTTACGTGGTTACAAAAGATGAAAATAATCCGCAACGCAGATTGTTCTTGCCTGTAAAAAATAATCTCTCGCGTGATAACACTGGGTTAGCATACAGCGTTATGACAGCAGCAAATGATGCGCCGCTAATTGCTTGGGAGACGGAGCCTGTATCTATAACAGCAGACGAAGCGCTTACGCCAATCGAGCCAGACCAGGAACATACTGCCACCGACGAAGCCGTTAATTTCTTGCGCGATGTTTTAGCCAAAGGCGCAATGAAGGCATCCGATGTGCAGAAAGAAGCACGACAAGCTGGAATCAGCGACAAATCATTACGTCGAGGCCGCGAGAAGTTGGGTATTAAACCGAGGAAGTCAAACTTTACAGGGGGTTGGGAATGGAGCTTAACCGAAGATGCCCAAGTGAACCAAGATGCCCACTCAATAGATGAGGGCACCTTGGAAAATGCAGGGCATCTTCATAATCAAATCGACACTTTATATGACGACGGTTAATAAAAAACCGTTATCCACTTGCACCTTGAAAACCAAAGTTGCCAAAAAATGCCATTGTGCTATACTTAATATGCTGCCTACAAGTTTGAATAATAGCACGGGGGTATTTGCTTCTTTGAAGCCCAATTGCGGGCTGAAAGGGGCAGCTATCCTCCACAATTGGTTGCCTTCGTGCAATTCAATCTTGTGGGCAGCAGGCTCTGGCTGTCCCTTTTTGTTTTGTCTGGGGATTTCCAAAGCCCATAATTATGTAAATGAAAATACTATGGGCAAGATAATGTTTATTTTTACAATTCTTGGTGGATTCACTGCTTATCGTTTTTGGGGTGAACACAAGATATTAGCTGTCATAACCATCATTGTGATTTTATATCAGCTTGGCTCTCTTGACTCCAACGTCGGCAAGCCATACGGATATAAAGGGCGCGAGCTGGCGGTTATGAACTACTACACTTCTATCGCAATAATTATCTTATTCATACTGTCGTTTATTCTTTAATAAAAATAATCTTCAAAATATGAACAATAACATTTCATCAAAAATCAAAGCACTTGTATTTTGCCGCGTCTCTTCCAAAGAGCAAGAGGACACGGGCTACTCTTTGGACTCCCAAGAAAAACTCTTGACCGAGTACGCGGGAAAATATGACTACAAGATAGCGAAGGTATACCGCATATCAGAATCAGCCAGCGGTAAACAAGTACGCAAAACTTTTATTGAGGCTCTGCAATTTGCAACAAAAAATAAAGTTGATGTTATCTTGTGTGAAAAAATTGACCGCCTCACTCGTAACTTAAAAGATGCTGCCACTGTGGATGACTGGGTTAAGGAAGACACAAAGCGCGCAGTACATTTTGTCAAAGAGAACTTTACATTAAATCAACAAACCAGAGCACACGATAATTTGGTTTGGGATATGAAAGTTGCTATCGCCAGATTTTATACCAACAATCTTTCCGAAGAAGTGAAAAAAGGACAAGTTGAAAAACTGGCACAAGGATGGCTACCAACCAAACCGCCGCTGGGATATAAAACTACTGGCGACAAGGGACATAAAATCCACGTTGTTGATGAAGAGGTCGCGCCCTTTATGCGCAAAATGTTTGAGTGGTACGCCACGGGCAATTATTCCATCGCTCGCGTAGAAAAAGGATTGTTTGAGGCAGGGATGCGCACACGTTCTGGTAAAAAATTAGGAATGAGCCGCATCCACGTTTTACTTCAAGACCCATTTTATTATGGAAAGATTCGCTGGATGGATAAACTCTATGCGGGCAAGCACGAGCCTTTAATCGCCAAGGATGTGTTTGATAAAGTACAGATATTGATAAGACGGAAAACGCTTGCCCCTCATCTGATGAAGCACAATGCGTTATTTAAGAGCAAAGTTTTTTGTGAGAATTGCGGCGGTATGATGACTTGGTACGAGAAGAAAGGACACTGGTATGGGCATTGCAATAACCACGGAGAGTACGCTAAATGCTCCAAGAAGGTCTGTATGCGCCAAGAAGCAGTAGAAGAACAGATAACAGGCGTCTTTGACATCATAGCCCCTAAAAATGAAGAGGTGCTGGCGGCAATCACCCAAATCTTAAAAGACAAACACAAGGATATGGCTAATAACCGCGAGTCCGATATTAAAAGATTCAATACACTCCTTGCCAATGTCCAGGTACAGAAAGATAGACTCTATGAAGCCAAACTAAACAAAGAGGTGCCAGTTGATTACGTCGAACGCAAGCTATCGGAACTAACCACCGAAGAAGAGACGATAGAAAACTCCCTGGTTTCTATCAGAGACAAGAGCGATGAGCATCAAGCCGCAGGTATTGCCGTTCACGAGTTAGCGTTTCGTTGCAAAGATATTTACGAAGCTGGCGATATTGATAATAAAAGATTGCTTTTATCCCAATTATTTACGAACTTGCTACAAAATGGGCGTGAAATAAAGAAAGAATACACAAATGCCGCCAGTTTTTTGATGGAATGGATGCCAAAGCTAAATACGGATTACGAACTGCAAAAAAGTGAGCAGATAAAAGGAAAAGACGTCGTTTTGTCGACGTCTTCTCCTATCTGGCTCGGGGGACAGGATTTGAACCTGCGACCAAGTGGTTAATCCTGCCCCGCAGGACTCTACCACTGAGCAATAAAAAAGTTCTCTCTGTCAAAGCTCGGGGGACAGGATTTGAACCTGCGACCAAGTGGTTAATCCTGCCCCGCAGGACTCTACCACTGAGCAATAAAAAAGTTCTCTCTGTCAAAGCTCGGGGGATCCTGCTTCGGGCAGGACGACCAAGTGGTTAATCCTGCCCCGCAG
>Ga0172368_10005492_pt1 | contig 14110 bp, 8 predicted proteins | sample Lak11m_FD_114540 | JGI IMG/M metagenome (GOLD analysis project Ga0172368, IMG submission 114540) | Freshwater microbial communities from Kabuno Bay, South-Kivu, Congo - kab_022012_11m | ecosystem: Environmental > Aquatic > Freshwater > Lake | place: Democratic Republic of the Congo: South-Kivu...
AACGGTGTGGAACGCCTTCAGATTCGGTGTCACATCTTTACTTATGGAACATGAGGTAAAAGTGTTTCTCCTTGGAAAAGGTGTTGAGAGCGAAAGTATTCAGGATAAGAAATTCAATGTGCAAGAACAGATTGGGCTTTTTGTTGAGCATAAAGGCCAGATATTTGCATGCGGAACCTGCCTGAAAATAAGGCAGATGAAGGGAAGCGAGGTATGTCCAATTTCTACAATGCATGACATGCTCCATATAGTTGAGGAATCTGACAAGGTTTTAGTATTTGGTTAAAGAGGTGAAAGAATGATAGTAAACAGAGTAGATGTGGAAAAATTCAAGGAAACTGTTGAAAAAGCGAGAAAAGACCCTGCCACGGGTAAGAAAACTATGGAGATAGAGGGTGAATGGAGGATAGGCAAAACCGGCCCCCAGTTTGAATCAAAGATAAAAACAGAAAAGGGGGGAGAGATTACACTTCAATCTGATGAGACACTGATTCTGGGCGGAGGCGGCACTGCCCCTAACCCTGTGCAGTACTGTATATACGGCCTTATTGCCTGTTACGCAGCCACCTTCGCAAAATGGGCTGCAATGGAGGGAATCATTCTTAAAAGCTTTAAGATAAAGGCTACTTCGAACATGGATCTGACAGGTGCATTCGGTGTCACTCAGAACCCTATTTTAGAGCATCTTAAATGGGAAATGATAGTCGATACTGATGCAAGCATGGAAAAGCTAAATAAATTGAACGAAATCGCAAAAGATAGATGTCCGGGTTACTATTGCGTAACGCATGAGATTTTCCCTGAAATCAAGATCATAAAGCAATAACAGATGAACAATCAGATGGCTGAAAAGGACATTTTTCTGAGGAGCTTAGATCCCTTCAAGGAAGCTTTTCCCGGAAGGATAAATCAAATAATAAAGAGTAAAGAAGAGGGCAAAAAGATAGTGGGAACCCTCTGCCTTTATGTCCCGGACGAACTCATCTATGCATGCGGCGCAGACCGTGTAATACTATGCGGTGGAAGAAGCGCTCCAATTGAAGCAGCGGAGGAATATTTACCAAGAAATCTCTGCCCTCTGATCAAATCCTCTTTCGGCTCTGTAATTGACCAGAAATGCAGTAAGACGAAGTCCTGTCCACATTTTGGTCTCGTTGACCTCATAGTTGCAGAGGCTACATGTGATGGAAAAAAGAAGATGTATGAACTTCTGGACAAGTATATCCCAACCTATGTCATGGATCTTCCGCAGAAACCTGAAAATCAGAATGCACTGGAGTATTATATAAAAGAACTGGAAGGCTTAAAAGACGTTCTGGAAAAGCTGACCGGCAATAAAATTAATGACGTCCTGCTCAGGAATGAAATAAAGTCTGCAAATGAAACAAGAAAATTGCTCCACGCACTCTATGAGTTAAGGAAAAGAGACTCACCGCCAATCAGGGGAACAGAGATGATAAAGGTTCTCCAGCAGATGCATTTTCTGGCTCCCGACGAGTTCAGAAAGAATCTTGTTTTACTGCTCGATGAGCTAAAATTAAAGAAAAGGGAGAGTTCCGGACCGAGGATTATGATATCCGGCTGCCCGATGGCAGCAGGAAACATGAAGGTCCCGGAGATCATAGAGGAGCGGGGCGGGTTAATAGTGGTAGAGGAAAGCTGCACTGGAACAAGAGCCTTCTGGGATTTAGTAGATGAGAATAAAGAGCCAATGAGAGCCTTAGCTGAGAGATATCTGAAAATCCCATGTGCTTGCATGTCTCCTAACGACAGAAGAATCGCCCAGATCCTTCAACTTGCCGAGGATTTCAATATTGACGGGGTCGTTTATTATACCCTTCAGTTCTGCCATGGATACAATGTCGAGAAATATAGGGTTGGGGAAGCTTTGAAAAAGTCAAACATTCCTCTCCTCTCTATAGAAACAGACTACAGCGGGGCTGACACTGAGCAGATAAAGACAAGGGTAGATGCTTTTCTGGAGATGCTGGAATGATATCTGTTGGAATCGATGTCGGAGCTGCGACTACCAAGGCCGTTGTGCTTCGCGAAAATGAAATAGCAGGATACATCATTATACCTACAGGTTTTGATTTTAGAAAAGCAGGAGAGGAAGCATGCTGGGAAGTCCTCTCAAAGTGTGGAATAGAAAAGAGTGAGGTTGGAAAAATTCTGGCTACAGGATACGGCAGAAGCAGTATTGGATTTGCAGATAAAACTATCAGTGAGATAACAGCCCAGGCCAGAGGTGTCGGATATCTTATCCCGGCAGCCCATACGATAATAGACATCGGCGGCCAGGATAGCAAAGTGATCAACACCGAAAATGGTAAAGTTGTGGACTTTCTGATGAATGACAGATGTGCGGCAGGAACCGGTAAGTTTCTGGAATATACAGCAAAAGCTCTTGAAATATCGCTGAATGAATTGGGAACGCTTGCACTGGCTTCAAAAAATCCAGCAAAGATCAGCAGCATGTGTACAGTATTTGCGGAATCGGAAGTCATCAGCTTAAGAGCCCAAAAGACTAAAAAAGAAGATATAGCTGCCGGCCTTATTGAAAGTATTATCCTGCGAACCACTTCTATGGTTAAAAAGCTGGGAATAAAACCAGAGGTAGCTTTTGTGGGTGGAGTGGCTAAAAATCCTGGAGTAGTAAAGGCTTTTGAAAAGGCATTAGATATCGCGATGCTCTTGCCCAAAGAACCCCAGATAACAGGCGCCTTGGGGGCTGCATTGCTTATTTAAAAATTACTGAGCATCTAAAAGAAACCCATTTTATTTCAATCCGAAACAATGCCTTCACTCAGCGTTTCCTGGACAATTTCCCTGACCACTTCCCTGAACTCCGGGTCATTATAATCGAACCCTGTAGTCTGACCGGATTCCTGAGATACCTGCTGGTCAGAATACCATGCTGGCGGCTCTCCCATTCCTATCACTGGTTCCGATTCAGACACCGAGCCTTCCACAACCGCCCTGATCTCGCTAATATTCCTTGGTCCGATGTAGTTTTTACCCGATATCCCTTCCCATCCCGCCCCTGATATTAACGGGTTGGCTATTTGTGCAAGCTCTTGATAATGGGGATCCCTTGTGATCAATATGCGGTTCTTGACATCTTCTGGAGTCCCTGGCCTGAAGCCCGCGACCGGACCATAGCTCTTCGTCGCCGCATAGTAAGCAGTGATTTTCTTGAGGTCGACCAATTTCTCGATATCTTCCGGCTTTGCGAGTTCAGAACCCCTGCCATAGCGAACAGCGTACTTGTCATAGCCACCGATATCCATCGGCTGGAACCTGGAAAGGTCAGTTCCCTGCACCGGTAGTTCCAACTCCTTCCCCTGCTCTGCATCCCGCAGCCCGGATACCTTTTCATACAGCACCCTGTATTCAGTCAGCACGGCCTCAATGACTTTTATCTGTGCTTCTGATGCTGGGTCTCTATATCCCTTCGCTCTGACATCTTCCACTTTCTTCTTCTCTCCCCTAAGATCCTTTTCTGCACTTCGTATCGCCGACCTGACAGTATTCAACTGCCGGTTATAAATCTTGATGTTTGCCGATTTCCTGAGATCGTATCTCTTCTTTTCCTTCAGGGCTTCATTCTCAGGATGACCGCGATTATCCATGGTTCGGGTATTGATCTCATCCACACCTGCAGCGTATTCTGCTTCATATCTACCCCATGCTTCTTCCCTCTGAAGTTCACGCTCTGGAAGGTTCTCGATATAATTCTGGGCGCTGCGCCATTCATAGTTCTCTTCCCGCGTCTGTGTGATATAATTCCACGGCAGGGCTGCTCCGCCGAGTTCTGCAGGATAGAAATGCCCGCCCTGAAGCTGCTCAAACTCACCTGATATGCCTGACTGCGCGCTTGCCCAGTTGTCTCTCTGCATTAGCTGCAGCCGCTGTTCGTATGTGAAATCATTGGGCCTTCCCGTATATTTCCTGTACGCATCCCGCAGCTCTATATCGCTTTTCTTCCTGGTCTTTGTTGAAGCCTGACCGATACCAACAAGATATTTCGCCGCTTGTTTCCCGGAATTTCTGTCTTCGTAAACGTCCGAAAGCGCCCCAGCATCCCTTCCGGTGCGCCCAACTATCAGGTTTGATGCTGCGCTTTGCTGCGGGTTATACCATGGCATGTCGCGGTCGAAATCCTTACCTGTATATGTATTGAAGCCCAGAACCTCCTCTATCGGGTATTTTGCAAATGGAGTAATGGCGCCCACGCCATACCATAGTGGATCATTAAATATATCCAGGTCCGTCGCTGGTGTGCGCATGTAATTGAACGTGCCTGTTGACTCATTCCATGGATACATCCAGGTAAGGTCTCCTTCAGCATATTGAGGTAGCTCCTGACCGCCGACTGCTGCATTTGTAAGTTTTCCGAACTGCGCATACTTTCCGGGATTATAAAGCATCTGCTTTGTTTGCAGCGGAATGTTTCCGCGCATCCATGCATAAAAAGGCACCATACGTTTCATATAATCGCGCTCAAACGGGGTAAATGATTCTTTAGAATACTGGAACTGGAACTCCGATACCCATGCCCTGGCTCCCTGTATTGTATCTCCCTTCATAATCCTGTCGTTAAACAATGAAAGACGTATGAAATTTTCTTCATACTGTGCCAGGGTTATCGGACTATTTGCCGTTTTTTTCGTAAGTTCAATGGCTTTCTCCTTATGTGTATCCGCTATCTCGTAGGAGAGTTTCTGAATGTCCATCATACCTGGCTGGCTGAGAATCCCTGATTCTCCAGCCATTTTGAGCAGTTCCTGCCCTGAATATTTTTCCCCCAGCGCTGTGGTGAAGACCTTGTCCTTATCTCCGCCCAGCAAAAGCCTGGAGCTTCGATAATAGGATATTGGGTCAACCTCAGCTAACCAGTTATTGAAAATGCCGCCCACCACATTCGATGCATGATATGCAGGATGAGTTACCGTCGCACCGTATTTCCATGCATTCAGCGCTTTATCATAGAGCTTTAATGCGGTGTCTGTGTCTTTTTGAACAAACTCTTTCTCAATGTCTTCTGCGATTGGTTTTGGCAGCCATTCCCCTTTTATATAAGCTACTGAACTCTGCACATATTTATCAGGCTGTGCCAGCGCTACTTCTTTCGGAACCCCGTACTTCTCTACAGTCCACTTCAAGAGTTTTGCCTGTTCCACTGCCTTGACGCTCTCTGCTCTCCTGATGGAAGTCGCCTTGAAGGGGTTCGCTTCGAAATAATCAAAATCTATTCCGAGTTCCTTTCGTGCCTGCTCATTTATCTGCGCTACTGTTCCCTTTATTGTTCGTTTTGTGCCGAACTTGTTTTCTACAGAGAGCGGCGTGTACAATTCTGTCGAAACTTTCCTGCCTCCCTTTTCCAGGTACTTTTTCGCATCGGGAGTCAGCGTGTGCCTCAAGTATCCCGACATCTCAGTATCCAGCAGCCCAAGTTCCTTCTCCTGTGCAGCGAATCCTTTGTTGAAGGTCTCAAGCTCTTCAATTATTGCCTGCTGCTCCCTGGTGAGCTTCGCAGATTCGCGGGTCACGGGCTCCTCGATCAGGTTATAAACAATCTCTTCATAGTTCTCTCCGAAGGATTTCCTTGCCTCTTTTGCCAGTTCAATATCTCTTTCCGTTCCCTGCGCTATATCGAACCTGACCTTCTTGGGCAAAAGCATCGCTTTCTCGGCATAATCCGCCTCCATCGGAAGAAGTCTGGATGATCTTGGAAGACGTTTTACTGCTGCCCTTACCACGAACTTGTTTTCCAGATACTCCTGCATCCCTGCCACTTTCTTGAATGCTGCTGGATGTTCCAGAGAGAACTGCATCGCACTTTCTTTTGCAGCATTTGCTACCGGGTCAAATACACTTCCAGGGATCAGATTCACTTCCTGTCCCCAACCTCGAAGACTCATCCCGCCTGCAGCAAGGACTTTCTTCTGGAACGCCGGGTTTTGTTCTATATGATGCGCGAACTCCAGGGTTCCCATCTCTTCCCCATACTTTTTTGTGAAGGTCGAAATTTCTTTAACACCAGTTTTGCTCAGCTTCAGCGCCTTTGCGCCTTTCCCGCCCACTGACCCGATCTTGACCGCCGCGCCAGAACCCAGCGAGAGGTAGGTGGTCGGGGCAACCGATATATCTAAAAAAGTCCCTGCTGCGCCGCGCAACGAGAAGAGACTCGTCTCCTTGTTCTGTATGCCCAATGCCATGGATGGGGTTATCCGGTCTTTCCAGTCATATCGTTTGGAATCTCCGATGAGCAAGGCATGGGCGTTCAAAATCGCTGCCCCTTCTATGTAGCTGTCCATGTTCAGTATATCAACAGCACTTGCGAGAATGCCCTGTTCTTCCGATGGCATCAGCGCCTGCCTGACCTGTTCCTTATTTGCTTCCTGTTCTTCTTCTGGCAGACTATAAAGTGATGAAGTTGCTGCAATCCCTGCCCCGGCGCCAAGTGCTAAAGTACCCCATGAAAACTTCTTTCCTTCTGCCGTTCGCTTCTGGTATTCGGCTGTTTCTTTTACACCATTCAATACCGACTTACGGATATGGTTGAGTTGTTCGGATGTTGTGACCTCACCGCGTGATTCCCGGCGGGCTACAATTTCCTGTACCATTGGTTCTGTTGCGTGGTCTATAGGCAACATGACCGATGGTGCTGCCGGTGGATTTAATGCATTCGATGTTATGATCGGGGACGTCGGAGTTTGTTGAGATTTCAGTAAACCTATCTCTGGCATCTGTGCAGAATCCTGTGCATGCAACGGCTGTTTCTTTTGTGTCCATGCTGTGAGCCACTCAGCAAACTCTACTTTATCATCGGTAGAAGGAATGTTTCTCACAGACCGCACGCCTCTAACCATATCTACTGCAATGCTAAATGCTGAATCTGATCCCCCAGCGTTTGCTTTTACTTTACCGCTGGCAACTATCTTCTGTGCTACCTGCTTTGCCGTTAACCGCTGAGCTGACAGGTCTTCGATTTCCTGTGTGACACCCAACTTCTCTGCCATTGTATATCGGCGGAGGATCTCTTCTTTGATATAATCCGGTCCCTTAGACGTCTTCGTGAACTCGGATACATAATCATGCATAACGGAGGATGCAACCGCTGTTTCTGGTACAGGTGCAGACGCTACCGGGATGCTTATTGCCGGGTTTACTGGCATGCTGGCACTTACCGGGGTTCCTGTACCGGACTGAGTGTTTTTTCTCAATGTTTCTAAATATTTTTCCAGTGGAAATTCCTGTAATTCGGGATTATAGTCTCTCAGTTCATATTGACTAAATTCTGATATTTTGGTGCCTTTTACTTTATTAGCATACTCCGGGAATACTGTGGGTTCTTTATATAATGTTTCAGCTACAGCCTCTTCATACTCCTCTAACTGCAGGTATCCTTTTGAGCGCGGGACATTCGCTTCTTTAATTCGGTCAATTAATTTATTTTGTTCGTTTTTAGTTAAATCTTGGAATGTTTGATGCCCCAATTCATGCAATATAGTATCTATTGGGCTATCAGCATCTGCATTAAACTTGATACTCCTTGTTTTTGTATTGATCGAACCTTGCCCTGAAAGGGTGTGCTTGTTTGGCGCCTCTATTATTACTTCATCAATCTCATATTCTTTTAATAAGGATTGTATATTTTTATCAAGCAGCATATCCTCAAATTTTTTCTTCTGGGCGGGAGTTACTGATGCTTCCAGTTTAAAATTAATCTCACCGATTTTTTGAATTGCCTCCTCTAAAGAACCATCTGTTAAACTGGTATATTCCCTGCCATCCACCTTGAATTTATCCGGATGGATATCCTGCATAAATCCAGATAATATTTCAGGTTTTACTACGGCAGTGGTGTCTGGTTTTACCCATACCGCACGCACTCGTTCTGCAAAAAAAGGATTCTTCTGTAGAAGTTGATAATCTGCAGCATTCAGGATGGCTCTATGTCCATTCACATCTTTAACTACGACCGCAAAATTGCCATATGTATCGATGAGTTTACCGAAATCTTCTTTTGGATCCAAATATCCACCATTTTCATTTTCCAGGAGTTTTTTTGGAGATAAAGTTTGCGAAGATTTAGCAGATGTCTGGAGTTCTTGTATCGGTACAGACTCCGCTGCCACCGCAGCAGGCTTCGGTTTTGGAATGGTAGCCGCCGCAGGAACCTTGCCTGTCTTTCGACCATACTCGCTGTATAACCAGGTAGTCATCTTATCCGCGAATGTTGGATCATTCCTGGCAATGTTCTCAAATTGTTCTGGTGTGATTCCCTCTGCAGCTATATAATCAGACTTGATTTGCTCGTATGATTCCTTATACAACTTCTCGAAGAACTCTCCTGGCTTGCCTCTGTTCCATGACTCTGCTCGTATCTGTGTTTCCAGGAAGACCTGCTGCCTTGTGCTCATCTCCTTTTGATTGAGCCTTAAAGCCGTCATCTTCCCGACGGTATTTTTATTGATCTTGTGCCCTGTGGCTGTTTTCCTGCCGAGTACTGCTTCATCATTCTTCAAAAGCTTTGGTACCCCCGCCCCCATCATCTTAACTGCATCCCATACGGACTCAGCCTTACTTAATTTACCTACCAGGCCCGCACCCAGCGATAAATTTAATGGGTCTAACAGAATATCTGACCCCAATCCCGTCCAGGTGTCTTCTATACCAAGGGCTTTTGATGGTGAGACTTCCTCCCGTATCCCCTCCATCCATTTCTTTCCCATCGCCCCTCCTGATAAGGCTTGTTGTGGATAAACAAGTGGGTACAATCCTGCACCCAAAACATCGAGTATGGTTAATCCGAAATCTAATGGCAAATACTTCCGGTATGGGGACATTGTGCCTTCTGCCATCTCCTTTCGGTAATCAGCGTCTCTCTCTTTATATCTTGGATATACTTCTGACCCTTTCTGCCACCAGATGCTTCCAAGTTCTCTCAGATTGTTATATGTTTCTGTGAACGATTCCTGTATCATCGGATGCGTATTCATTCGCATCGATTGCTGTGAATCTATCTGCGCCGTGCCTCCCGTTACATTGCCCATCAGGAATGGTAATCCCGCGAATGGTAAGAATGCAGCCAAGTCGCCTGGTTCATCTCCAAGGCGGAAATTCTTTAGTTTCGTTGTGCCTGCTTGCGGGATCGGCATCTCAACTATCTTCCCTGACTTTGTGGTGTAAGTTATGGTGCCTTTTTTTGTGTCTATTGAATACGGTTTTGAAAAATCACGAAGTTCAACTTTGCTCCCTGGTATTATATGTGATGGCGCAGTATTGAACGGCATCGGTTTTATCTCTTCTATGGCTGAGAACTGGTTGACGTTGAGATTCCATCTGCTCTGCCACTCCTGACTTGCGACATTACCAAAATAATAGTTCTTTCCCACTTCTACCTTCGGGACATTCTGCTGCTGATTCCTCCATATTGTGAACTTGATGCTTTCGCCCGACGAATCCTTAAGGAGTCCGACCTGTGATATCCTTGGGCTGGTCGGGTCCCACAATTCTGTGACCTGTCCCCGCAGTGAAGCAAAGGTGAATTCCTTTGTCTTAACATCTTTTACCGTTGTGAGTGCACCCCATTTTGCAGTCTCAACCTCAACATCATCAGCGCGCGCTGCTATCTTCAATGATTGCATGTGCTCTTTTAAGCCCAGCGTACCGCCCTTCTCTGACCAGTATTTGAAGAATGAGAACGGAGCGGTCTTTGCATATTCCGCAGCCATCTGCGGATCTAACAAATAATTGTTTATGAACTGAATCTCCTGCTGAGCTGCTTCCTTATCTCTCCACTGCTTTTGCGTGAATATTGTGGCTTTGTTCAGGACTTTTTTCGGATCCTTGAAAGATAATAAGTCAGTGCCGAGAGTGCCGGGTATCCGATCGCTTGTGAAGAACAAACCCGACAACTGCTCAATAGCTGTTGGTGTTTCATATGCCTTGTTCGTATTCATCCAGTTTAATGGAATACCTCTTTTCTCGTCCCATTGAGTGGCACCCATTTTGTATATGCTGTCATCAATGCTTTCCAGCTTCTTTGAGGTGATAGGATCAAGAGGCAGCCCCGTCTTCATCGTGGATATGCTTTTGTCTATCCGGTCTCTCTCCACTAACCGGGCTCTTAACAAATCGTCCAGCTCTTTCTGGGACCAGATACTTGTACCTGACCGCTTTAGCCTTATAATCTTCTGAATATTTGAGTCTATATTATCCCGTTTGCTCGTTAATGTTCTCGCCGCACCTGTTGTAGTAGCGAGCCCTCCGATATCTCTTTCAGCGTTATCTAATATATTCCCGCGATACTCCAGCTTCTTGATTACAATTTCTTTTGTTCTCTGTGGCAGGTCTGAAGTAACGATTTTGTTAATTTCCCTGTCGGTAAGCCTGCGCTGCACACCAAGCGGCGAGTAAATGTTCAGGTTGACATCGAACGCTCGCGGGTTCAATATCTCCGGTTCAGTCCGTTCCATGCCGGTGGGCAGGGGATTCCACGTCGGATCCCATGGCGGTTTCCATCTCTCACCCATAAGAGATGACTTTTCATACGAAGATTCGAGCAGTCCAATTGGCTGGCTAATATCAGCGCTGGCCATCATCCTTGCGGCGGAGCGCTCTTTCTGTATCTTTTCAATCGCCCTGCCGACTTCCATCCTGATCCTGGTTGTTGCCTCCCCGGATCCCTGGAGGGTTTTGAGTAGTTCCTTAAGCTTCTGGATTTCGGCAAAGCTCATTGGAATCAGCGATCATTGTTTGGCTTAACTATCTGTACCGAACAATTCCTGTGTTATTGCCATACCCACTGCCTTATACGTCCTGAGCGGCTCAAGTTTCATTATCTCGACCTGTTCTGGTGTCAATTTGCTCCTGGATATGACAGAGCCAATGAGACTTTGCTTTGCCTTAGCCCGATCTAAAGCGCCGGCAGGTGTGCCGCCGGTGATTATGTCTATCAACAGGAAATCCTGGACATTCAGAGCTTCTAACTGGATGAGCTGTCCACCCAGCACAACAACCAATCCTGATTGCTCCTGCAGAGATTCCGGCGCTTCTGCGCCGGTCTCATGGGATTTTTCGGTTAAATTTTGAGTATTCGGCCTGTTCTCAGTGCCAATATTTTCTTCCATTGTATCGCCTTATGTTGTCTTGAACGCCACAGGGTGTTTGAATGTCAGCGTGAAGGTTTCCATCGCGATCCCGCCCGCTTCCAGACTGTCGTTCATCTCGTTGACCCTGGCTTCCTTGTATATGCGATAGCTTGCAGGGCTTGTATTTGTGTACTTTTTTGCAATTACCATATAAGAATCATTCTGTGCATTGTCATTGAGCTTCTTCATCAGGTCGTGATTTGTTGCCTGGGCAAAAGCAATATTCAGAGCGCCGATTCTCTGTATCACATCAACGGTGACCGCATCCGTGCCCAGTTCAGCTATCTCAATGGTCTTTGTTGATACTTTCATCTGAATCGCCTGCTGTACGCTGTATGCGCCGTTCTTAGCTTTTGGCATGTATACCTGCACTATCTGGCCTGCAGTGCATGCCGGAATGGTTATTACGGCAGGGGTTGCTGAGGACACTGTGATGTCGGCTGATGCGACCTCAACATTATCCACATAGACCCTGGTATATTCCGTAGCTGTCTCCCCGGCTTTGTTTACCATTGTGAAATCTGTCTGCGCTGCGGTTGCAGTGAACTCTTTAAACTCTGCGTCATAGGTCTCTATGACTACATTCTTGCCTTTAGTTACCTGTACCATATTCTGGAGTCTCCTTTCAAAGAGTGTACACTCTTTTTTTAATGAGAGGAGGGGATTGTATTTAAGAAGTAACTTACTATTGTATTGTGGAAGTAATATCATCAACTCCAGTTCGAAATACCCAAGCAAGGAGGTTTAAGGGATTAGGTTTGCTGCCCAGGCACTATGAAGAAGATTCCCCCATGAACCGGATTGGCGTGTACACCTGGAAAGGTGTTGAAATGGACGGGGATTTCGAGGAATGGTCAGATAATGCTCATAATCCATATATGTAAACAAGACAGACTTAGAACGCTTGACTTTGAGATATTATTATGGACAGTATCACTAAATTCAATGGAATTGACTATGCAAATACTTTTGCAAAAAGAATCAGTGTGATGCACGAATTAGTGAAAAATGTCCTTTCAAGTCACCTGAACAAAGATGATGTGGTAATCGATATAGGTGGCGGCCCTGGAATAGGTGCAAAGATCATTGAAGATCTGGGAATAGAAGCAACGGTGATCAATATTGAACCTTCTACAACGATATATGATACTCCAAAGCTATCATTGGTCAAATATATACCTTTGAAGTTAACCTTCAAAGAAGCACTGGACGCTAAAATGCCCTGTGCTGCCGACTGCCTTTTGATTGTAAGCTCAGAACATGAGATCGCGTTATGCAATGGTCAAACATCTGAAAAAAACAAAAAGATATTCTTTGAAGACCTGAATAAGTTCATCCATAAAAATCTCAAGAAAAATGGGATTTTGGTTTTTGGATTCCCGAACTATAGACAGGGAGCATCTGAAATAGAGATTACCAGGCAGCGCAGATTAACTGAGTCGCTTTTGGGCCATTCACATCCGAAAGAAGAGTTTTTTACGGTGGAAGAGTTCTCTGCTGCCCTTGGCATACAACCCGTGGTATATATTCAAAAACCCATGAATCTTGCGAATGAGCATCCGGAAGAAACGATATTGAGGGCTAATGTGGCAGTATATGAAATACGAAAAGGAACTTAAATCTATAATTTTAAAAATAATACATGTTTAATATAAATCAAATATTTAATCTAAAAAGTTTCATTTCTTCATTTACATAGACAATGTCGTATCCATCCATGGTTTGATTGGTCCATAATTTATAATAGTTTGTTTCAGATGCGTCCGGTGTCATTGGTTTAATATGATCGGTCTGACCAAGTTCGTAGAATACTTGCTTTCCTTCACCGGAACAATATTCAATTACAGGAGCTATCATGCCGTCGAATTTTCCAATCAAAAGGTACACTTCCGAATTATTATGCTTACTTTTAAAATTCCTGGCTATCTGCAAACCTTCAGTGAGATTAGTTCCCATTATAATTTTTGAAACATTGATCACATCAGAATTTTCAATATACATCTGATCAATAACTGTCCGCCTTTGTGCACGATATGCAATATCATTGCCATAATCCCACCAGTTAATTATCAAAGCATCAGGTGCAGTATTATCTCTGATGTAGCTGTATCCCTCCATCATATCAGCATTCCCGATTCCCGGACTACCTGCCGGTAATCTGGAGAATTTTATGGTATCAAGCGACGGTCCAGCAATAGATGCAAATAGCATTATCGCTGTAACAACAGATAATGCCTGAATAGCATATTTTTTCCTTGAACCTAATTTAGCAGCTAGGTCAATTATGGCAATAAACCCTATTCCAATACTTACATATCCGAATATTGAAAAAATATCCATAAAATGATATCTTGTCAGCCCCAATATCATTGAAATCCCGACGGCTGAAATCAAAAGCAGTCCAAATCCCTTGTTTTTTAAATATGAGCAATAAAGACCGATTACTAAAAATATAATTCCCACAATCAGATATTTTCCAAAAAACATCTCTAAAGTCTGAAAGCCAGGTGGCTGGAGATCTGCGGTGAACATGTATACGATTGGTCTTGATGTATATCCCATCATCTGCATTGCTCTTGTAATTTCTTCTAAGTTCCTCACAGGATACAGTAAACTTGAGAGAATTGTTCCTAAAACTAGCGTAATTATGATCAAAGCCCAAAACGAGGAAAGGGAATATAATGCCTTTTTAGTGACGAAATAGTGCAGCGTAATTAACAGACCATAGAGAATGAGGATCGCATGGATAACAAAATAACCTCCCCATGTAAAGCCAGTAAATCCAATAAAAATGGCTGGCAATAATATCCAGAATATATAAACAATTCGTAACTATTCAGATACCTTCTTTTTATTCATGCCCTTCAACACAATAAAATAATAAAAATCAAATAGCTTAGAATATCTATATCGAAAAATCAATATACATTGAGATTATTACAAGATTA
>Ga0172368_10005494_pt1 | contig 14108 bp, 11 predicted proteins | sample Lak11m_FD_114540 | JGI IMG/M metagenome (GOLD analysis project Ga0172368, IMG submission 114540) | Freshwater microbial communities from Kabuno Bay, South-Kivu, Congo - kab_022012_11m | ecosystem: Environmental > Aquatic > Freshwater > Lake | place: Democratic Republic of the Congo: South-Kivu...
TAAATATCCCAGTTTCCCAAAAAACCCCTGTTGAAATCGGTGACACCTCTAAACATGCCGTTTCCTATTGCCAATCAACTTGTTATTTAACCGTCTGAGCTGAATTTCCGGACAGTACTGATCTCCTAAATAAGTTAACAAGCTAGAAATCTGCTGGCAGGCGGCGGATGGCCCTTACCAGGGTATGCAGCATATTTGCCGCATTAAAGTTGACAATTATACTACAGTACTAACACGAGCTATAGCTCATTGTCAGCATAGGTATCGCATATGCTGTGCCAACTATCTCAGGCTTATGTGAAAATCAAATGAAATCAAGGTGAACTATTTGTTTCAAGGAGTGGGGCAGGCGGAGATTAACCCTTACTACACGGCACCTAATGCACGGAAAATTCATTGCCGCCCTGTATCAGGGCATAAACTGAAAACAGCCGAAAAGTATGTAACGTATTTGAGGTGGCGCGCGAGTTTCGTTAACCGTGTTTTTTGTCGCGTTCTATGAAAGCGTAGGCGGAGTGGTTGTGGATGGACTCGAAATTTTCCGATTCCACCACATAAGCATCGATGCGTTCGTCACGGTTCAATTCCGCTGCGATGTCGCGCACCATGTCCTCGACAAACTTTGGATTATTGTACGCATGCTCGGTGACATATTTCTCATCTGGTCTCTTCAGCAATCCGTAGAGTTCGCTGGAGGCCTGGTTTTCCACCATGCGTATCAGGTCTTCCACCCATATAAAGTCGTTGATGCGGGCAGTGATGGTGACGTGCGAGCGCTGGTTGTGCGCGCCGTAGTCGGAAATCTTTTTTGAACACGGGCACAGGCTGGTTACCGGCACCACAACTTTGACTGTGATGGTGTAAACACCGCTGTTCTTGATCTCGCCGATGAAGGTAATTTCGTAATCAAGCAAGCTGGTGACACCTGACACCGGTGCAGACTTGGATACGAAGTAGGGGAAGGTCATCTCGATTTGGCCGGATTCAGCTTCCAGACGCTTGACCATTTCCCGCAGTATGGTGCCGAACGACTCCACCGATATCTCGCGCTCGTTCATGTTGAGAATCTCGACGAAACGCGACATGTGAGTGCCCTTGAAGTTGTGCGGCAAGTGCACGTACATGTTAAACATTGCAACCGTATGCTGCACACCACCACTTTTGTCCTTTATCTTCACCGGATGGCGAATGGACTTGATGCCAACTTTGTCGATGGCAAGGTGTCGGGTGTCTGGAGTATTCTGGACGTCTTCGATGGGCAGTTCAGCAGGATGGTTCATGTTTTTTTCCATATTGCGGCTTTAATATATATGTTGAGCATATCACTCAAGTAATTTTTTCTCAATGGCAGTCACGATACCTGCCGCATCCAGTCCGCAAGCCGCCAACATCTGTTCGGTTTCGCCATGTTCGATAAAACGATCCGGTAAACCTAATTGCAGCATTTTACAGACAATTCCTTCGGCCTGCAGAGCCTCTGCGACCGCGCTCCCCGCGCCTCCCTGGAGTACGTTCTCTTCCACAGACACTATGAGTTTGTGGCTGGCGGCAAGTTCTTTCAGCAGGGTCAGGTCAAGGGGTTTGATAAAACGCATGTTGGCGATGGTCGCGTTCAATTGCTCGCCCGCCTGCAGCGATGGCAGCAGCATGCTGCCAAAAGCAAGGATAGCGATTCGCTTGCCTAGGCGGCGTATTTCGCCCTTGCCGATGGGTAGGGTATTGAGTGTTTCTTCCACCGTCACACCCGGCCCGCAACCGCGTGGATAGCGCACTGCAGTCGGGCCGTGGTGATGAAACCCGGTGGTAAGCATCTGTCTGCATTCATTCTCATCTGCCGGCGCCATGATTACCATGTTAGGCACGCAACGCAGGTATGAAAGATCAAAGCTGCCGGCGTGTGTCGGGCCGTCCGCACCGACCAGGCCGGCGCGGTCGATGGCAAGCAGTACCGGCAGGTTTTGCAGCGCAATGTCATGAATCAACTGGTCATAGGCACGCTGCAGGAAGGTGGAATATATCGCGACCACAGGTTTCAGGCCGTCGCATGCCATACCGGCGGCAAATGTGAGTGCATGCTGTTCGGCAATGCCGACGTCGAAAAACCGATCCGGAAAGGTCTCCGCAAATCTGTTAAGACCGGAACCGTCGCACATGGCGGGCGTGATGCCGACCAGTTTGGCGTCCTGTTGCGCCATGTCGGCCAGCCAGTCGCCGAATACCTGGGTGTAGGTTTTTGTACTGCCCCCGGTAGCTGACTGGCCGTTGCTCGGATCGAACTTGCCGACGCCATGGTATTTGCCGGGGTTGTCCTCAGCAGGCGGATAGCCTTTACCTTTCTGGGTAGCAATATGCAGGAACTGTGGCCCATTAAGATGCTTGATGTTGCCAAGTGTGGAGATCAGTACGTCAAGGTCATGACCGTCAATAGGGCCTATGTAATTGAAACCGAATTCCTCAAACAAAGTGCTTGGCGTCACCATGCCTTTGACATGCTCCTCGGCACGCTTGGCCAGTTCCAGTAGCGGAGGTGCGGCACCCAGCACTTTCTCAGTGCTACGCCGTACGCGATCATAAAGTCGGCCTGAAAGCAGTCTGGCAAGATAATTGTTGAGCGCGCCGACATTGGGCGAAATCGACATATCGTTGTCGTTGAGGATCACCAGCAGATTGGCATCCATGGCACCTGCATTGTTGAGTGCCTCGAACGCCATCCCGGCTGTCATGGCGCCATCGCCGATGATGGCCACGGCACGCCGTTCGGAGCCTGCGCGCTGTGCGGCTACAGCCATGCCAAGCGCGGCGGAGATGGAGGTGCTGGAATGCCCGGTGCCGAAGGCGTCGTATTCGCTTTCGCTACGGCGAGGGAACCCGGCGATGCCACCTTCCTTGCGCAGACCTGACATGGCAGCTCTGCGTCCGGTAAGGATTTTGTGGGGATAGGTTTGGTGGCCGACATCCCACACCAGCCGGTCATCCGGAGTGTTAAACACGTAGTGCAAAGCGATGCTGAGTTCTACCACGCCAAGATTGGAAGCCAGGTGGCCGCCGGTTTGCGACACGCTTTCAATCAGGAAATCACGTAGTTCCTGCGCCAGTTTCGGTAGATCCTTGCGTTCCATCTGGCGCAGTTGCACCGGCGAATCGATCTGGTCAAGGAGGGTGGACATTTAAAATCTGCGTTGCAGAATGAAATTGGCTAACTGAGCCAGACGCTGGGCCTCGGCGGCAAAAGGCGCAAGTTCTGCTAATGCGTTTTCGTGAAGTTCCTGCGCCAGAACCAAGGCGCGTTCCAGTCCAAGGATAGTGACGTAGGTTGACTTGTTCTGTCCGGCATCCTTGCCTGCAGTTTTGCCCAAAGTGGCAGTGTCGGCCTGCACGTCAAGAATGTCGTCCACCACCTGAAATGCCAAGCCGATGTGCATGGCGTAGCGGTCGAGCGCAGCGATTCTTGCCGGGTCCGTAATTTCGCTGCAATGTGCACCGAGTAGTGCGGCGGCGCGAATCAGGGCGCCAGTTTTGTGTATGTGCATGAATTCCAGTTCCGCCTGCGTCAGAGTGACATTGACGCTGGCAAGGTCGATCGCCTGGCCGCCCGCCATGCCACGCGAGCCGCTGGCAACGGCGAGCATGTGTAGCATGGCTGCTTGGCGAGTTGCATCAGCGCTCAATCCTGGTTGCGCCAGTACCTGAAACGCCAGGCTTTGCAGGCTGTCACCTACCAGCAACGCCGTGGCTTCGTCGAATTGGCGGTGGCAGGAAGGCTTGCCGCGACGCAGATCGTCGTTGTCCATGCACGGCAGGTCGTCGTGCACCAGCGAATAGGCATGGATCAGTTCTACCGCTGCAGCGGCGACATCCACTGTTGCCGGATCGGCACCGCATAATTCGCCTGCTGCATGAGCAAGCAGGGCGCGTACGCGTTTACCCCCACCCAGTACGGCATAACGCATAGCTTGATGCAGGCGTTGCGGGGCGATGCTTGGCGCGGGCAATAATCTTTCCAGTGACCGCTCCACGCGTGCCTGGATAGAATGCGCCCAATCCTGAAAATCAATCTTCTTGGGTGTCAATGTAGGTTTGCAGCGTGTCATTCTCGCTCAGGATGCGTACTTGCTGTTCTGCTGTAACCAGTGTTTTCTGGCAATATTGCAGCAACTCGTTGCCTCGTTTGTAAGCAGTAATTGTCTGCTCCAACGGCAACTGGCCGGCTTCCATCTGCGATACTATGCTTTCGAGTTCGGATAGCGCATTCTCGAAGTTTTTTGGTTGAGTGTTTTTGCTCATTGAAATAAGTCGTGAAGGGGCGACACCGCAACAAAATAAGTCCGCAAGGTCAATTAGCTGCCCCTGCCTTTTTAGTATGAAATCTGTCATAGTTTACCCTTAATAAGTAAAAAGAAGAAAAACGCGGGTTTTTCGACCCCGTCAGGAAATTCATCGACCGGATAAAAATATTATCTTGGATACCCAGTGGCTGGATAAATTACCCCAAAATGACAGTCTCGCTACGCAGGACGAAATCCTGCAGTGGTTGGCTGGCTTTATTTCGGATACTGAACCACCGGGACTCCAGCAGCTTCAGGTGCTGATGTTGGTCGACGAGCGGTGCCGTTCCAATACGGCGCTGCTGGCGATGCAATACGTCAACGCGACAAGACTTTCCTCAGAGACAGAAGAGCGGCTTTGGAGGTCAGTCTACTCATACAGCCACCATTTTTCCCTAGCCTACCAGCGCTTCATTACCAATTATCAGGAGCGCTCGGAGCAAATTACCTCGCATCGCGAGTTGCCACTGCTTGTTGCACGCGCATTGCACTATCACGGGATGGGTGCCAAATGGCACTATTTTCGTTATGAGCAGATGCCTGAGGGTGGCTGGTTGCAATTGCACATGCTCTACATACTGGCTGAGCAGGAGGGGTTTGCCGATAAAGCGCTGCAACTCTTCCCGGATGGGGAGGAAACCAGTTGCTCGGCACTTTATCTGCAGGTATTGATGCTGGAGACCCCCAATCGCACCAACATGACGAAAAAAGAAATCAACCTGGTCGATGAATGGCTTGTTGGCTGGTCCCGCCTTTTGCCCTTGCAACGACAATTCGAGCAGGAACAGCAACTGTTTTATGTAGATCTCAGCGAAGACCGTGGCGGACGGCGTATTCGCAATTTCGAACCAACGCCGAATTGCCGCTATTGGGATACCGGGCCTGTCGCCACCCTTATCGAACAAGCCAAGGCCAGCCTGCAACAGGGCAAACATCCTGCCGGATTTGATTCTGGCAGATATACAGGCAGTGATGTGGATTGCCCGGGATTGTTCGAGCATCTACTTACGGAATGGTCGCGCGATGCTTACCGGCGACAACGTCGTACCGATGAGCGTGGCGAGGTGAAAAAAGTGGCCGAGGCAATTCACGGTATTTTCGGTGTCTGCCAGCATGTCAAAAATGTCATGTTTGTTCGTGATCGCGGTATCAGCATTGCTGGTGACATGGGGATGTCAGGAATCGATGGCGAGGACGCGAATTGGACTATCGAGAATGAAAGTCTTTACGGGTTTGGCGCCGTGGTCGACCCTGAATCCAATACCTGGCTGAAGGTAGGCAAGCTGATAGCACTGGATTACGAGAAAAACAAGGATATGACGGTGATCGGCGTGGTGCGCAGTATCAAACAACTGCCCGAGCGCAAATGTTATCTCGGCATCGAAGTGCTGTCCCATACACCGACTTATGTCTTGCTGCGCGGTTCGGTTGCCAAGGCGTCTCCAGGCGAGCAATCGGCGGAGGTTTTTCTCGTCTCCACGCTGACGTTCGAGGGTATGCCATCTTTCCCCGGACTTTATCTGTCACGAGACGAGGAAAGGAAGGTGCCTTCCACGCTCATTATCCCGGCAATCGAATTTTCCGGCGCCGGGATGTTTGAGTTGCGTATGGATAACTGTCCTTACCTGATCCGTATTGGTTCCCTCGTCGAACAAAAGGACGACTGGGCGCGGGTTGAAGTGAACATGGTCAGTAAAGGAACACGGAATCAGTGAAGCGGCAGAACGTCCAGCAGAAATGCTCTGATGTCTTCTATTTCATCGGCGCATAGTGTGTGCGGCATGGGATATTCATGCCAGGTAACGCTGTAACCACAGTCCACCAGGTGTTCCGCAGAAGCTCGCCCTACCTCGGACGGGATTACCGTATCGAAAATTCCGTGCGCCATGAAAATTGGCAGATTCTTGGTGGTGCCGAGTTCATTGTTGCTGTCCTTGCGTAGCGGCAGGTAGGTAGAAAGCGCTACGATGCCGGCTACCTGCTGGCTGAGGTGCAGTCCGGTGTATAGCGCGATGGCACCGCCCTGCGAAAAGCCTGCCAGCACTATCCTGTGGGCTGGCAGGCCACGCGCAATCTCGCGTTCCACAAGTTCCTCCACCATGCCTTGTGATTTGCGGATGCCTGCTTCATCCTGTACAGCAGCAATATCCAGCGCGTATATATCGTACCAGGCGGGCATGACATAACCGTAATTTAAGGTCACCGGAATACTTGGTGCGTTAGGAAAAACGAAACGTACAGGTATGGGTAGATTCAGTTGCTCGGGGATTGCTGCAAAGTCGCTGCCGTCTGCCCCGAGTCCGTGCAGCCAGATAATGCTGGCACTTGGCGCAAGGGCCGTGCAGCGTTCAATGCAGGTAAGCATGGGGAAAGCCAAGGTTAATATCCGATTGCTTATTCTTGCACGGAATAGGTGTTAAGGCACTATTAAATCAATAGTTTTTCGGATATGCTTAAATCATCGAAAGTGATTGCGCAAAAATAAGCCATAACAAATGAAATTCCCTGAAATATTCAAAAGGCACGGCATACGCGTCGGGTTAGGCTTGGCGGTATTGCTGTTTTTCCTGCTGCACGCTTCCGGAGAAATGCGACTGGGGTTCATTCAACGCATGGAGAACTTCGCTTACGATGCTCGGCTCAATCTAATGATGCCTGGTACGATAGACAAGCGCATCGTGATTGTCGATATTGACGAAAAAAGCTTGCTGGAACAGGGGCGTTGGCCATGGGAAAGAAATAAGCTGGCCAAGATGGTAGATAAGCTGTTTGATCGTTACAAAATTTCTGTGCTGGGTTTTGACGTGGTGTTTGCGGAAAAGGACGAAAGTTCCGGCCTCAAGAACCTCGAACAGATCGAGAGTACCTATTTGCGCGGCGATGCAAACTTCCATGGCTTGTTAGAGAAAATCCGGCCCCAGCTGGATTATGACCAAATTTTTGCCAACAGCCTGAAGAATAAGCCGATAGTGCTTGGTTACTACTTCCGTCGTGGCGGCAATACGCAGGGTGGAGTGGGTGAATTGCCGTCGCCCGCTTTTGTGGAAGGCAGTTTCAAAGGAAAGAATATCAATTTTATCGAGGCCACCGGTTATGGCGCCAATTTGCCTATGCTACAGAAAAGTGCATTTACCGGCGGACACTTTAACCCACTAGTGGACGAGGATGGCGTGTCACGTAGGGTTCCGATGCTGGAGAAATACAATGGTGCGCTTTATGAATCGCTCGCACTCGCCGTCGCTCGTACAGCGTTAGGCGTGCCGAAAGTGGAAGCGGGTTTTGTCTCGGGGTTGGGTGTAGACAAAGACTATTCCGGCTTGGAATGGCTCCGGCTTGGCAACAAGCGCATTCCCGTGGATGAACGAGTTGCCACCCTGATCTCTTTCCGCGGCAAGCAAGGGAGCTTTCCCTATGTTTCGGCTTCCGATGTGCTGAATGAGCGGGTTCCCCCAGGGGTTTTGGAAGGGGCGATTGTGCTGGTTGGTACCACAGCTCCAGGGCTGATGGATTTGCGGGCGACCCCGGTACAGAGCGTCTATCCCGGCGTGGAAGTACACGCCAACATGATCGCCGGCATCCTTGACCAGAACATCAAGGAACGGCCTGCCTATACGCAGGGTGCGGAATTTGTCCTGTTGGCGTTGGCCGGGCTGGTGCTGGCGCTCCTGCTGCCGGTATTGAACCCGCTTTTGGCGACAGCGCTAACTGGTTTCGTCCTGGCGGTGTCCGTTGCCTTCAATTTGTTAATTTGGCAGGCAGCCAATCTGGTGCTGCCGATAGCTTCCTTGCTGTTGCTGATCACAGTTATCTATGTGCTCAATATGTCTTACGGCTTCTTTGTCGAGTCGCGCGGCAAGCGCCAGTTGGCCGGCTTGTTCGGCCAGTATGTGCCACCGGAACTGGTGGATGAGATGGCCAAGGATCCGGATGCTTTCAGCCTGGAAGGCGAGAGCCGTGAGATGACGGTGTTGTTCTCCGACGTGCGTGGCTTTACTACCATTTCCGAAGGACTCGATCCAAAACAACTTTCGAAGCTGATGAATGAATACCTTACCCCCATGACCCAGATTATCCATACTCATCGCGGCACCATAGACAAGTATATGGGCGATGCCATCATGGCGTTCTGGGGAGCGCCGTTGGCCGATCCCGACAATGCTCGGCACGCACTGCTGACGGCGATGGACATGATCGACCGGCTCAAGCTGCTACAGGAAGAATTCAAGGCCAAGGGCTGGCCGCCCATCAAGATCGGCGTTGGCCTCAACACCGGCATGATGACGGTCGGCAATATGGGATCCGAATTTCGCATGGCCTATACTGTGATGGGAGACGCGGTTAACCTTGGCTCCCGTCTTGAAAGCCTGACCAAGCAATACGGTGTGTACATCATCGTCAGCGAATTTACCAAGGACAAGGTGCCGGACTATGTCTACCGTGAACTCGACCATGTGCGGGTCAAGGGTAAGGATTTGCCAGTGGCGATTTATGAACCGGTCTGTCCTGCCGATCAGGAGGACAAGGCGACCAAGGACGAACTCAAGCTTTATCGCGAAACGATCAAGCTTTACCGCGCTCAGAACTGGGATCTGGCGGAAATGCAATTTATCAACTTGCAGAAACTTAGCCCGGAGCGGTATCTTTACAAAATGTATGCAGAACGCGTGGCTTATTTCCGTGAAAATCCCCCAGGCGCAGATTGGGATGGCGTTTTCACGTTCAAAACAAAATAACGGGGCGTAGGGGCGTATTCATGAGGGTTAAGGTATTGGGATGCAGCGGCGGTATTGGCGGGAATTTGCGTACCACTACCCTGTTGCTGGACGACGATATCCTGATTGATGCCGGCACTGGCGTGGGCGAATTGTCCATCGAGCAGTTGATTGCCATCGACCATGTGTTTGTTACGCATTCCCATCTGGACCATGTAACCTTCATCCCGTTTTTGCTCGATACTGTGATGGGCATGCGCGAGAAACACGTCACGCTACATGCCACCCGGGAAACCTGGAAAATCCTCAAGGATCATCTATTTAACTGGAAGATATGGCCTGATTTCAACGCGATCCCGGATGAGGCCAATCCTTTTCTGCGTTACAGCGAGGTTCGCTTGGGCGAAACGGTGGAGTTGGACGGACGCAAGATTACCCCGTTGCCTGCCAATCATGTGGTGCCAGCAGTGGGGTATCAATTGGACAGCGGTAGCTCGAGCATGGTTTTTACCGGAGATACCACGACCTGCGACGCGTTGTGGGAAGTGGTTAACAAGATCAAGAATCTTAAATACCTGATTATCGAAACCGCTTTCAGTAACGGCGAAATAAAGTTGGCCACGGTATCCAAGCATCTCTGCCCATCCTTGCTGATCGATGAATTAAGAAAACTCAAACAACCGGCGCGGATTTATATTACCCATCTCAAGCCTGGCGAGGGTGAGGTAATCATGAACGAAGTGGAAAATGATGCGACAGGATTCAACCCACTGCCGCTGCATAATTTCCAGATATTCAAGTTCTAGATTAGATGCCCGGTACCGAATTTATGGCCTCGGTGGACAAATCCGTTCTGGCGAAACTGGATCCGATGGCTTCACTGTCGCCGGGGCGACTGGAGGAGCTGGCCAGCCTTTGTTTCGTCGAGAAGGTGAGCAAAGACCTCAACCCGTTCCGTATGAACGTGGTCAAAAATTCACAAGCGCTATACCTGTTGCAAGGAGACCTGGGCCTCAAATATGAGGATGGTCATGACGAGGTGTTGCGCGCAGACTCCGAGTCCGCCCGCCACCCTGTCGATGCAGGCAAGATCAGGGTGAAAGATGCCATTGCGCTTACCGCAATCGAGATCGTCCGCATCGACATGGACCTGCTCGACATCATGATGACTTGGGATCAACTTGCCGACTACGAGAAGTCGGCGCCGCTGGCAATGCAGGCGGAGAAAATGCCGGATTTGGTGGAAAAAGGTCGTGGTGCGGCTGGCTGGATGCGGGAAACCGGCGTATTTAGTGCAGGCATGTTGCAGTCCGGTGCATTCAGCAGACTCCCTCCCTCCAATATTAAGGAAATGTTTCGGCGCATGGCCAGCATTTCTGTCAAGGCGGGGCAGGTTATCATCATGCAGGGCGCGGAGGGCGACTATTACTACCTCATTGAACGAGGCATTGCCGCCGTTACCCGGATTGTGGAAGCCGATAAACCTCCGCTGGTGCTGGCTGAACTGAAGGAGGGTGATGCCTTCGGTGAAGAAGCATTGGCTTCAGACAACAAACGTAACGCCACGGTAACCATGAAAACCGATGGCGTACTGTTGCGTCTGAACAAGACAGATTTCAGCGAATTGCTCAAGGCACCGTTGCTCAACATAATTCCGCTCGCTGAAGCAGAGCAAAAGGTAGCCGCTGGCGCTGCCTGGCTGGATGTGCGATTCCCGTCCGAATACCGTTTCGGCCACCTGCCCAATGCTGTCAATACGCCTCTGCATGAGATTCGTAGCGTGCTGAAAACGCTCGACAAAGGAAAAGAATACATTACATATTGCCAGACTGGACGGCGCAGCTCTGCTGCTGCGTTTATCCTGGCGCAGCACGGATTCAAGGTGTTTGTGCTTATGGGTGGGACAAAAGCACGATCCGAATGACCTTCAATCCACTGCGCATCCTCAGAGATATATTCCTTCGCCGCAATCTATTGCTCCAATTGGTACAGCGTGATGTGCTGCTGCGCTACCGGGGCGCCATGTTCGGCGTGTTATGGATATTCCTCAGCCCGCTGCTGATGCTGGCGATTTTTGCATTTGTCTTTGGACACGTGTTCCAGGCGCGCTGGGCTCAGCAGACCGGGGGCGTGCCATTCTGGATACTGCTGTATGCTGGCCTGATCGCCTTTAATGTCTTTGCCGAAACCGTTTCCCGCTCACCGACAGCGGTACGCGGCTATCCCAGCTACGTGAAAAAAATCATTTTTCCGGTGGATATACTGCCCCTCGTGCCGCTAGGATCAGCATTGGTGCATGCCGGCTTCAACCTGCTTATCCTGCTGGGAGCGCTGGTCTGGACTGGAAACCTGCATTCCACGATTATGCTGTATCCTTTTCTGCTGGTTCCCATGATGCTGTTCTCGATGGGCTTGGCTTGGTTCCTTGCGGCTTGGGGAGTGTTTCTCAAGGACATGACCCAGATTGTGCCGGTATTCATACAGATGCTGATGTTTCTTTCCCCTGTGTTTTACCCGGTTGCGGCAGTGCCGCAAAAGCTGCAACCGATCTATCTACACAACCCATTGGGAGCGGTGATCGAATCCTGTCGTGCCGTTGTGACAGGGAGTCCTGTTCCATGGGCGGTTTGGGTGCAGGCTTTGCTGTTTGCCGTGGCTGCTTTCGTGGTGGGATATGCCTTTTTTCAGCACAGCCGAGAGGAATTTGCCGATGTGCTCTGATGTGATGATATCAGTCAAGAACCTGACTAAAACCTACCGCATATTCACTCGCCCACACGATCGCATCAAGCAATTCTTGAGCCTTGGCCTCAAGCAATACCACCGCGAATTCACGGTACTGCGGGACGTCTCTTTCGATATCAAAAAGGGGGAGACCGTTGGGATCATCGGTCGCAACGGCTCAGGTAAAAGCACTCTGTTACAGCTGATCTGCGGCATCCTAAAGCCTACTTCCGGTAGCGTACAGGTAAATGGCCGCATTTCCGCTCTTCTGGAACTGGGGGCCGGCTTCAACCCAGAGTTCACAGGGCGTGAGAACGTCTATTTTCAGGGAATCCTGTTAGGCTTCACAGAGGCTCAGATGAATGATCGTTTTGACGATATCGCGGCGTTTGCGGATATAGGCGATTTCATCGACCAGCCAGTACGGACGTACTCTAGCGGGATGTTTATGCGGCTTGCATTTGCTGTTGCAGTGCATGTGGATCCGGATATTCTGATGATCGACGAAGTTTTGGCGGTTGGGGATATATATTTTCAGCAAAAATGCTTCGATTTTATTTACCGTCTGCAATCTCATGGCGCGTCGATTATTGTGGTATCGCACAACCCTTATCTTATTGAGGGGTTATGCCATCGAGCTGCACTCTTGTACCGAGGTGTTTTGTCAGATTTGCTGCCAGCCAAAGAAATTCTGGCCCGATATCATGAAATGAGTCAGGAGGAACTGCCACCACTTCCAGATATAAAAGAAGACTGTCGCGTAGGTACTCATGAGCTTTACTTCGAGAGAGTTTTGATCGAGAATGTGAACAGATCTATTGTAACTACCGTTAAGTCGACGGAACCCCTGCGTATCGTTGCAGAGGTGTTCGCTAAGCGGTCTATGGATAATGTGCGTTTCCGTTTCGGACTGTGCTCATCCAGCAATGACCTTGTAACAAGAATTGCTACCATAGGCATCTCCGAGAAAATATTATTCTCCGGCAGACATCGCATCTCGTTTACCATGAACCCTTGCCAGCTCACATCTGGCTGGTATTACATCAATGCATCTGTTGATAATAAAAACGTCAGACTTGATACATGGCAACGTGCGACCGAATTCAAGGTGTTGCTCCGAGATAAGGCCGCGCTAAATTTATCGTCGGATTATGGAATATTCGTTTGTCAGGGATTTTGGGAAATTACCTAGCATTTGAGACGCTCGGGGATGATGAATGAACAGATCACGGACTAACCTCAATCAAATACCAGACGCCCCACTTTTGTTGGAGATTGAGCCAACTCATGGATGTAATCTTAGATGCATCATGTGTCACATTCCCACGCAAGATAATACAAAACCTGTTTATCTCGATATAGATGTTCTTGAGCGAAGTACTGTTGGAGTAAATAACTGTCACGTCATTATTGGCTCAGAATATGAACCGACGATTCACCCTCAATTTGAAAAACTTCTGCGTTTAATTATTAATAGAAATTGGAAGGTCGATTTCCTGACCAATGGCGTAAACCTTCACAAGATCGACCAAGGTCTTATGGCCGAAGTTCCTTTCCATGTGTTTAACGCTTCATTTGACGGCTTTTCCGAGAAAACGTTTTCTAGAATAAGGTTTGGTGCGAACTATCAAAGTGTGAAACAAAATATTGTAAAGATTGCAACACTTGCAAAAAAAAATGGCGCATTCACTGCTATCAATTCGACAATTCTTAATTCAAATTTACATGAAACATCCAATTTGATTGAAATGTGGAACGAAGAAGGTTTTGATTTGGTGCGCCTACTTGTTATGCAAGCCAGGAGCACTAATGCTCATGTCTTAAATGAATCACTCTATCCACAAAGACTTAAACTGATATCAACATTTAATGATGTTGCTCAAATGGTTTCCGAAAAGCAACTCGCTATTGGAGTGCGAAGTGGTTATTTTGGTTCTCCCGATTTCCGAGTACCGAACAATCTGAATGTTTATCGGGCCACAATTTATTCAAACAATTCAAGTTGTCGCCATGTGCCATTAGTAAGGCAAAATACGCAAATGGGGTCGTGGCCCGGGATGTCACATTCCTGTAAGTCTCCATTCGTCTATTGTCGGATTCGATGGGATGGTAATGTTGATCTATGTAACAACAGAGAATATGTGGTCGGCAATATATATGACAATACAGTTTCAGATATCTGGCAAGGGCACGAAATTCGAACCAGGCGTGAAAAAATAATGTCTGATCAGTCAGTATGCAATCGATGTGATTATTTCCGCTTTTGTATCGGAAGTGAGAACCAAGACGTGTTAAAGAAGGAAAGTCATTTTGCAAATGGAATTATTGAAACTCCTGCTGCAACTCA
>Ga0172368_10005496_pt1 | contig 14104 bp, 17 predicted proteins | sample Lak11m_FD_114540 | JGI IMG/M metagenome (GOLD analysis project Ga0172368, IMG submission 114540) | Freshwater microbial communities from Kabuno Bay, South-Kivu, Congo - kab_022012_11m | ecosystem: Environmental > Aquatic > Freshwater > Lake | place: Democratic Republic of the Congo: South-Kivu...
AGCTGTTTTTTGTCTATTTTTTCTTTATTTAAGCCAAAATTTACCAGTTGCTCCAGGTGCCAAATAGTATGCTTCTTTTTGTTTTTTTTAAGCTCTTTTTCGTCAGTGTTCCAGTTGTACATGGCTTAATTATAACACGAAGAATATCTTTTGTGAGTATAATTTTATATTAGGGGACGTGCCTTTATTTGCATGGAATTCACGTATCGGCTAATATAAACAATAGCGTGGTTGACAGATGAGATTGAAAATTTTCTCAAACTTTTGTGGAATGGATAATTTTCTGTTGTTGTATTTGAAAGCAAAAAGAGAGCAGTAATCGAAAATATACTTCTTTTTGATACCGTGATGAATGGTACGAATAACTCCTTTTAGCTGAGACCAAACAGACTCAATAGTGTTCGTCCAAATATGGTTTCTTTTAAATTCTCCAATGCTGTGATTGACCCAATGATGAGTAAATTCATAGGAAAGTCCTCCATATGATGCCAACGAATCTGTCATCACAATACTTCCACTCTTCACGTGTAATTTGTGTGGTCCACAAAGGGAATCAACCGTGCGATCATGTATTGGAAAGATTTTTACCTTTCCATTTCTTTCAACCATTCCCATTACAATCTGCTGATTCTCTTTGTGGGATATCCAAGCTTCATCTGATTCAATGATTCCATTTAATTCACCTTCAAACTGTTCATTCTTCAAGTATCCACGTAGCTTCCTCAGCATTTTCCAGGCTGTGGGATATGATACTTTGATGGTTCTGGATAGTTCTGCCGCTGAAAGGCATCCGGTAGCTTCAAAGAGAGTGATTAGACCATATATCCATTTCCACAGCTCTACCTTGGTTTTTGCGAAGATTGTGCCGGTTAAGTCGGTGAAGGTAGTTTCACAATTCTCACAAAAATACCGGTAAATACCACTTCTGTATTTGCCATGTGTTCTAATATCATTTAGACATCCACACCTTGGACAATATATGTTTGGCTTCCACCTTAGCTTTCTCAATATTCTTGCTGCTCGCAAATTGTTATTGGTTAGTTTGAATTTACATGTTATTTTTTTCATACAGTGTGGTTATTGGTTATTTTGGCTCTGTTATCTTAACAGAAGAGATTCCTAACCACGCTGTGCTTTATATTAGCCCCCACGTATCCAATGTTTGACAAACTAGTGGTGTTGTCGTATAATATATTCAATTATAAAATTTTACAAAAACAAAAATGAAGAAGAATGTAAGAATTCTAGCTGCGGTGGTAGTGGTGGCGGCTGTGGCCGTTGGAGGATATTTTTTAGCTGGAGGTTCGGGACTTTTGGGATGTATTGGTAGGGGATGTTCTAGGGCTCCTTCGAGTACTACTGATTTTGCCATTTCTGGTATATCTTGGGATAATATGAGTTCAAAAAATAATGGCAGTTCAAAAGGTTATGATCGTGTGACTGTGCATTTTGAGAATAAAGCTTCTGTTCCAACAATTGCTGATATGTCGGTGGTTTATAGTGGCGGATATTTGGGTGATAATGATATGCAATCCAAAGAAATAGCTTCTACTTATGCTATGGATAAGGTAAAAGATACTACCAAATTCATATCGAATGATTTTTTCATATCAAGTTTCTGTGAAAGTCATAGAATTTTGAACTCTCAAATTGATTTTGTTCTTGATAAGGATAATAAAATTAAAGAAAATGATGAGAGTAATAATGCTATGGGTATCGACTTTACTCAGAATTGCGCTACTGAAGCAGCAACAACTCGTGCAGAGTTTGCAAAAGCTTTAGCTATTGAAGTGGCTAACTTTTATGGTGACAAGCTTAAAAACACCCAGCTTGGCTGCTTTAAGGATTTGATTGGAAATTGGGCTGAGCCTTACGCGTGCTATTTGAATAGCAAGGGGATTGTGAAAGGGTATGTTGATGGTACTTATGGTCCTAAAAATAGCATGACAAGAGCTGAGGGTATAAAGATGTTGAACCTCGCTGATGCATTAGTTAAGCCTACTGTGACGTTCCCTGCTAATGCTCAAGTTGCATATAATGATATTGGTGGTGGGGAGTGGTATGATAGTTGGGTTCAAGGTGCTGCTTATTTGGGACTAACTGATGTGGCTCCTTTTAAAGGTTTAAATTTTAGACCGAATGATCTTTTGACTAATAAAGAGGCTCATTTTATGATGAACAATTTGCATCAAAATACTTGTAATAACGGAGTGAGTTGTAAGTTTTGGTAAAAATCACGTCTTTTTTAAAAGCCTTGCCGGAATCGGTGAGGCTTTTTTTGTGGTGATTTTTTTGCCACTCAAATCTGATTATGATATTGTTCAAGCTAAGAAAATTCCTCACTCTTTCTTATGAATAAAAATGATCAGAAATTTCTGCAGTGGCAGAAAAAGTTTCGTCGGTTTACAGATTATGTTGCAGCGGCTTCTTTGTATTTGAAGGAGAATTTTTTATTGCGCGAGCCTCTTGAAACTCATCATTTCAAACCTCGTATTTTAGGACATTGGGGTACTGTGCCGGGCGCGAATTTTATTTATGCAAATTTGAATTATTTAATCTGGAAACACAAGTGTGAAATGATGTTTATTTTGGGTCCGGGTCATGGGGCACCGGCGGTGCTGGCGAATCTTTTTATGGAAGGAACTTTGCGTGAATTTTATAAGGAATTTACCGTCGATGAAAAAGGTTTGGGACGAATTGTTCACGATTTTAGCTGGCCACACACGCATTTTCCGAGTCACGTGACGCCGGGAGTGCCGGGTTCTATTTTGGAAGGAGGAGAATTGGGATATAGTTTGGCGACGGCTTATGGATCAGTGTTGGATAATCCGGATTTGATCACTGTTGTAGTTTGTGGTGATGGAGAATCGGAGACCGGTCCGATGGCGACGGCTTGGCACAGTAATAAATTTTTGAATCCGAAAACTTCCGGTGCAGTGCTGCCGATTGTGCATATAAACGGTTTTAAAATTTCCAATCCGACGATTTACGGGACGATGAGTGACGCGGAATTAAAGGCTTTGTTTACAGGTTATGGCTATGAACCGATGATCGTGCATGAGCCTGAAAATGAAACCGGCGCGACCGAAGAAAAAATGGTGGAAACTTTGGAAAAGGCTTATCAGAAAATTCGGGAAATTCAATATTTGGCTCGTAAAAAAGGTATTATAAATAAACCGAAATGGCCGGTGGTTTTGTTGCGTTCGCCGAAAGGTTGGCATGGAGTTCATAAATATCATCATCATTTAGTTGAGGGTTCTTTTCATTCTCATGGAATTCCTATCGAACATCCAAGTGTGGATAAAGATGCGTTGAAGACGATTGAGAGCTGGCTTAAAAGTTACAATGTTTTGGAATTTGTTGATAAGAAAGGCAAATTCAAGAAAGAGCTTTTTGAGTTTATGCCAAAAACAAAATATTGCATGGGAATGAATAGGCACGCGATTGGCGGAAATTTTTATAAAGATTTAAAAATTCCAAAGTTGGAAAAATATGAATTGAAAATTGAACGCAGAGGGCAGCTTATGGCCAGTAGTATTGCGGAAAGTTCAAAATTACTTCGTGACGTGATGAAGGAAAATAAAAATAATTTTCGCATGATGTGTCCTGATGAATTTGAATCGAATAAAATGAGCGCGGTGTTTGAAGCTTCAAAACGTGGCTATATGTGGCCACTTCCGAAGGCCGCGGAAAATATTACGCAAGACGGGCGGGTGATGGAAATGCTTAGTGAGCATACTTTGCAGGCCTGGATGCAGGGATATATTCTTACCGGTCGTCACGGTATTTTCGCGACTTATGAAGCTTTTGGAATTATTATTTCGAGTATGGTTGATCAATACGCAAAGTTTTTGAAGCAGAGTTTTAAGGTAAAGTGGAGAAAGCCTGTGGCTAGCGCGATTTATGTGCTGACAAGTTTGGGTTGGAGACAGGATCATAATGGTTATTCTCATCAAAATCCAAGTTTTATTTCCAATGTTTTGCAGAAGCATGGAAAGTTCAGCCAGCTTTATTTTCCTTCGGACTCAAATAGTTTGCTTGTGGCCTATGAAGAAACTTTGAAACGTAAAGATGCGATTTGCGTGATTGTGGCCGGCAAGACGGAGTTGCCACAATGGATTAGTTTGAAAGAAGCTCGTGAGCAGGCCAAAGTAGGTATAGGAATTTGGGAATGGGTTGGTGGTAAAGAAGCTACGGAAAATCCGGATGTGGTGGTGGCGTCTTGCGGTGATTATGTGACTAGGGAGGCTTTGTTTGGTATCAAGCTTTGTAAAGAATTGGTGCCGGAATTAAAAATTCGTTATGTGAATGTTTCGGAATTAACTTCTATCGGTCTTGGTGATTATTGTTCTCATGGACAAAATTGTTTGACGAAAGAAGGTTTGAATCATTATCTGACAAAAGATAAAAAAGTGGTTTTCAATTATCATGGATATACAAATGATGTGGAGCAGATTTTGTGGCCATATACGAGTTCGGAGAGATTTATAATTCATGGATATAAGGAAGAAGGTTCTACCACGACGCCTTTTGATATGGCCGTGGCGAATGGCGTGAGCTGTTATCATGTGGCGATGGATTTGATTCGCGAAGGCGCGAAGGTAAATCATGAAGTGGCGAAAAAACGTGACGCGGCGATAGATTTATTGCGCCAAAAAATTGTGGTGCATCAGGAATATATTTGCAGGTTTGGAAATGATCCTGATGATATAAATAAAATGCGATGGTAAAAGTTACCAGAATAGTTATTTTGGGTGGTGGACTTGCAGGTATTCGCGCTGCTCAGGATTTGGCGAAAAAATGTATTGCCGCCGGATTGAAACGTGAAATTATTGTTGTGGATAAGGAGGCGGTGCATGTTTTTCGCGCGGATTTATATGAAGTGGCGACGGCTTTTAATAAAAAAATTACGCATGGTTGTTTGTTGAATTTGAAGGAGACTGTGGCGACGCCGATTCATCGATTGCTTTTTGGTAGAGGGCGTTTTATTCAGGATGAAGTGATGGGTGTTGACGCGGCAAAAAGAGTGGTACATTTGAAAGATAACGGTGAATTGAAATATGATTATCTTGTGGTGGCGATGGGTAGTGAGACGAATTATTTTAATATTCCCGGATTGCGCAGATATTCAATGTCGATGAAAACCGTGCAGGATGCTTTGAAATTTAATTGTCATCTTGATCAGTTTTTTCAGGAATTGAGTGAGAGGAAAATTTCCAGAACAGTGAATGTTGTAATTGGTGGTGGAGGTGCGACTGGTGTGGAAATGGCGGCGGAGCTTATTTCCGCTTTGAAAAAGTTGTGCGTGAAATATGGCTATGATTATAAAAAGGTGAATGTGGAGTTGATAGAAGGTACTGAAAAATTGTTGGGATTGGATGCGGGCGGCACGGCGCTTGTACAAGCTAGATTGAGGAAGTTAGGGGTGAAAGTTTTTTTGCAGACTTTGATTAAAAAAGTTGAGAAAAAGGAAATTATTTTGAAACCTTATAATGGAAAATTAAAAAAGAAATTTTACGATATTTTGGTTTGGACCGGTGGAGTGATGGTGAATCCGGTGGTGGCAGCAAGTTTTGGAGCGCGGACGAAAAAATATGGCGGAGCGATTTTGGTAAATCCATTTTTGCAATCTTATGAAGATAGAAATGTTTTTGCCGGTGGAGATGATGCTTTTTTGCCTGGTCATGATGGCAAGCGCCTGCCAATGCTTGGATCGATTGCGGTGGAGGAAGGTGAGCTCTTGGCTGCAAATTTATTTGCTTTGATGCAGGGAAAAGAAATGAAAAGTTTTGTTCCCGGTAAAACGCAAATGATTGTGCCGCTTGGTGGTAAATATGCGATTTGGAAGTCTGGCGAAAAGCTATTTTGTGGCTTTTGGGTGTGGGTTTTGAGACATTTGATTTATTTAAAATATGCTTTGTCCATTTTGCCTTTTTGGCGAGCGGTGAAGAAATTTTTTAGAAGTACGGAAATTTTTATGGAGAATGATTAACTTTTTTCTATGACAAAATTTAATAATTTAACACCGGAGGAGGAGCGCGTGATTGTGTACAAGGGGACTGAGAGGCCTTTTACCGGTGAATATGAAGATTTTTTTGTGGAAGGAACTTATGTGTGTCGTCGTTGCGATGCGCCGCTTTATAAATCGGACGCGAAGTTTCATTCGAATTGTGGCTGGCCGAGTTTTGATCAGGAAATTTCGGGCGCGGTGAAGAAGACTGTGGATGCCGATGGTGTGCGCACGGAAATTACTTGCGCGAATTGCGGTGGACATTTGGGTCATGTGTTTGAAGGAGAACATTTCACACCGAAAAATACGCGACATTGCGTGAATTCTTTGTCGATGCGTTTTGTGTCGAAGGAAAAAGATATTTGAGGAGATGGGGTAGTGAGATTAATGTACAGTTTTACAGATCAAAAAGTGCGCCCGGGCGCGAATCACAAAATTACAAATCCATATGTCAAATAGTCGTCAGATCGCAATTTTTGGAGGAGGGTGTTTTTGGTGTACGGAAGCGGTTTTTAAAGAATTGCGCGGAGTGGTTTCGGTTACGCCCGGATATGCAGGTGGCGAAAAGCAAAATCCAAATTACGATAGTGTTTCCATGGGAAATACCGGATACGCGGAGGTGATCAGAATAGAATTTGACGCGGATGAAATTTCATACGCCGATTTATTGGACGTATTTTTTCATACTCATAATCCGACCACGATGAATCAACAGGGAGCCGATGTGGGCACTCAATATCGTTCGATTATTTTGTATACTTCAGACGAGCAGAAAATGGCTGCGGAAAAGGCAATTTCCGACTTGGAAAATTCCGGAGAGTTTAAGGGGTTCATTGTTACTGAAGTTCAGCCATTGGTGAAATTTTATGAGGCTGAAGATTATCATCATGATTATTTCACCCGAAATTTTGATATAAATCCTTACTGCCAAGTGGTAATTTCTCCAAAGTTGAGAAAGCTTAGGGAGAAATATGCGCAAAAGTTGAAGTCTTAAGATTTGGAATATTTGTTTGATTTTTCAGTAAACCGTTTCTAAATAGCATTTCTCGCAGTAGACTTTTTCTCGGGAGTTTGAAGAAAAGCTGGTGGTTATTTTTGTGTGGCATTTATTGCAAGCGCGTTCGTGGAGTACGCGTGGGCGACGAAGTGCGAGGCGATGAAAATGGCGAACATCCGGATGATAGATGGGGATTGGGATTTTCATTGTACGGTAAAATTGAAGTTCTGCCGGTTGAATTTTGAAAAGTCTGTGACTTTCTTCGCATTCAATAGCCCAGTTTAGAATTTCGTCAGGGATTTTTTCTATGTCTTTGGGAACTTTACTGCCGACGATTTTTTTGGTCACGCTTGAATAGTCTGGTTCTTTTTCATCTATCCAGAGCCAATTTCGAGCTAATGTTTCTTCTTTTGTTAGCGGGAAATATTCCGAAGCGGTGGTTTCGTAGTAGCTGAATGGAGAAAATTTTACCGGGAAAAATTCTCCAAATTCTTGCTTTATAAACTCGCGGCGTGGGCTTGCCATGTGTTCTACTATTTTCGCAGAAAGTTTTTGAAATTCCCCTGGAGAATATTTTTTGTTGAGGATGCAATGATCGCAGTGTTTAAGGCCTATACAGCCGAAAAGGTCATGACAATTATTGGTGCAAAGCTGTGAATAATAGCAATCGTAAGATTCCCAGACGTTCTCGCAAAAAAGTGTGTGGTTTGCTTTATAGCCGGCGACAGAACATTCGTAAGAGTAATCGACGCCCATCCCAAAGTAGGAAATGTCCTGGTTTTTGTAACTCACTTTGTCGCCTTTTTTTAAGTCATTGCAGTATTTGCATTCCTCCAGATATTCGCTGTCGTAACAGTCTTGGCAATTTTTGCAATTTACCAAATATTCTCCGCTGCAGTTTTCGGTGTTCTTTTCCTGCATGTATTTTACGATTTGTTTGGAACGGAAATTTTGGAAATCCTGAAAAATTTGTTGAGAAGTTTTGGTGGCTTTTAGGGCGGCGATTTTTTTCTCGTATTCGTCCTTGCTGAATGGCTGATTGCCAAAATGGTATTCTTTGTTTCTTAGATTCACGCAGCCAAAACAATTTTTGCAGCCGATTAAATTAGCGGAAAAGTGGCAATTGTCGCAAGTATAGGAGTCGAGAAGGTGGCTGCAGAAAGCGCAATTATTGCAATTCACGCATTCGTAACAAGCTTGGCAGTCGTAAATTTTGAAACCGTCGACGCAGTTGAAACAGCGATTCACACCTTTGCCGTAGAGGCATTGTTCGGATTGATCGGAGTTCACAAGAAGGTAGCAGTTTTTTAAGTAGCCGGCATGATTTACAAAGTCGGAATTTTCCATGGTGCTGGCGAGATTTGCGAGGCAGAAGTGTGGGACTTTGTCACGCAGGGAGAAAAATTGTTCGAAAAATGGCTTATTGAAATCAAAATCCTGAGCGTATTTATGAGGATCCCAATTGTCGCTCCACCAGCATTCCAGACAATATACCGGGAATTTTACGTCGTCGCGGTACATGGAAAGAATGGATTTTTGACAGAGATCGCATTTGCGACGATGAAATTTCCTTTCGTTGCGCCAGCTCATGCGACGTTGCGCCCGGCAGTTCGGGCAGAGCGTTGGTTCCGGAATAGAATATTTTTTATTGTTGAAAAGAGGGCTTACTTCCTCGAGAAACTGGCGATCTTCCGGAGTTATTGCGAAACTGTTTTTGCATTGAGTACAAGATCTCATTGTAGTTTGGCCAGTTCGATGGCTTTGGTAGTGGATGTAGGGCAGTGTGAGCGGCCGCCGATTTTCTTTGTGATGCCGTAGCGATCCAATTTTTTTAGGATTTTTTCGCTGGCGGTGGAGAGATATACTTGTCCGTTGTTTCTCAAAACTTTTTCAACAATGAGTTCCAAAGTGTTTAGAGCCGATGCGTCCATGTGATGTACGTGTTTCATGCGTAGGATAAGAACTTCTCCGCGTCCGTGTTGAATTGAATTTTCAAGTTCGGAAGCTACTCCAAAAAATAGTACGCCGGATAATTCGTAAAGTCTAATTTGTGGGAAAGCCTCCAATGATTCGTGCATGAGTCTGGAACCTTCGGTGCCGATATCTTCATCTTCCAAAAGATTGCTGACGGAAAGTTTGCTAACTCTTTGGATGAATAATAGCGCGGCTAGTACGATGCCGATTCCGACTGCCGTGGTGAGATCCGCAAATACCGTGAGCAAGAAAGTGGATACCAGCACGAGAGTGTCTTGTTTTGGAGCCTTGAGTAGATGGAGAAAATGTGGAATTTCAGCCATGTTGTAAGCGACCATCATGAGAATTGCCGCGAGAGCTGAGAGGGGAATGTATTGCGCGTAAGTTCCAAAAACAAGCAAAATTAAGAGTAAAGTGATTGAATGAATGATGCTTGATAGACGACTGCGAGCGCCGGATTTTATGTTTGCCGCGGTGCGGGCGATGGCTCCCGTGGCTGGAATTCCGCCGAAAAATGGCAGCACCATATTGCCGATACCTTGGGCTATTAATTCTTTATTTGAATTGTGTTTTGTGCCGGTCATGCTATCGGCAACCACTGCTGAAAGTAGTGATTCGATCGCGCCGAGCATGGCGATGGTAAAGGCTGAGGGAAGCAGAATTTCAATTTTGTTTAATGAAAAATCGAGCATGTGGAATTGAGGTAAGCCTGAAGGAATTTGACCGACGAGGATTGGCGCCGGTAACCATTTGCGAAAAAATAATTCGATGAAAATGCTTGCCAAAATTCCCGCGGTGAGAGCGATAGGAGCCGGTGGAATTGTCTTGCTGTAGCGTTTCCAGAGTACCCAGGCTATGAGGGTGATGATGCCGATAATTATCGCGCTTGTGTTAAATCCGTTTTGAAAACCGCTGAATATCGCGCGCATTGTTTCGGTGAATCCGTCCGGTCTTTTGTCGAAGTGAAGGCCAAAAAATCTTTTATTTCTCCGGAAAAAATGGTGACACCGATGCCGGCAGTGAAACCGATTACCACCGGATAGGGGATAAATTTAATGGCTGAACCGAATTTGAATAAACCGAAAACGAGTAGAATTATTCCGGCCATAAATCCGGTGAGCATTAGTCCGTCCATGCCGAATTTATTTACAATTCCCAACAGGATGACAACGAATGCTCCGGTGGGTTCGGCGATTTGATAATTTGAGCCTGAGAGTAAGCCGATCACTAAGCCGGCGATGATTGAAGTGTAAATTCCTTGCTCCGGTCGGGCGCCGCTGGCCACAGCAAAAGCAATGGCGAGAGGCAAGGCAATAAAACCTACTATAAGGCCTGAAATAAGATCAGCTTTTAAATTTTTTTTCATGATGTTTTTGATTTTTGAAAATATGCGCCGCGAATTATATGGCGATTTCCAATATCACGCAATCATGAAAATTATTTTTTTAAATGGTCGCGAATTTCGCGGAGGAGTTTTGTTTGTTCTATGAGTTCTTTGTGTTTTGCTGAAATTTCTTCTTCTTTGCTTGTTGTCGCTGTTTCATGTCCGAGGTGGTGATTTAATTTTTCTCGGATTTTCCCTATTTGTTTGATGATGAAGAAAATTGAAAAAGTGATGATGAGAAAATTGAGAATGTTGTCTATGAAGCTGCCGTAGTTTATGTAGACACCGTCCGTATTGCCCACGGCTTCTTTAAGCGTTATTTTCAGATTTGAAAAATCTACGCCGCCAGTGAGCCAGCCGATTGGAGGCATGATAATATCTGTGACCAGGGAGGTTACGATTTTCCCGAAAGCGGTACCAATAATGATACCCACGGCCATGTCCATGACATTGCCTTTGATGGCGAAATTTTTAAATTCTTTGAACATGTAAATTTATTGTGCCCGAATTATATCACTTCTCCTTTTCTTCTCAAATTTCCTTTGTTTATCGCGGGAGTCAGGTCCGGATGTCTTTTTAATCCAATGTGGTCGAGTTTTTTTCTTACAGCTTTTGGTGTGTTTATCGGTAAGCATGCGCCGTATACTATGAATCCTGAATTTGGATTCTCATTGCCGTCGTGCTGATTAAATATCATACCGCATGCTGTTACTCCTGAATCCATACCGCACATTGCCATGTCATTAGTGATTACGTGTGCACCTCGTTCATTTTTAAAGAGCATTGTTACAGGTTGTATATCTTGTTCTACCGATGTTGCTTTGAATAAAGGATTTTTGCATTTTCTGCCAAATGCGTTTTGAAGAGCAAACAGTAAACTGTCTTCCACACCTTTAGAAACTTGTGATATTTCTTTTTTTGACAATGTGTCAGGTGGTTCTGATGATGGGATTGAGGTTTCAGGTGTTTCGTCAGATGGTAGTGGTGTCGGTGCAAGGGTTTCAGATTTTGGTAATACTGGTAGAAGAACTTCTCCTGCAGCATTTCCGGTGGACTGTGCCTGGGCGGAAATTTCTGGAGCAAGAGGTTTTTCAATTGGTTTTTCTTTTGGAGTGCAACTGATTGCTAATGTTGCTGCTGCGCTTAGTGCTAAACTTTTGAGACCGTTCATTTTTTTGTAATTAAAAAATCGAGTACGACATTTTGCCATAGATAATACATGAAGTCAAGGCAGTATTTCATCTTATTTTCTGAGCCGATGCTCTATACAGAGAGCCAAAATGTGTTTATAATAAGCGCTTATGTCAAAAGTGGACGAACAAAAAGGGTTAGTTGATTATAGAAAAATTGCTGAGGCCTATGGCTATAAACCGGTGCCTGATGGATATGAGGAGTCTCCGGTTTTGACTCTTAATATAGATTGGAAATCAGGCGAACAGGATAGGATTGAAGCAAGGACTGATGCCATAAAGAATTTTGGAAAAATTTCCTTGAAGAGTTTGAGAGGATTGCCTAATGTGATGGAAGGTTTTTTGGCACGTTTACAAATTCCGAAAACTGATGAATGGTCTCATGTTTTGGAGTATTCTCAAAGAGTTGAGTCGGGAAGTGAAAATTCTTTGATCCTGTGTTTGATTGATGCTAAGGCAAATGAAATTGCGTATTTTATTGCAGTGAATCAGTCGCTGGGAATGTGGAATTTACAACATAGATTTGTGGCTGAGGAATATAGAAATCAGCAGTTGGGATCACGAATGCTGGATGAAATGGAGAGCCTGATTCAGGCTTATGCTGATGAGAAAGGAGAGGATCAGGAGATTGTGCTTGAGTCCACTCAATTGCCGGTCACGCAATTTTTTTTGAGTCGTGGTTATGAAATTGTGGATGAATAAAAAGAATATTTTGCTGAAGTGATGGGGCGATTGGAAGTCGGGGATCCAAATTTTGTTTTAGTTTCATGTGAGGATGATTTTAAATACAAGAGGAATGAGCGCAGGACTTGGTTTGTTTTTGAAAAAGACGTTTATCAGGGTTGCGGACATACGCTTTGGATGAAAAACTATGAAGATGTGATGACGGCGGATTATATTCGGCGTAGTGTTCGGTTTAGATTGAAAAAAACTATTCGTGCACGGCAAAATGGTGATGTAAAAACTCTAAGAGATCGAATAGTCGAACTGGCGCGAATGGCTGTACTACTGGCTCATGTGTAGATGAGGCGATATTTAGCGGTTCAGTTTTTTTTCTCTTTTTTCCTGTTTCTTTTCTCGGTTTGATTGTATTGTTCGCGGCCGTGAGCCATAGGATTGAGGGTTGGAATTTATCTCCTTGTATTGTAGGCTCTGCCAATTATTTTTCAATCTATTTTGATGGTTTGGCGATGGAGTTTTGTGGTTGGTGATCGTTTATTAGTAAAATGGCCCCGGAAGCTCAGGCGTAGAAAGATCTGGACGGATTTTTTATTCTTGGGGTTGCGAAGGTTGGGGAATGTGGTATTTGAGTGTGCACACGCAGACTTTTTGTGTCAAATTTTGGCTCAAAAAAGCCGTTTTAATTTTAAAATAGATAGCGCGTAAATTGCCGCTAGTGCTGTTTCAACTTTTGTTTGAAATAATTTTTCCGGGCTGCCAAGTGCGACGAAATCGATTTTGAAAATTATGCCGAAATTGAAAACTATACTGAGTAGCAATCCTATGAGGATTACGTTTAACATGTCGTTATTATGAGGATTTTTTGCGGCCGTGAGAAAAATGGTGATGAAAATCAGGTCGCAAAGTGCGAGCAAGGTATCGTGGTAGGGGGTGTAGAGTTTGCTCACGTAGAATGGAAAAATCGTTTGTCCGAAGAAGTGCGCGTATGCGGCAATTAGAAAATAAATTGCGCCGAGGATTAGAAGAGTTTGGAGAGGGTGGAGTTTTTTCATTGTGGAATAATTGAGCTTTTATTGAAGTGATCTTCACATATTCTATATTTTTCTTCGTTAAAGCTGTAGATGCCAATGTTTATTATTTCTTTTCCGGTATCTATTGTAACAACTTTTTCTCTGTTAAATATGAAAAGGGGATAGTCGTTGTTATCTATTGTTGCGAGATACATATTATCTTTATATTTCATTAGTTGTGCTCCTATCAAGCAGTCTACAAAGGATATTTGGGTTGAAAGATTTTTGCCTCTAGTATTGTAAAGTATTGCAAGCTTTTTAGCGTTTTCCAGAACATCAGTTTTAATTGGGAGTGACCACTTTTCTCCTCCAAGTAAGAATTCAATAAATTTATTTTTGTCTTCTAATTGCCGTGGTGTTTTTGAGCCTCTTGTGAATTCAAAAACTATTGTTTCATCGATAACTGATTTGATTTTGAATGACTCTAGTTCTTTTAGGAAGTCATTGAAAAAATCCGATTCGCTATGTTTGGATATTGAGATAAGTAGGTTGGTGTCCATTAAAAGATGTTTTCCTTCAAACTTTTTCATATTTATACTTTTCCAAGTCTTTTTCTTCTTGTTCGAAGGCTTTTGCCGCTTTTCTTGCTGCTTCTTTTAATTTCTCATCAACATGAAAGGCTGGTCTTAATTTGGTGTTTTCAGCTTCTTTATGCATATTGTGGATTTGTAATTGTCCCAGATTCAAGGTTAAAACCGACCACTTTGGATGAGTGAAGCATATATTTGATTAGGTGTTTTGTAATTAAGTGATTTTCTTGGCCTGTTGTTGAGCTTTTCTTGAATTTCATAAATTTGA
>Ga0172368_10005497_pt1 | contig 14099 bp, 10 predicted proteins | sample Lak11m_FD_114540 | JGI IMG/M metagenome (GOLD analysis project Ga0172368, IMG submission 114540) | Freshwater microbial communities from Kabuno Bay, South-Kivu, Congo - kab_022012_11m | ecosystem: Environmental > Aquatic > Freshwater > Lake | place: Democratic Republic of the Congo: South-Kivu...
AACGCCCCTGCCAGCCGCCCCGCCCCGCCCCCGCGCAAGCCGCGACTCCGGCCAGGCCGTCGTGGAAGCCGCGATCGTGCTGCCCGCGATGGTCGTGCTGGTGCTGTGCATCATCCAGCTCACGATGGTTGCCAACGCGCGCGTCATGAGCGAGTACGCCGTCTATTGCGCGGCGCGCGCAGGCATCGTCTACAACGCGGACAAGAACGCGATGACGCGGGCGGCCTTCCTGGCGCTGCTGCCCACCATGGGACGCTCCGACTCGCTGACCACCGCCGGCACGACGCTGGTGAAGTCGATTCCGATCTCGGTCGAAGCGCCGATGCGCATGGTGGCCGGCTGGCCGGTCGTGCAGGTGAACATCATCCACCCGACCAAGGGCGAGGCCAGCTCGGCCGGCATCAGCAAGCACCTCGGAAACCAGGAGGTCGACTTCGACGACGTGCGCCCCGCGGCGGCGCGCGTGAACCAGCTCCAGCTCCAGCTCCGCTACTTCTACAAGATGCCCGTGCCCTTCGCGAACTGGATGCTCCAGGCGATGTGGTTCGCCTCGCGCGGGGGCAATCCGATGGTGCTCTCCGGCAGGGGCATGAACATGGCCGCGCCGGAAGGGGCCATCGGCGGCAGCTACGTCATGCAGGCCCGCGCCATGGGAGCGAGCTCGGTCATATCGGCATTCTCCACGGGCAACGCGGGCGTCGCGCTCGTGGCGGCCATGGCCACCGGCAAGTACTACATGCCGGTGGAAGCCTCCTACACCATGCGCATGCAGTCCAACCTCTTCATGAAGAACCTGCCCTGACGGGGACGCCGCCATGATGCGCGCATTCCACGAGCTGCGACGACACGAAGAGGGCCAGGCGCTGGTGCTGGCCGCCATCAGCATGCTCATCCTGAGCATCTGCGTGCTCGCCACGGTGAACATCACCTTCGCCGCCAAGGAGAAGATCCGCCTCCAGAACGCCGCGGACGCCGGCGCCTACGCCACGGCCGCCTACGAGGCGCGCGCGCTCAACTTCTTCGCCTACACGAATCGCGCGATGGTCGTGCACTACTCGTCGATGATGAACATGATGGCGGTCCTTTCGTACCTGACCTTCGCCCGCGCGGTGCTGAACCTGCTGAGCTACATCCCCTACATCGGGTTCATCTTCAAGATATGGGAAATGATCGTCATGGTCTTCCAGATACTGATAGAAATCGCCGCAATCATAGGCATTCCCATGCTGGACGGGTGCAACCTTCTGCTGGGGGTGACGCAGTTCGCCGTGTCGGGCGCCATGATGGCGCGCGCGGCGCTGGTGTCGCCCTCGGAGGTGACCAAGTACAACCCGGCCTACCAGTCGTACCCTCTGGCGGGCATCGCCGGAGGGATGCAGTGGTTCAACGCGGTCAAGACTCCGCTGCTCACCTCGTTCCTGGGCAGTCTGCTGGGGCTGGGCGCGAGCGACGCGGACAAGCTCGACCGCGCCTTCATGACCGAGGTCGTCAACAGCTCGCGCAACCGGTGGACCGCCGACGGCAGCCCCAACGGCACGAGCTTCACGGCGGCCGGCATCCCGCGCAAGGCGGCCATCAACGTCGGCCTGGGGCCCTTCGGACTGCGCTTCGGCAAGATCGCGCGCACCGAGTACGGCTCGTACAGCCCGGGCTCGGGCGGGTTCATGGGGCTGTGGAAGGTGACCGACGAGGTCTACTCCATCGACCAGCTCGTCTTCGAGCTGAAGGTCTTCAGCTTCAAGCTCACCCTCACCATCTCGGCCGTCGCCCTCGCGGACCGCAAGCTGGGCCATCACGCGTTCGACGGGGTGAACCTGAAGCCCAAGAACTGCGGCAAGTTCGACTTCGTGTGCAAATTCTGGAGCAAGATCGTCGTGCCCGCGATCGCCCCGATGGTCAACCAGGCGCTCCAGTCGGTGCTGCCGGCCGGTTCGGGCAACCACAAGCTCCATTTCCACTTCGGCCAGATGCCCTACACGACCTTCAAGACCAAGAACTTCTCGGGCACCAAGTGGTTCAACCAGCCGGCCACGGTGCTCGTCGTGACCATGCCCGAGGGCGCGCTCACGGCCATGGGCAAGCCGTTCATCGGCAAGTTCGGCGGCAACCTCGGGCTTTCGTCCCAGAACAGCCGGCTGACGGGCACCGGCGACATTTCCAAGGCCGACAACAAGCGCACGGTGGCGACGCCCAAGAGCGGCTACCGGACCACGATGGACTTCAACCCCGGCACCAACACCTTCCTGACGCTGCCCCGGGGCCTGCACGCCGTGAGCGCCGCCGTCGCCTACTACCACCGCCCCGGCGACTGGCGCGAGCCCCCGAACCTGTTCAACCCGTTCTGGGGCGCCAAGCTGCTGCCCGTGGCGGACCACCCGCTCGTCGGCGCCAACCCGCTGCTCAAGCCGCTGCTCGCCGGCGCTCCCGCGACGCGGCTTCTGGTGCACTGATGCGCACCTTCCGCCGCCTCCGCCCGCAGGACGACCGGGGCTCGTCGCTCACCGAGTTCGCCCTCGTGGCGCCCATTTTCGGGATGCTGCTGTTCTGGTCGCAGTTCTTCACCGACATCGGCATCGTCAAGTTCAAGGTCGAGGAGGCCGCGCGCTTCGCGTCGTGGGAGATGGTCGCGCACCGGCAGAAGGCCCAGGTCCAGGGCGAGGTGGTCCAGAACTTCGCGGACCTGTCCTCGGTGTTCGCCAAGAACAAGCCCGTCGGCACGCGTTCGTTCAAGGACCCGGCGACGGTCAAGTGCACCATCGACGACCAGGTCTCCGCGCCGCTGGGCCAGCCGGGCGACCAGATTCCCAACCCGGGCGGCGGCGGGCTGCTGGGCAAGATCATAGGCTGGGTCGCGGGTTTCTTCGCCAAAGCGGTCAACTGGGCGGTGGGCAAGTTCGACTTCAACCAGAAGGGCGCCGCGGAGGCGACGGTCGAGTTCACGGTGAAGAACACGCTCTTCCCCGGCGGCAGCATTCTGGGCATGTTCCTGGACTCGGGCACCAAGGCGACCCTCACGATGAAGGCCAGGAGCCCCGCCATCGTGTGGGACACGTGGAAGGCCTGGCCGGGAAAGTACCAGCCGGGCTCCACGAACGTCGGCACCGATCCCATGGCGACCTATCCCTCGGCCCCCGGGGGCAGTGCGAGCCCGCCCGAAGTCGTCGTGAAGGCGCACGTGTCGAAGATCGCCTACTTCGGCTTCATGAACGGGATGCTCGGCTCCATCCTCAACGCCCCGTCGTACCTCGGGTTCCCGCCGCTCGTGCCCAAGTCGACCTGGAACGACTCGAAGGAGAAAGGCGGACCCATCGTGATGCTGCAGGCGGAGAAGCCCACGGGCCAGGTGGCGGGCTCCCCGCGCTCGCGCCTGGAGCGCTTCGGCGACAGCTACGTCGACAACGTGATGAAGAACATCAACTCGCCGGACCCCGGCGTCGACCGTTCGCGCCACACGATTCCCTACAAGGTGGAGACCGAGTGGTGGAAGGAGCAGGGCGGCTACACGCGCAGCGCCGTCAAGCTCGCCAAGACCAACGACTACGTGAAGATGATGCAGTGCCGCGACGTGTTCTACATGGGTTCGCGCAAGGCCCAGACCACGTCGTTCATGGCCGGTTACGCGAGCACCGCCTTCCCGGGGTGCAAGTAGGAGCCCGCGATGACGCAAGCGACGACGGGCGGCAGGGGCGTTTCGCGCCGGCGGGTCGCGGCCTCGGGCGCCGCCGCGCTGGCTGTGCCGGCGGCCGTGCTGGCGCTCGGCTTTCTGCTCGGCACTCCGAAGGCGGACGCGGACTCGGTCCCCGCTCCGGGCGCAGCGCGGAATCTGCCCGAGCGCGCGGTTGCCGCCTCCGACGAGATCGTGCTTGGCGACGACATGCAGATCTGGGGAAGACCGGCGCAGATGAGCGTCTTCTGGACCGCCGATTCTCCCGAGGAGGTGCTGCGCACCTACATCGACGCGTGGACCAGCGCCGGTTTCGTCCCCAGGACCCAGGTCGTGGACCGGGTCGCCTCCGCCTCGTTCGTCGATCCCGCGACGGGAATTCTCCGGGCGGTCACCGCTCTGCGGCAGGACGACCAGACGCTCGTCATTCCGTCCTCCATGGATGTCCGGGTGATGCCGGACGTGTCGGCGCGCAGCGCGCCCGTGCCCGTCCCGGTCACCGCCAAGGCCTTCATGGCGCACTCGACGGACGAGGCCGGCGTCGCCGCATGGACGGGCAGCTACCTCGTGCCCCTGGCGCCCGAACGTGCGGTCGCGTTCTACCGCGTGGAGATGGCGAAGCTGGGCTACCGCGAGAACACCGACGAGGCGCTGTCGCGTGCGAAGGGCGTCGCGGGGGCGGAGTTCGAGCGGGGCCCGGAGAACATCACCGTCGTCGCCACGCCCACCGAGGACAAGCGCGACGACGGCAAGATCGCCTCGTTCGTCATGGTCACGCACACGCGGCGCATTCCCGCGGAGGACGCGCGATGAGACCCGCCCGCCTGCTGCGACGGCACCCGCGCGGCCAGGCGATGGCCGAAACCGCACTGCTGACCACCCTGCTCGTCGGGTGGGGCGCCGCGCTCGTCTACTTCTGGCCGGATTCGGTGAACGCGATTCAGATCTACATGGACGGCTTCTACTACGTGATTTCGATGCCGTTCCCGTAGGCGCACGACCGACCGGCGCTCGATCGATCGCTGCCGTTCTTCGACTCGCTGCGCTCGCTCGGAATGAGCGGGGTCGGGCAGCCGTCCCGTGCGACTCTCGCAGTGCTCGAACCGATCTCCTCGCCGCACGGGACGGTCTGCCCGACCTACCCGCTCCGACCTCGCCCCCGGATCGGGGGCGCCGGGACGCTCCGCCCGCTTTGCCGCGCCGCATTCCGCGTGTTATCGCAGGCCTGCGGCCGCAGCGGCGGCCCGCGGAAAGCCCGCCCGATGGACATCTCCGACAGCCTGCTCGCCATCGCCGCCTGCATCGTCGCGAGCGCCTGGGCTTCCGGCACCGAAACCGCCCTCACGTCCATTCCCACCGCGCGCGCACGCCAGTTCGTCGAGCAGGAAGGACGCCGCTCGTTCCGCCTGTGGGTGGAGCACTCCGACCGGGTCATCGCCACCATTCTGGTGCTCAACAACATCGTCAACACCCTGGCGGCCGCGCTCATGACCGAGCTGATGAGCGCCTTGGGCGCCCCGGGCGTCGTCGCGGTGGCCACGGGAGTCACGACGCTGCTGCTGCTGATCGTCGGCGAGATCACGCCCAAGACGCTCGCGCGAAAGTACGCCGTGCGCCTCGCGCCCCTGCTCATGCCGCCCGTCTACGCGGTATGCGTGCTGCTGCGGCCGGTCGTGTTCGTGCTCAACCTGGTCCCTCTGGGGCTCGAACGGCTGTTCCGCGGCGGCGTCCCCGAAGAGAAGCACCGTTCCATCACGAGCGAGGAGCTCGAGTACCTCATCGACCTCGGCGTGCGAGAGGGCGTGCTCGACCGCGACCGCAGCCAGCTTCTCACGAGCATCCTGGAATTCTCGGACACCGTGACGCGCGAGATCATGGTGCCGCGCACGCGCGTCGTGGGCATTCCCCTGTCGGCCTCGCGCGAGCAGGTGCTGCGCGTCGTCAACGAGAGCGAGCACTCGCGCATCCCCGTCTACGAGGGGAGCATCGACCGCGTCGTCGGCGTTCTGCACGCGCGCTCGGTGCTCGCGGACCTGGCGTCGAAGCCCGGCCCGTTCGACATCCGCCGGTACCTGCGACCTCCGCTGTTCGTGCCCGAGCTGATGAAGATCAGCCGCCTGCTGCGCGAGTTCCAGAAGGCGCGCATGCACCTGGCCGTCGTGGTGGACGAGTTCGGGGGGACCGCGGGCGTGGTGGCTCTGGAGGACGTGGTCGAGGAGATCGTGGGCGAAATCCAGGACGAGCTGGACGTGGAAGAGGGCCGCGTGCGCCACCTGCCCGACGGGTCGCTCGTGGCCGACGCGGCCATCGCGCTGCGCGACCTAGAGGAGCACCTGGGCGTGGACTTCCCCGACGAGCTGGACTTCGACAGCCTGGGCGGATTCGTCACCGCCATGGCGGGAAAAGTGCCTCCGCCGGGCAGCGTCGTGCTCTGGAAAGGCCTGCGATTCACCGTGCGCGCCGGCGACGAGCGACGCGTCACGCGCGTGGAGATCGCGAAGACCGACGGCGAGGCGCGCTCCGCCGCCCGCGGGGACGGGAAGCAGGGGGAAAAGGCGCCTGCAGATCCTGCGAAGGCCGGCGCGGCGCCACGGGAAGGATGAAGGATGAAGAATGAAGGATGAAGGATGAAGGATGAAGGATGCGGCGGAAACACTCCCCGACCTGGAGGGACTCGCACCCGCGGCGCTGCGCGAAACGCTTGCGGGCATGGGCGAGAAGCCTTTCCGCGCCGGGCAGATCTTCCGCCAGGTCCACTTCCGCCGCGCCGCCTCGTTCGACGAGATGACCGACCTGCCGCGGCAGCTGCGCGCGCGCCTGGCACAGCGGTTCTCGCTGGGAACGCCCGCGATCGAGTCGGTGCAGGCTTCCTGCGACGGCACGCGCAAATTCCGGCTGCGCACGCGCGACGGGCGCTTCGTCGAGGCGGTGTACATGCCCGACGAGGAGAAGGGCCGGCGCACGCTGTGCGTCTCCACGCAGGTCGGATGCGCCATGGGATGCTCGTTCTGCCTTACGGGCACCATGGGGCTCGTGCGCAATCTGACGCCCGCCGAGATCGCGGGCGAAGTACACCGGGTGAACTCGGACCTGACGCAGTGCGGCATTCCCGGTCCGCGACCGCTCACGAACCTCGTGTTCATGGGCATGGGCGAGCCTCTGCACAACCTGGACAACCTGCTGGCCGCGCTGGAACTGCTGCTGCACGCGGACGGCGCGGGTTTCTCGCACCGGCACGTCACCGTGTCCACGAGCGGGCTCGTGCCGGGCATCGATCGCATCGGACGCGAGAGCGAGGTCAAGCTCGCAGTTTCTCTGAACGCCAGCCGCGATGAGGAGCGCGACGTGCTCATGCCCGTGAACCGGCGCTGGCCCCTCGCGGAGCTGATGGCCGCCTGCCGGCGCTTTCCGCTGCGCAACGGACGGCGCATCACGTTCGAGTACGTGCTGCTGAGAGGCGTGAACGACTCGGACGACGACGCGCACCGCGTCGCGGCGCTCCTGCAGGGGCTGCCGGCGAAGGTGAACCTCATCGCCTACAACGAGAACGCCGGGCTGGGCTACGCGGAGCCCGACCCGGAGCGGGTCGCGCGCTTCCGGGAAATCCTCGACGCGTGCCGCATCGTGGCCATGGTCAGGAAGAACCGCGGCCGGGACATCTCCGCCGCCTGCGGGCAGCTCGCGGTCGCCGGCCAGGGACGTCCGCGCCCGCGGCCGCCGGGCGCGCCTGCGATGCCGCTTCCCGTCGTGTGACGGGGCGGCCATCCCGAGGGTGAGTCCGCGTTCGTTTTCCGGAGGAAGGGGCGGCGCGAAACGAGGGGACCGGGGCAGAGCCGTCCTAGAAGAAATTCCCGATCGTGAACTCGAAGCGCGAACCGGGATCGCCGGGCCGGGGCGTGAGCTCGTAGCCCCACTCGAAGCGCAGCGGTCCCAGCGGCGTGAACCAACGCGCCCCGACGCCCACGGACATGAGGAGTCCGAACCGCCCTCCGGCGCCCGTGTCGAGCCAGCTCTGGTTCTCGCCCCAGACGTTGCCGGCGTCGAAGAACACGACCCCGCGCAGTCCGGCCTCGTCCAGCAGCGGGAATTCGAGCTCCCAGTTGCTCAGCAGCTCCTTGTTGCCGCCCACGGTGACGGGGCTCAGCGGCTGGCCGGGGAGGTTGCCAGCGCGCACCTGCGGCGCCACGGTGCGGAAGTCGTAGCCGCGCAGCGAGTTGATGCCGCCCTCGAAGAACAGCTCGCTCAGGGGCACCGGGTTGTCGCGAGGCGAGGCGATATATCCCGCCGTCAGGTTCGTCTTGAACACCAGCCCCCAAGGCAGCGGGCGGTAGTAGCGCGCGATGCCGATGTAGCGCTGGAACACGTTCTGGCTGAAGAAGAAAGGCTGGGCGAACTCGGCCGAGGCCGACAACAGGTAGCCGGCCGTCGGAAACAGGCGGTTGTCGCGCCGGTCGTAGTTGAAGGACGTCTTGACGGAACTGGTGAGTCCGCCTCGGAAGCGGTTCGCCAGCACCACCGACGACGCGCTGCCGGGCTCGACGCCCACCTTCTGCAGCGTGTACGTGACGAACATGCGGAAGTCCTCGAACAGCTCGTAGCCGCCGGTGATCGTGCCGCCGGTGGCCGTGCGGTCGAAGAGCAGCCCGTAGATCTGCAGCGTGTTGAAGATGTCGAACGCCGCGGTCCACTTCGTGTCGAGGAAGTACGGGTCGGAGTAGCTCAGGTCGAAGATGCGCCGCAGCTTGCTCCACTGCACCATGAAGGCGCCCGACGTGCCCCATCCGAACAGGTTGTTCTGGTTGATGTTCCCGTTCAGCAGCAGGCCCTCGCTGTTGCTGAACCCGAGGCCGACCTGGAACGTGCCGGTGGCGCGCTCCTTGACGGCGACCTCCAGGATCATCGTGTCGGCGGCGCTGCCCTGGCGGCTCGTGATGTCCACCGATTCGAAGAAGCCCAGCGCCGTGACGCGCCCCTTGCTCGTGCGCACCGCGGTGCCGCTGTAGTAGTCGCCCTCGCTCACGCGCAGCTCGCGGCGGATGACCTTGTCGCGCGTCTTCGTGTTGCCGATCACCTCGATGCGCTCGACCGTCACCTTCGCGCCGGGCGTGACGACGAAGTCGATGTCCACCGTGCGCGCCTGCGGGTCGACCGCCGTGCGCGGGCTGACCTGCGCGTAGGCGTAGCCCAGGTCGCGGAAGTGATCCTGCACCGCGAGCATCACTTTCTGCAGATCCTGGCTGGAGAAGCGCGCGCCCTTCTTCAGCGTCACGAGCGGCTGCACCTTGTCGCGATCGCCTAGCAGATCGCCGCCGACGCCGATTTCGCCGTAGTCGTAGGGCTCGCCTTCCTCGACGGGGATGTTCACAAGGATGGCGCGCCGGTCGGGCGTCATGGTCACGGCCGGACGCCCGATGCGCACGTTGATGTAGCCCTTGCTGTAGTAGAGCGACTGGAGCACGAGCAGATCGCGCTGGAACGTCTCCTCCTTGTAGGTGCCTTCGCTCGTGAGGAACGAGAGCAGCGACTGCTCGCGCGTGCCCATGACGGCGCGCAGCTCGTCGTCGGAGAGGGCCTGGTTTCCCTGGAACGAGATGCGGCGCACCTCGACCTTGGCGTGCTCGTTCACGTCGAAGACGACGTCCACCTCGTTGGGCCCGGAGGCGGGCGCGGTGCGCGCGTTGATTTCCGCGAGGTAGAAGCCTTTGTCGGCGTATTTGGACTGCAGCTTCTTCTCGCTGCGGCGCATGGCCTGGCGGTCGAGCATGTTGTAGGGCTTGACCTCGACCTCCTTGCGCAGGTCCTCGTCCTCGATCTCGGAGGCGCCGGTGATCTCGATCTTCCGGACGAGGGGCTTCTCGGCGACGACGAAGGTGACGACGGGACCTTCGGGCGAGGCGTCGACCTGGACCTCGACGTCCTGGAAGTATTTCAGGTTCCAGACGGACTTCACGTCGTCGCGCAGGCGGGCGCGATCCAGCGGCTCGCCGGCCAGAGTGCGCACCGCCGAACGGATGACGGCCGACTCGATGCGCTGGTTGCCGTGGATGCGCACTTCCGACACGGCCGCCGGCTCGTCGTCGGCGGGCGTGGCGGCAAGGCGGCCGGGCGCCAGAAGGGCGAGCACGGCGACCAGCGTCAGAGCGGCTCGGGAGCGCGGGATCATGGAGTCGCGGCGCAGGCTCGTCGGGGCGCGGCGCAGGCGGAATGGTTCGACAAGCTCACCATGAGCGGGACGGGGCGCCGCGCGCGTCCCGCCCGAAAAGACACGGCACCTTAGACGACGGACGGCCGGCGGGCAACTTCGGCTTTCGGCTTTCGGCTTTCGACGTTCGGCAGAACACCTCCGGGGGGCCGGCCATGGAGCCCGGGCCGGGGAGCACCCGTCCGCGGGTCACGCTATGCTTGGCGCATGTCGGATCCCGAGCGCCGCCGCGGCACGCACACCATCCGGGAATGGCTCGACCAGCCCGAGGAGCGACGGCTGGAGCTCATCGGCGGCGAGTTCGTCGAGAAGGCGCCGTCCGACTGGGCCCACTCGCAGGCACAGACCTGGCTCAGCACCATCCTCGGGACGAGCTTCGCCCGGCGCGGCGGCAGAGGCGCGCCCGGCGGATGGTGGATGGGCCTCGAGATCGACATCCATCTCGGCGAGAACGTGTTCAGGCCGGACCTGTCGGGCTGGCGCCGCGACCGCGTCCCCGCGATGCCGCCCGGGCGGCCGGTCGCCATCCGGCCCGACTGGATCGGCGAAGTGCTTTCCGAGGAAAACGCCTCGACGGACCTCGTGCCGAAGATGCGCCACTACTGGCGTGCGGGCGTGGCGCACTACTGGATCGCGGACCCGCGCACCGAGACGCTGGCCGTGTACCGCACCACGCCGGACGGCTTCATGCAGATCGTGGTCGCGGGCCGGGGCGAGACGGTGCGCGCCGAACCCTTCGAGGCCGTCGAGCTGCGCGTCGGGGTGCTCTTCGGCGACGACCCGGACGACGCGCCGGAATAGGCGCCTTGCCCGGGCACGGGCACGCCCGCTTCGCGAACCGACCGCCGCCGGCGAGGGCGACCTTGACATGCGCGCGCCCGCACGGCCTAACTGCGCCCGGGAGGTGCGCCCATGCCCCGCCGCTTCAACGTCTCGGGCCCCTGCATTCCCGCGGACCACTACATGCTGCCGCCGGAGCGCAGGGTGCCCGCGGTGCGCAAGCTCGTCGACGACAAGGCGTACTTCGTGCTGCACGCTCCGCGCCAGAGCGGCAAGACGACCGCCATGCGAAGCCTGGCCCGGGAGCTGACGGCGGAGGGGCGCTACGTCTCGGCGGTGCTGAGCCAGGAGGTCGGCCAGCCCGCGCCCCACGATCCCGGAGCGGCGCAGCTTGCGATCCTGGACGACTGGCGCCGGACGCTCTCGGCCCAGCTTCCCGTCGAGCTGCGCCCGCCGCCGTGGCCGGAGTCCGCGCCGATGTCGCGGCTCGCCACGGCCCTTGCCGCCTGGGCCGAAGCATCGCCCCGCCCGCTGGTCCTCTTCATGGACGAAATCGACGCGCTCAGCGACGAGACGCTGGTCTCGGTGCTGCGCCAGTTCCGTTCGGGCTTCCAGGATCGCCCCGGCCATTTCCCGTGGTGCATCGGCCTGATCGGGATGCGCGACATCCGCGACTACCTCATGAAGGCCGGCGGCTCCGGCCGCACGGGCTCCGCCAGCCCCTTCAACATCAAGGACGAGTCGCTGACGCTGCGCAACTTCACCGGCGACGAGGTCGCCGAGCTGTACGCACAGCACGCCGCCGAGACGGGCCAGGCGTTCGAGCCGGCCGCGGCGCACCGGGCCTTCGACCTCTCGGGCGGGCACCCGTGGCTGGTGAACGCGCTGGCGCGCCAGATGGTCGAGGTGCTCGTGCCCGGGCGCGCGCGGGCGCTGACCGCCGCCGACGCCGACGCGGCCGCGGCGCTGCTCGTGAAGCGGCGCGACACGCACCTGCACAGCCTCGCCACGCGGCTGGAGGAGCCCCGGGTGCGCGCGGTCGTCGAGCCGATGCTCACCGGCGAGCTGATGACGAACGTCCCGTCGGCCGACGTCGAGTACGTGCTGGACCTGGGGCTCGTGCGCGAGGGGCCGGGCGGCGCGCTCTCGATCGCCAACCCCATCTACCGCGAGATCGTCGCGCGCGAGCTGGCGATGATGCCGCAGCGGGCGGCCGCGGCGACCGTCCCGCCGAACTGGCTGCGCGCCGACGGGCGCATCGACTTCGCCAGGCTGCTGGAGTCGTTCCTCGCCTTCTGGCGCCGGCACGGCGAGGTGCTGATGGCGTCGCACCCGTATCACGAGGCGGCGCCGCACCTCGTGCTCATGGCGTTCCTGCACCGGGTGGAGGATGGCGGCCGCCTGGAGCGCGAGTACGGCATAGGGATGGGGCGGATGGACCTGTGGCTGCGCCACGGACCGGACACGCTGGCCGTGGAGGTCAAGGTGTGGAGCCGGCGCGACCCGCTCGCGGAGGGCCTGGCGCAGCTCGACGACTACCTCGCGGGACTTCCGCGGGACACGGTCGGCTGGCTCGTCGTCTTCGACCGGCGCCCGGGCCAGCCGCCCGTCGAGGACCGCACGTCGGCCTCGACCGCGCGCACGCCCGCGGGGCGCGAGGTCGTCGTCGTGCGGGCGTGAGAAGAGCCGGCTTTCGGCTTTCGGCTTTCGACTTTCGGAAAGGCAGGAGCTTCTTCGACGGAATCCGTGGGTCGCCGTCGACGAGAAACCGGTGGGCAGACCGGCCCGCGCCTCGGCGCCCGACGATGCCCCGGGGATCGCCGCGGGCCGGCTGCGTTCCTCGAATCGCCTCCCGCACGGTGCGGAAGTCGACCCGCGTTCCCCCCATCGGCTTGCGCACGGTGCGGAACGCGATCTGCGTTCCCCCCATCGGCTTGCGCACGGTGCGGAAACCGACCTGCGTTCCCCCCATCGGCTTGCGCACGGCGCGGAAGGCCATCCGCATTCCCCCCATCGGCTTGCGCACGGTGCGGAAGGCGATCTGCGTTCCCCCGACCGGCTTCCGCACGGTGCGGAACTCGATTGGGAGCCGTGGGAACCGCCTGCAGGCCGTTTTCGGACTTTCGGGCGCCCGGGCAGAAGCCGGACCGGAGCCCGTCGGAGCGCGGGGCACGACGCGCTGCGTCGGAATGGCGCCTGGGCTGCGGAGCTACGCCGGGTCCGGCGCGGGCTCGGGCTCCTGCTGCTCGGTCTCGCCGGCCCGGCGCGTCGAGGGACGCACCTTGTCGGCCAGGTCGCCCTTGCCGGCGAACTCCAGCAGCGCCGTGAGCAGGTTCGCCGTCAGGGAGAACGTGCGGTCGTACTCGGCGATGCGGGCGTTCTTCTCGCTGAGCGTCTTGTCGGCCTTGCGTCCTTCGGCCGCGAGGTCGTCGAGCGCCTGCGACAGCGTCTTGGTCGGGGGGGCGAGCCTGTCGATCCACTCCTTCGGGTCGAGCGCGTACTTCGGGTGGCGCGGCGGGGGGAGCGGGGTCTTCGCGAGGCTCGCGATCACGGTCCCCGCGAGCCGGCGCAGGAGATCGGGATCCTCAGGGGTGCGGCCCTCGAAGCCCACGGCGGCCGGAGCGCCTGCGCCGTGCAGCGCCCCGAGCAGGTCGCGCAGCTCGACCAGGATCGCCAACACCTCCGCCTTGGCTTCGTCGCGCCTCGTGCGGTGCGGGGAGTCGTCGCGCCGCTCGGCCTCGTCGGCGTCGTCGGCCGCCTCCATCGCCTGCGCCGCCGCCTGCAGACGCGCACACAGGGCGAGCACCAGCGCGACGACGCCCGGGCGCAGCCCGGCGTCGAGCAGGCGCCCGACGACGTCGCCGATCGGCTCCTCCGCGGTTTCCCGCCCGATCGCGGCGACGGAACGACTGGACTTCAGCTTCCTGCTCACGAGCACCGACGGCATCGGACCTCCGGTCGCCGGGGCTGCCCCGCCGGGAGGGCGGCTGCTTCGTGTCCCCGGGTGCGGGGCCACACTAGCGCGCCGCACCCGCGGGGCGTCAAGAGGCGGCTTGCGTCTTCGTCGCGCGGGCCGTCGTCTGCGGCCCCCTGGGGAGGCGGTCCGCGCGTCGGCCGGGCGGCGCGGGCGCGCCGCGGGGCGGAGTGGGCGGGGACGTGGTAGGGGCGCAGCACCCGGCGCCGCGGGGAGACCGCGGCGAGCAGTGCGCCTGTGGCGCCGGATGCTGCGCCCGGGCGTCCGCAGGGCGGTGTGCCGGGCCGCCGCGTCGGCGCATGGTCCGCATCGCCGAAATCCGTACCGCCCCGCGCACCCGCGCCCGCGTCTCCCAATGCCGGACCACCGCTGCGCCCGCGCCCGGGGCGCAGCATCCGGCGCCACAACCCCAACGCTCGCCCCGACCTCCCCGCGGCGCCGGGTGCTGCGCCCCTACGCCTCCGTGCACACCGCGCCCC
>Ga0172368_10005498_pt1 | contig 14099 bp, 14 predicted proteins | sample Lak11m_FD_114540 | JGI IMG/M metagenome (GOLD analysis project Ga0172368, IMG submission 114540) | Freshwater microbial communities from Kabuno Bay, South-Kivu, Congo - kab_022012_11m | ecosystem: Environmental > Aquatic > Freshwater > Lake | place: Democratic Republic of the Congo: South-Kivu...
ACTTTGGCGCGCGCATCACTCTGCCCTGCCGCTACCTTTTGGGCCATTTCCCGGAGCGCAAGAATGGGGCGGGTCAGGATATAAGCAAGCAGGAGCGATACAAAAATGGAAAAAACTGCCGACAATATGGTCACCAGGGTAACGCTTCGCCTGCCGGCTTCCATCGCAGCATGAACACGCGCATCAATGAGAATGTAGGAAAGCCAATCCGATAAACCGCTGGTTACCCAATAATTGATCGAGAGACCAAGGATTAAAATGGGAACCAGGCTGATGCCAATAATTTTGGCCTGCACCGGAACAGAGAGCAGGGCATCATCCAACCAATTCCGAATTCGGTCAATTATCAGCATAATTGCTCCAACCAATGGGCTCAAAAGAGTTTGAAGAAAATCGGTTATCAAGCGTTGCTGAAGATGATTATAACGGACGATGAAAAGGAGCGTACATAACGTTTGTCAAGGGATGAGACTCCTAATGAATTTATTCTGTTACGCAGTTCAAGCAGTGTTCGCGTTAATGACGCAAGCCTAATACCCATCAGCACTTTTTGAGAAAATGCCACTAATGCCGATAGCTCACCCGCGGAAAGCGTTCCCAGGAACTTCGTGAAATTTATGACTGCACACGCCGCTGCATGCGCAAATCAGGCATCATCCTCGGCCTGATTCTTTGCCAGATTTGCCTTCTCGGCAACTTTGATTGGTGGTTTCCAGACCAGGAAAGGGACGCACCAATGGTGAAACTTTTTTTCCAGACGGATTTGTATATTACCGCGGTCCGGGTTCTTTCACCGGGCAATCTGGCTAATTCCACCGGCATCGCGGTGACAGTCGAGTTATCAGGCGGCAGCAACCAGCCTATTGGTAAAGGATCTAATTCTCTAACCTGGGATTAACCTGGAGTACATCCAAAAACCGTTTGCAAGGCGTACTCTCTGGTGAAGGCTCATTCAAAGCCTGCAAAGGAGAGAAAATGAAAAAGCTGAGTTTTATTGGTACATCGTTGATCGCTTTGATGTTATTGGTTTCGGCTTGCAGCCCGCAGACCACCCCCGCTGCTGCTCCACCCCCCACCGAAATGCCCGTAGCTACCCTGGCAGCCTCTGCTGCAGCCGGCGTGACCGTCATGCTGGGGAAAAACGATGCATTGGGTTCCTTCCTTGTCGATGACAAAAACATGACCCTGTATCTTTACACCAAGGATACCCCCAACACTTCCAACTGCTACGACAAATGCGCCAAAGCCTGGCCACCACTGCTCACCACCGGTGCGGCGATAGGTAAAGATGGCGTTGATGCTTCCAAACTTGGCACCACCAAGCGCACGGATGGTACCGTTCAGGTGACCTACAATGGCTGGCCGCTCTATTATTATGTCAAGGACACCAAACCAGGCGATGTTACCGGCGAAAATGTTGGCAAGGTCTGGTATGTGATTTCTCCTGCTGGTGTTCAAATCACAGCGCAGTAACAGAGCAACCTAATAGTTAGGATATGCTTTTGCTTTAGTCAGTAAAGCCCCTGGCAGGTTCTGATCAAGGGTACGGTAGCAACCACCGTAAGTGAATTTCCAGGTTTGATTTCCAAGCAAACTCCCCGTCAGTTAATTCGACGGGGAGTTTCTGTTATTCGCCAACCTGGGTGCATTCACTACCTATCTTTTGTACCAACAGCGCAGCCTGCACACTCAATTTTTGCTAGTTACCGGTCACATAATGTTTTATAGTTTTTTTGGCCAGGTAAAGTTGGCGGCCGATTTCCTGGTTGCCCATGCCCTCAGCGATCAAGAAAAGGATTTTTTCCCGCACAGATAATCTGGCCAGGCTATCATCAACCGGTGGCGGTTGAGTTGGGGTCAAACTGTAATCGAGACCGGCAACCCGGAAGTGACTGTGAGCGGCAGCTTTCCCACTGCAGCATTGCAGGCCAGCGAGGCAATCAGCAGCACAACATTGCTCATCCACACAGGTTTCATGGCGCTTTTCCTTTTCAAGACCAATCCGGAGCCGGGGTTTCGCGTTGGTCGAATCCTTTACTTGGGGATGAACGCCAGGCCGGCCATACCGGTCAATTTGCCATCGAAAAAGGCGCCATACATCTGGTCGCCATTGGCGTTGTACCACTGGTAATCTTCCACCAGTTTGTTATCATCCACCCGAATTTTTGCTTCACGCAGGAAGCCAGGATGACCGAGCATGCTGGCCATCACGTTGTAAGGGATCACCTGGTCGCGCTTGTAAATGGCATCCAGTTGGTCATAGGTGCTTTTATTGACCGTATCCAGTTGAAAATCAGAGGGATAGGTGCCTGATGAAATACTCTTACTGTAGACCACCCCATCGGTAGTGACGCTGACAAAGGCGCGCATCCCATCCCTGTCAAAATCATAAATGAAAGTATCGGCATGGTCTGCGCGCGGTTTAAAGTTTTCAGTGCTGCGCTTGCCAGTCAGGCCAATCAAACCATCCAGCTCGCCCACGCGCGTCTCGCCGACGATTATCTTCACATATCCCTGGTAAACACTGCCGGCCATCCAACCTGTATAATTCTGCGAAACGTCCGTAACCTGGGGGGGTTCATCATCCACGGGCGGTACTGTGACGGATTGCCCACCTTCTGTGGTACCCAACAACTCAACCGCGTCGATTTCGTTCCAACCCAAACTTAGAATACTCTGATCGACAATCACCACCACCTTGTTAGCCAGGAACTTCTCCTCCAGATCGATGGTAATCGTCATTTCATCCGGACAATAGGCCACTGATTCGGGCTTCCCCTGCCAGGCCACGTAGGTGGTGCCATCCGTGCTGATCAGGTCCACTTCCACCACCTGCGAGGGATTGTAACTCTGGTGGATATTGATTTTAGTCGGCACCACCGCAACGTCATAGGACAACTCAATCCATTCCAGGGTGGTGGAATCTTTGGAAGCCCAGGCCATGTCATTATCTGCGCAATTGGTGACATTTGGCGCGCCAGTGGCCTGCATTGGCCCCCAACTTGTCTCACCATAGGATGAGCTGGCTTTGGCCGAAACTGCCCACTGGCGAATCTCTTGTGGTTCGCTGACGGCAGCCTGGGTCGCGGGCGGCCTGACTGCAGACGGGGTCTTTCCCGGCTGGGAAGTGGGCGACTTGCCTGCGCCCGGCGCGGGTGTGGTCTTTGTCTTACTCCCGCTCGTACCCGTGACGAGCTGACAGGCCAGGGAGGCCAGCGCAAGCGCAGCCATGACAAGGAAAATGGGGGTTGTTTTTTTGTTCATAACGCTACTCCCTTCAAATTAAGTGCTTCAAGGATTAATTCGCCAAGCTGGATTATCGAACGCAGCTCTGCCGCCTTTTGCAGGCGCACGCCGCGCAGTTCAATGACCAGACCGCCCGATGTGCGCTTGACTAACACAGGTGCACCTTTCCAGGCCAGCAGGGCGCTTTCGACAGCCGGGGTCAGCAGGCCTTCGAGTTCAGCGGGCTGCTGCGCCCAAAGCATGTATTCCTGGCGCAGGGCCGCACTACCGGCCTGCACCTCGGTCAACCCGTCCGCATCCATGCCCAGGGCCATTCGCAACACCTGGCGGGTGAGCATGTCGCCCATAACGCCCGTGTCCACCCGGGAACCGCGCGGACCGATCAACAACGTGCTGCCGGGGGCATCCGCCTGCCAGGTGCTGGACATCTCCACGTTGGATGAGCCAGGGGCGGATGCCGCCCCGCTGGAACGGGAGAGCGCTTCGAGAGTCCAGCCGGCGGATTTCAGGCGCAATCCCCAGACCAGCGGCGCGCGGATGGGTTCAAGCGTCCAACCGTTTTCGGCTGCCATCTGCGCGATTCTGCGCTCGTTTTCGGCCTGGCTCCGGCGCACCAGCAGAAAGATTCCAGCGCCAAGCAGAGCAAAGCACACCAGAGTAATCAGGTTAAGCGTGACATCATCCATCAGAAATCATCCCTGAAAATTGGGCTGGGCAGCGGGCTCATCGACCACGGCAGCGCTCTTTTTGCGGCGTAGGAAGAAGAAGGCTGCGCCCGCAATCAGCAATGGCAGGAAGCAGCACAAACACAGGAAAGCGCCACCACCCAGCACGTACCAGAGCACGGCACCGCCGCCCAGGCTACCCGGCTCGCTGACAGCGCGTATACCGTTGACAGTGCCCGGCACCAGTTTCCATTTAAGCGTGTTGCCATTCTGTTCGGTGGCGTTGTTTTCAACAACCCGGCCAGGCAGGGTTAAGCTCCAATATATTTCGGCAGTTATTGGAGCATCACTGCTGCCAGTGTCGCCGCTCAGGTCCAGGCTGATATCGTAGGTCAGTTTGCCATCCACCAACGAGATTTCATTGATGCGCGTGTCGGTCGTGCCGTAAATGGTTTTTAAATCATCGATGGAAGTGAAAGGCGTTTCATAAATACACCAGGTTTCATTCTCATTGCGGGTTTCTTTGCGGGTGGTGGTATTGGGCGGCAGGTCTTTGGCTTCCTTGGCGCAGAAATCTGCATCAGCGGCGCTCAGCCCGCCTACTGTCGCTTCATCGCCCTGGAAACCAATTTCCTGGGTGTAATTACCTGAGCCATCGCTTTTAATATCGGTGATGAAATTCACCTTGCAAGCCGAGAGCAAAAGCGCGGCAGCGATAAAGATGACAATCAACAAAAAGCGGGATTTTCGGGTTTTCATGAACTTCTCCTTTTGGATCGTTGAATTTATCCCAAATTGGTGACTAAAAAATAAGCAGTTACGCCCACCAGAATAAAGCACAGCGGCATGCCAAACGCCACACCGAGCAGGCTGATTTGCCGGATGCGGACCACCCTGGCATACTGGTCCTCCTGACCGCCGTCAGCGCTCAGCCCAGAGAATTTTCGCCCGTACAGGTAAACAGCCATGGCAGCCAGGGAAATTGCCATCAGGATGCCAAACACAACCACTCCACCCCCCACCAGGATCCCTGGGAACTGACTGGGTTCGGCCTGATCGATGGCCGGCAGCAGGAAAGTGAATATTCCAAACAGGCAGCAACACATCAGCGGCCCACCAATCACTGTGCTCAGGCAGCCTACCAGCAGGCGGTTCTTGTTGCGATGACTGGTGATGTCAGACATGGGGTACATTAAGTCCTCCTCAACGGCACAATCTACAGCTGCGCCTGCCAATGCGACTCATTCACCGGGTTCCTGATACGGCCGGGCCGCGTCTTTTTCCTGCTCCAGCCGCCCGGTTTCCTGTTCCAGAAAGATAAACAGGCTTTCCATACTGGCGAAACCGCGCCGCTCACCATTGGCAGGACTTTCCAACATGGCGCGCCAGACAGGCGGATCATTCGGTTCGAGCCATAAACGAAGCAGGTAGGAACGATAAGGGGCGCTCATGTGCTTTTTGTAACAAATCAGCGTCAAAAAAACGTCAAATCGATGCGTAAAGCCCCCGGCTTTATGTATAATAATAAGTACAAACTTTCACAATATACTCATGACCAAACTCTCGCTTCGATTACTAGGCCCTTATCAGGTGGAACGCGATGGGAACCTGCTCAAAGGGTTTGCCACCGATAAAGCGCGTGCTCTGCTGGCCTACCTGGCAGTGGAGCGTGAACGCCCGCACCGCCGCGAGAGCCTGTCTGCACTGCTCTGGCCCGAACAAAACGATGAACGCGCCCGCCAGAGCCTGCGCCAGGCGCTTTCACACCTCAAACAAGCCCTGGGGGGCGAAGAATTCCTGCTGATCAGCCCGCAAGATATACAACTCCACCCGCAGTCCAGTGTGTGGACAGATATAAGCGAGGTCGAAGCCCTCGCCCGCGCCTGCCAGACACACCTGCATCACAGCATCGAACGGTGCCTGCCCTGCCTGGGTCGTCAGCAAAACCTGCTGGCGCTCTATAAGGGCGATTTTCTGGATGGTTTCCCATCCCAGAACAGCGATAACTTCGAAGAATGGGTTACCCTGACCCGCGAACGCATGCACCAGCAGGCGATGACCGCGCACATCCAGCTGGCGAACCTATACGAGCGGCGCGGCGACCTGCCGGCGGCTCTGCAGCAGGCCCGCGCCCAAATCAGCCTTGAACCCTGGCGCGAGGAAGCTCACCGGCAGGTGATGCGCCTGCTGGCCTCCAGCGGTGAGCGCAGCAAAGCGCTTGCCCAGTATCAATCCTGCCGCCGGGTGCTTTCAAACGAATTGGGCGTCGCCCCCATGGCCGAGACGGCGGCCCTGTTTGAAGCCATCCAAAATGGCGATATGGTCAGCTCCCGAACTGTGCCACAGCCGCGCGAACCGGCCACCTCCTTCATCGGGCGGCAGCGCGAACAGGATGAAATCACCGCACGGCTGGCCGACCCATCCTGCCGTCTCGTCACCATCCTGGGGGTAGGCGGCATCGGCAAAAGCCGCCTGGCCCTGCAAATTGCGCGCATCCACACCGGCCTGTATCGGGACGGCATTTTCTTTGTGCCTCTGGCTGCCGCCAACGATGCACCCGGCGCAATTGGTGCCGCCCTCGGCCTGTCCGCGCCGGATGCGGGCGCCCATCTGCCTGAACTGCTGGGGGATAAGCAAATCCTGCTGGTGCTCGATAATTTTGAGCACATGGTTGATGACAGCGATGCGCTGTCTGCATTGCTGGCTTCCGCGCCTGGACTGCAAATCATCGTCACATCCCGCGAGCGCCTGCGGCTGCGCGAGGAATGGGTTTACACCCTTGAAGGCCTTTCGTTTCCACCGGAAAGCGAAAGCGGACTGGAGAATGCGCAGGATTACGACTCTCTGACCTTGTTTGAAACACGCACCGCGCAAATCGATTCCCACTTCCATTTGACCCAGGACTCGCTCCCCGATATCTCGGCTATTTGCCGTCTTGTAGAGGGGCTACCTCTGGCCATCGAGCTGGCCGCCAGCGCTGCCGCGGAACGTTCCTGCGCGGAAGTGGCTCGCGCCCTGCGCCAGACTTTCGATTCGCTCGTGCCCAGCCTGCGAAACTTCCCGGAGCGCCATCGTTCGCTGCGCGTTGTGTTTGAACACACCTGGAATTTACTAAGCCCGGATGAACAAGACCGGCTGGTGGAACTTTCCGTATTCCTGGGCGGGTTCAGCGCCGAAGCCGCCCAGAGCGTGGCCGCAACCAACGCGCAGCAACTCGCCAGCCTGGCAGCAAAATCACTGCTTCGCCGGGATGCAGACGGCCGCTATACCTTTCACGAAAGTATTCGCCAGTTCGCCGCCGAAAAATTGGAGGTGGACGCTGCCGCGCGTACCCGGCACACGGCTTACTTCGCCGCAATGGCAGCCCGGTGTAACGGGGCCGCATCCGCCAGGGAATTGGACCTGCTGCAAAAAGAACGCGCCAACCTGCGCGCGGCTTGGACCTGGTTGCTGCCCACCGCTCACACTGCAAATATGCAGGCCATCCAACAGACACACGATCTGCTCACGGGTCTTGCGCTGCTTTATGGCTTGCGCGGACCGCTCACCGAAGGTGAGAACCTGTTCAGCGATGCGCTGCTAAACCTGGACGGTGACGAAACCAAGAAAGAATTAAAGGCCAGAATCTCCATCGAGCTGGCGCGAATTTACAATACCCAGGCGCGTCACGAACAAGCCATTGAGCTGGCAAAAAGCGTGACGCATGGCATCGACTCATACCAATCTGCAGGTGCAGGAAACCACTTACCGCTGCTGCGGGCAAAAGCGTTGCTGGCCTGGGGGCAGGCACTGGGGGCGCAGGGCGAGTGCGAAGCAGCCCGGCCTGTGCTGCAGCAGGCGCTGGCGCTGGGGCGCGAACTTGGCGATAAGCGAGTGGAGGCTGACAGCCTGCGTGAACTGGGCAACGCGGCCAACCGGCTGACAGAGTACGACCTGGCCATCCCGCTCTATATGCAGTCGCTGGATCTCGCGCGCGAATTGGGCGACAAGCGTGGCGAAAGCGCGACGCTCAACAATTGGGGTGCTGTGGAATGGGATTTGGGCGAACTACAAACCGCCCATACGCACTATAGCGAAGCGCTGGCACTCTACCGCGAGCTCGGTAACCTGTTGGGCGAGGCCAAAGCGCTCAATAATTTATCCAATGTATCCGCCGACCAGGGCGATCTGAGCGCTTCACTGCAATACAGCCAGCAGGCATTGCGCATTCACCGCGAGATGGGCAATCCCCGCGGGCAAAGCGCAGTCCTCAATAATCTGGGCGCCACGTATTATTCACTTGGGCAGTATGACACCGCCCGGAAAAGTTTTCTGCAAGCCCTGGCGCTCCACCGCGAAAGCCACAACCAGCAGGCTGAGGCCGAAACCCTGGCCAACCTGAGCCTGCTCGACTGTGAACTGGGCCGCCTGGCCGCCGGGTGCGAGAATGCCCAAAAAGCGATTGCCCTGGCCGAAAAAACCGGTGACAGGATCAACCAGGCTAATGCGCTTTATTATCTGGGTCGCAACCAGCTGGCGGCAGCAAATTTCGATGCTGCCGAAAGCGCTCTGCGCCGCGCCCTGGATTTGCGTCATGAAATTCCCCATCCAGGACGCCAGGCAGAAATCCTGGTAGAACTGGCGCTTGCCGCGAATCTGCGCGCCGAGAACGCTCTTGCGCTGGAACTGCTCACTCCCGTACTGGCGCTGCTCCCCGATCCCTGCGCGCTGGATGGCACCGACGACCCATACCGCACCTACTGGCTGACTGCCCAGTTATTGGCTGCAATCGGGGATGCCAGGGCGGATTCTGTGCGCAATTCCGGCGCAGCCCTGCTGCGCGAAAGAGCCGCGAAAATCAGCGACCCGGCCCTGCGCCAATCCTTCAATGCCGCGCACCAGTCCTTTCCAGAAAAAATTTCGTCGTAAAATTGGTGGAATCTACATATACCAATTTTATTTGCCGAAGCCTTCGGTACCGGTCCGGAAATCTGGTAACCCTGCAATTGAATTATGCTTTGGAATGTTCCAAGCTAAAAGTTTTTCCAATCCCCTCTCAATCTTTCATCTGGTCAGAAAAAACCATGCTAAAGCCTCTTTTGTCCGTGGCAGGGTTGGTCCGGTCATTCTCGAAAGAGATAACCACTCGCTGTCTTCGGTTATAATTTTGTTTCCTTTTTCTTACCCTGTGTGTTCGCTAAATAACGGAGTCTGATATGCAAATCTACCGGGTCGCTGCCTTCTCTATCAATGCTAAGGGTGGCAATCCTGCCGGGGTTGTTTTCGCCGATCAAATGCCCTCTGATGGAGAGATGCTTGCCATTGCCAAGGAGATAAACTATTCTGAAACCGCTTTCCTTGTTCCGCAGGAAAACAGTTGGCGCGTGCGTTACTTCGCCCCTACCAGCGAAGTGTCGTTTTGTGGTCACGCCACCATTGCCAGCGGCGCGCTGTTGGGCCAGCGCAGTGGGGCGGGTATTTATCCTTTAACGATCAACAGCGGTGATATCACCGTGGAAGCGATACAAATGGATGGAGGCTGGTCGGCTGCCCTCCAGTCACCACCCACTACCTCGCGCCCGGCTCCGGCAGATATTATCCCGCCGGTCCTGGCTGCTTTTCAGCTTGAACCGGCTGCCTTTGATCCGCGCTTCCCCTTGCGCATAGCTTCAGCCGGGGCAGACCACCTGATCATCTTTCTCAGGGAGCGCTCCAGCCTGTCTGCCATGAGCTACCCCTTTGAGATTGTTCGCGATATTATGGCTCAGGCCGGGCTTACCACCATCAGCCTGCTGTGGTCGGAGACTGCCAACCGCTTCCACGCCCGCAACCCCTTCGCCATCGGTGGCGTTTATGAGGATCCAGCCACCGGTGCGGCAGCCGCTGCCCTGGGTGGGTACCTGCGTGATATTGGCTGGCCTGCTGGCGGGCAGTTTGAGATCTTACAGGGCTTTGATATGGGTATGCCCTCGCTTATCCATGTCATTTACGGTCCAACACCGGGTGAAAGTATTCGCGTCAGCGGTGCTACCCGGGTGATCGAGGAGTCCTGATCGGATGACCGGCTCCAATAAGAATGTTCCGGGGTTGGGGTAAAATCAATAAAAATCATGAGGATGTGACAATGAATGAGACGGACGGCATCCAATACCAGACTGCCTGTGGCGGCGTAATCAAAAACCCTTCCCTATATCCAAGCGCAGAATATCAGGGAAAACAAGTATATTTCTGCACTGCCGCCTGTTTGAGAGCATTCAAGGCAGCGCCGGACAGTTTTATGGCCGGCGAGATTGAACATCCACTGGATGAGGAGTAATTCTCTGCATTCTGCTGCGCCAGGGTATTTACTGGAAGGTTGATGTTTATCCTTCAGTTCAACGCATTAAGTAAATTGTTTCGCAGCTCCAGGGTCAGCCGGGAGCGCCTCGATGTAGACCGAGTGGGGTGCAAGGGGTTTTGTAAGCAATCGGATTGTATTGAAAAACCGCCAGGTTCCACAAACCTGGTAGCCCGGTACTTTATTTAAATGAAGCACACTCCAATGAGGGGTCCTTCAAAAGCATGAATATTTGAGATAATCAGGGTAAAGTTTTCTTTGTGGGTGTTTCCCTAAAATGGATCTCGAGAGGAGAAACCATGCATCGTAAACAGCTCATAGTTTTCTTTATCATGCTGGTTGTATACGCGCTTTGCGCCCTGGTTACCTATGCATTTTTTGCCGATCAGTTGGCCGCCGCCGCCGGCCTGCCCATGCCGGAGATGGGTGTCTCACCGCTGGTCCTGGGTCTTGCCAACGCCGGGATCATCATGGTGGTGTACGGGTTATTGGGTCTGGCTGGCTACTGGTTTGCCCGCAAGCTCGGTCTGCCAGGTATCTACAGCGAAGACGGCAACTGGCGGCGGTGGGTTTTTATTCCGCTGGGGCTGGGGGTTTTCTGTGCGTTCCTGCTCATCATCGGTGATACTTTTTTCGCCCCCATCAATAGTTTCGGACGCTTCCCCCATCCCGGGTTCCCGCTTTCGATTGTTGCCTCCCTCAGTGCCGGGATCGGCGAAGAAATATTGTTCCGCGGTCTTGTCTTTGGGCTTTGGGGGTTTGTCCTGAATTGGGCATTGCGGCGTTTCAACCGGGGCACTATCGCCCTGTGGATTGCCAATATCATCGCGGCCCTCGCTTTTGGGGCCGGCCACCTGGGTACGGTCTTCCTGCTGAGCAAGGCCGCCTCATTCTCCAACCTCAGCCCGGTGCTGCTGGTGGAAGTTTTCCTGCTCAATGGCATCGTTGCCATTATTGCAGGCCAACGCTATATGAAAGACGGGCTTGTTGCTGCCTTCGGTGTCCACTTCTGGACGGACATGGTCTGGCATGTTTTGTGGGGTTTGCTCGGGTAACGGATCCGCTCGCTTCCCCTGCTCACGCTGTTTTCCTTTCCCCTGTGTCCTTAAAAAGTTCGGAAGAACGAACTTGCAAAAAAATTCTGTTCAAAGCCCATTTTTTTGTAAACCGGGAACCCCATTTCGGATGCCTGCAGTGTTCCAATGCGATAGCCAAGCTTGCGCGCATCGATCAGGGGCGCCAATGTGATCGCCGCACCGATGCCTTTGCCGCGCGCCTCCGGCAGGGTGGCGACGGAATAAACACCTACCACCTCCCGTCCGAAAAATCCACCTGCGGTGGAGACGGGCTTTCCCTGCCAATAAGCCATGTAGCTGCGATAAGGTCCATCCAGCCCCAGGCCTTTCATAAAATCATACGCGGTGCCTTTCCAATCCGGTGGAAAGCCGTATCCTTTAATGAGCACCTCGGCGCAATCCAGGGTGCTCTGCTCATCCTGCACTATTTTGATTTCCACACCGGCCGGTAATTTATTGGCTTCCTGCAGTTGGTTCAAGTCCACGCTCATCCCGGGCGGACCCTGCACCCACCTGAAATTGCGCGGGGCAAGCAGGGATTTCCAACCATCCAGGTCTACTCCATCTTCCAGCCAACAGCTTATCTCGTACGTGTTTTTTGCTTTGAAATAGGCCAGGCTTTCATCAATATATTCGCTGTCAGCCGGGGTGGGATCCCGTGTGCACAGGATGGCGTTGAACCAGGCGTACTGGAACGGGCAGCTCCAGCGCAGGATGCCATTTTTTCTGCTGAACTCCATAAAGGGCGAGTTTTCAAAATGGCGGAAAAACTCGTACAGGTTGGCCCGGTTGGCTCGCTCCAGGGAGGATGTGGAAAAATCAGCGAGTCTTTTTTCCATATTTGCTCCTTCAAATAAAAATTTTTACTGGTTGTCTGTCATGGTTGACGCCGTTGCGCAAGTTGTTTTTGACAAGTGTACGATCAACCCCAGGCAATTGCAATTTTGGGATTTTATTCACAAGGACACGGGTGAACATCTGACAGCTCGCACTGATCTACCCCCCAAACTTTGACTCACTTTTTTGTTAATGTCCCCGTCGCTCCGGAAACCAGGATAGGCACCTTGCCAGGCGGAGCCGGTATCAAAATCGCGGCTCGAACGATTTCCTTGCTTGTAACCCACTAACAATATGGTTGCTAGCGGCAGCTGCCCTGGCAACCATATTGTTAGTTTCACAGCATACTGCTATTTGTGTAAATTTTTGGCCGCGATAAAGCTCAGCCCGTGTTCAGTCAGTGCCCGGGCAGAGTGATCGCAAGCAGCAACTTTATCCAGGAAGTTGATCTGCAGGTTTTCCCAGTCGCCGCTATCGATTACTTCTTTTTTCTCGCGGAAATAATCAAGGATATCGGACAGGTGGGCGCGGGTGACATCCACTTCGGGATCGCCACCTTCGTGCTTGGCGGCGATATTGGCGACATGGTCGGCAATCTGGACCAATTCAGCGCGGCGGTTATAGGGTTGGATGACGATGCTTTTCTGGGGTTCGGTGATATGGTGCTCGAAGCGCACCACATTTTCAAAGCCGAGCGCTTTGCGAAAATCGGCGGTCAATTCCATGGTCTGGTTGTTGATCGAGTTCGACCAGTTAAAACCGATCAGCGGGCTGGTGCCGTCATCGCGGCTGAACATCTTGGCCATGGTCATGATCCATAGCGCGTGGTAGGGGTTGTCCGAGCCAAAAAAGACCGAGATCTTGAATTGGATATCCACGCCCAGTTTATAGAGCATGAAACCCAGCAGGATCGTGCCGGCATTGAAGTTGAGCACATGCTGGACGCCGTAGTTGGTGTAATAGTACAGGAACTCATCCAACCATAGCAGGGCATGTTCGTTGGGCTGGCCGATCCCGCCAAAGTAACCGGTAATGGTGGCCGGTCCGCCCAGGTGCGGGTTTGAGCCATCCGTTCCCTTGGTATCGAGAGTTTCCACGAAGGATGCGCCGATGATATCCAGCGCGGCGACGATTGCGGGCAGGTCTCCATCCGTTTCGGATTCTTTCATCCTGCGCACGGCGATAAAGCGCCCGGGCACGAGCGTTTTGTTGGCGATGGCCTGTTCGGCCATGACGCGCACCCAGGGAAAGTATTGCAGGGCGGATACTTCCAGTGTGACCGCGTATTCATCCTTGAAATGCATGGTTTTGGCTGCATCACCCAGGATTTTTTGTCTGTACTCCGCGACAGGGATGAAGGCGCCCCGGTCGCGCTGCTCAATCAACCACTTCAAATCCTTCATATATACGGGCGATTTGGCTTCAACCTGTCTGAACAGATTTTCCAGCTTGCGCGATTCACGGTGCTTGCGGTTGATCGCTTCGGGAGTGCCGTATTTGGCGATGATCGCCAGCATGTCATTCATCACCCGGCTGTGCGGGTCAACCAGCACGGCGTTGATGGCTTCCAGGCGCGAGGCCGGGATTTGGAGCAGGTCTCTTAAGTCAGTCATTGAGATTTCCTTTCGCGGGTTGGGAAACTTGATATTTAATGGATCAGCGTGCCGTTATAGGAGGTGGCGTAACAACCTGCGGGCTTATTACTATTCAAGCCTTCGGAGATGCGCGCACGCCCGGTTTGATCATCAAGACAAAAATGGGCCCATCCGGCCAAAGGACCCGGAACTTGAAAGGCGGGCAGGAAGCGCCCCAGATGCCATAAAGGAACTATAGCACAGAACGGAAAATCGGTAAATTGAGGATAATGACCGGGATATGGCTGTAGCAAAGTCAGGAAGGAAAAGGTGTGACGAGAATGGCAAAGGCTTTGGAGAGATGAGCGGCGAAGTAGCGTCTGGC
>Ga0172368_10005500_pt1 | contig 14098 bp, 14 predicted proteins | sample Lak11m_FD_114540 | JGI IMG/M metagenome (GOLD analysis project Ga0172368, IMG submission 114540) | Freshwater microbial communities from Kabuno Bay, South-Kivu, Congo - kab_022012_11m | ecosystem: Environmental > Aquatic > Freshwater > Lake | place: Democratic Republic of the Congo: South-Kivu...
GCCTATCTCCTGGCCCAGGCCGCCTAGCCGGTCAACCCATCCAAGCATCGCTGTCCATTTGCTGCATTCGCCGCATGCGAGCCAATATTTGGGCTCTTCCTTCCCGACTTTATTCTGCTTCTTTCAGTTTCCTCATCCTCTTCATCCCCTGCAGCTTTAACCTTAAAAAATTGCAGGTTTTGACAGCTTTTCAATTGCACCCCTAATCCCTTATAACCATACCGGCAATTACAACCCTCGTCTCGCTCGCAGGCAGAACGGATAATCGGGAGATTGCTTCGCAAAGCAATGACAGAATAGTGCGAATGCCTGTCCCGAGCTTTCCGAGGGGCCTGTCCTTCAAAAGCTGAAAGCTGACCGCTGAAAGCTGACCGCTCGGCGCTTCGCGCCCATGAAAGGATCCTCCCACAGCCGCACCCATTGGCAACCAAAACGCCCGTAAACACGGCTTTGACATCCGTCAAGCCGGCACCTCCCTGCTCGACTCCCTGGACCTTGACCTCGAACTGCAGGCCCTTCGCTATTATTTCAACAAACTCGCCGAAAACGCCCAAAATCTCACCGACCCCGTCGCCATCGCCGACGTCCTGCGCACCCTCACCTTCGCCTCCCTTGGCATGTCACGCCTCGTCCGCACCCAGCTCCTCATCTTCCCCGTCCAGGAATACCCCCTTGCGGCCGAAATCGGCCGCATCGCCGAAGAAGTCCGCCGTGAACTTACCCACGAAATGGATCTGGATCATCCCTCCCATGATGAACCTCCGCCGCAAAGCGGATAGTGGATACCGCCCATCGCCCCCCAACATTAAAAAAAGAGGGTTTGAATGCAATTGATTTTTTCAAAAACAAAAACGCGTCCGCAATCCGGATCGCGGCTCCTCTGCTCCCAGGGTTTCTCCGTTTTCCTCCATTTCCTCGCCGGTGAATTCTCTGCCCTCTTCCCCCTCATCCCTCCTCTTCTCTGTGTTCGCTGTGCACTCGGTGGTGAACCAACTGCCAACCCGCACGCCAGCCCCCGGACAGCGTCTTTCCGAAAATTCGTAATTCGTAATTCGCAATTTGGGTTATAGTTTAACGACATTCCGCGTAGGCGAACTCTTCATATCTTTGCGATGGAGCGTGCAATGAGCGATCCTGTTCAAGCGAAAGACAAACCGGCCCGCTGGGATTGGGGCCGCTTGTCCGGCCTGGCCATCCCGCTGCTGGCCGTGCTGACGGCGATGATTGTGGGCGGGGTGGTCATCCTGGCCGCGGGCGGCAACCCCTTCGCGGCCTATCTTGGCATGTTTGAAGGCGCGTTTGGCACGCTCAACGCATTGAGCGAGACCACCGTCTGGGCCACGCCCTACATCCTGGCTGGCCTGGCGGTGGCGATCGCCTTCAAGGGCGGCCTGTTCAACATCGGCGTCGAGGGCCAGCTGACCCTGGGCGCGGTGGCGGCGGCGCTGGTCGGCTACGGCCTGCCCGCCCTGCTCGGCGGGCCCATCCCGGCCGTGATCCACCTGCCCCTGACGATCGGGGCGGGCATGCTGGCGGGCGGCCTGTGGGCGGCCATCCCCGGCTGGCTCAAGGCGCGCTTTGGCGGGCACGAGGTGATCAACACGATCATGATGAACTACATCGCGCTCAACCTGACCAGCTTTCTGCTCAACGGGCCGATGAAAGACCCCAGCCCCAACAACGTGCTGGCGCGCACCCCCAACATCGCCGATTCGGCCCGCCTGATCCCGCTCTTCGAGGGCTACCGCCTGCACTGGGGCTTTATCCTGGCCGTGCTGATCGCGGTGCTGCTGTGGTGGGTGCTGTGGAAGACGGCCCTGGGCTTTGAGATCCGCACCGCGGGCACCAATGCCGACGCCGCCAAATATGCCGGGATCAACGTGCAGCGCACGATCATCCTCTCAATGCTCTTTTCGGGCATGCTGGCCGGGCTGGCCGGCGCGATCGAGGTGACCGCGCTCAACTTCCGCCATCAGCTGGGCTATTCCTCCGGCTACGGCTTTGACGCGATCGCGATCGCCCTGCTGGGCAAGACCCACCCGGCCGGGGTAGTCTTCTCAGCCATCCTGTTTGGCGCGATGCGCAACGGCGCGACGCGCATGCAGTTCCTGACCCAGATCCCCACCGACATCATCTCGGTTATCCAGGCTCTGATCCTGTTGTTTGTCGCGGCGGACGCGATTATCCGCGTCATCTACCGCATTCGCACCAAAGAAGGCCGGGCGGCCATGACGCGCGGGTGGGGAGGGTAGCCGGATGGATCTGAAACGCTTCTTGTTCATCGGTTTCATTATTGTGATCCTGTTTGGCGTGGTCGTGTTGGTCGGCGCTTCGACCACCCCGCCGCTGGTCTTGATCGTTAGCATGGTCGCCACCACGCTCTCGGTGGTCACGCCGCTGGCGCTGGGTTCGCTGGCGGGCATTTTCTGCGAGCGCTCGGGCGTGGTCAACATCGGCATCGAGGGCATGATGCTGACCGCGGCTTTCTTCGGCTGGTTCGGCGGGATTTACATGAACACCATCCTGGGCCTGGACCCGCTGCCGAGCATGCTCGTGGGCGTGCTGGTGGCGATCCTGACCGGCGGCCTGATGGGCCTGCTGCTGGCCGTGCTTTCGGTGACCTTCAAGGTCGAGCAGATCATCGGCGGCACGGTGGTCAACATCCTGGCGATCGGCGTGACCGGTTTCCTCAACCGCCAGCTGTTCTTCGAGAGCAACGGCCTGTTCGGCGGGCAGCTGCCCCACGCGCCGGGCGTGCTGCCGCGCATCCACATTCCCATCCTGGCCGATATCCCGGTCGTGGGCAAGATGTTCGAGCAGCAGCCGATCACCATCGCCGCGATCGTGCTGGTCTTCGTCTGTCATTTCGTCATCTTCCACACGCGCTGGGGCCTGCGCACGCGCGCGGTGGGCGAGCACCCGCGCGCCGCCGACACGGTCGGCATCAACGTCAACCGCATGCGCTACATCAACGTGGTCATCGGCGGGATGCTGGCCGGGCTGGCGGGAGCTTACTTCACGCTCGAGTCGGTCCCGTCCTTTGAACCGCTGATGACCAACGGGCGCGGCTTCATCTCGCTGGCGGCGATGATCTTTGGCAACTGGTCGCCGATCGGCGCCTGGGCCGCCGCGCTGGTGTTTGGCGCTTCCAACGCGCTGCAGATCAACATCCAGTTCTTCCGCGAGATGATCCCGGCCCAGTTTGCCTTCCTGCAGCAGTCTTACGTGCTGGGCATGGTGCCCTACGTGCTGACCATGCTGATTTTGACCGGGTTGATCGGCAAGACCACCCCGCCCGCGGCTGAAAACCAGCCCTACGAGAAATGACGCGCCCGCCGGAGGATGCAGCGATGGATACCGTTTTAGAAGCAAAAGGGATTGTCAAGCGCTTTCCGGGCATCTTGGCCAACGACCATGTCGATTTCGACCTGCGCCGCGGCGAAATTCACGTCCTGCTGGGCGAAAACGGGGCGGGCAAATCGACCTTGATGAACGTGCTCTATGGCTTATACCACCCCGATGGCGGCGAAATCCTGGTCAAGGGCAAGCCGGTCAAATTTGACTCGCCGCGCGCCGCGATCGCCGAGGGAGTTGGGATGGTCCACCAGCATTTCATGCTGATCCCGGTCTTCACCGTGGCCGAAAACATTATGCTCGGCTCGGAGACGGTCAAGGGCCTGCAGCTGGACCGCAAGACGGTCGCGGCCGAGATCAGCCGCCTGTCGCACCAGTACGGGCTGGACGTGGATCCGAATGCGCTGGTCCAGGACCTGCCGGTGGGCGTGCAGCAGCGCGTCGAGATCGTCAAGGCGCTTTACCGCAAGGCCGAGATCCTGATCCTGGACGAGCCGACCGCCGTGCTGACCCCGCAGGAGGCCGACGATCTGTTTCGCATCATGCGCGAGCTGACCTCGCGCGGTGTTTCGATTATTTTCATCACCCACAAGCTGCGCGAAGTGCTGGCGGTTTCCGACCGCATCACCGTCATGCGCGCTGGCAAGGTGGTCGGTTCGACCACGCCCGCTGAAGCAGGCGAGGCCCGTCTGGCTGCGATGATGGTTGGGCGCGATGTGACCCTGGAAGTGGAGAAGGGCGAGGCTCAGCCCGGTGCGGCGGTCCTGGCCGTCAAAAACCTGTCGGTGCGCGACCACCGCGAGATCGAGGTGGTGCAGGGCGTCAGTTTTGAGGTGCGCGCGGGCGAGGTGCTGGGCATCGCGGGCGTGCAGGGCAACGGTCAGACCGAGCTGGCCGAGGCGCTGACCGGGCTGCGCGCGCCGCACGGCGGCGAGGTGCGCCTGGGCGGCTCGGACGCAAGCGGCAAAACGCCGCGCTACCTGGTGCAGAACGGCCTGGCGCACATCCCCGAAGACCGTCAGAAGCACGGCCTGGTGCTTTCGTATCCGCTGAATGACAACCTGATCCTGTGCACCTACTGCGAAAAGCCGTTTTCGATCAATGGCATGCTGCAAAACGCAGCCATCGACGCCAACGCATTTCAGCTGGTGCGCCAGTTTGACGTGCGCGCGCCCTCGCCTTTTGTGCCCGCTTCGACCCTCTCCGGCGGCAACCAGCAGAAGGTGATCGTGGCGCGCGAGCTTTCGCGGCCGATCAAGCTGCTGGTTGCCAACCAGCCCACGCGCGGCCTCGACGTTGGCTCGATCGAGTACATCCACAAGCAGATCATCCGCAAGCGCGACGAGGGCTGCGGCGTGCTGCTGATCTCGGCCGAGCTGGACGAGATCCTGCAGCTGTCCGACCGCATCGCGGTCATGTACCGCGGCATGATCACCGCCATCCTGCCCGCGGCCGAAGCCACCAAAGAAACCCTCGGCCTGCTGATGGCGGGCGCGACGCTGGAAAAAGGATAAAGACGGGGTCCGCTGTCCGGTGTCCGGAACAAAATTTCACCACCGAGCACACAGGGGACACAGAGAAGAAAATTTACCGCAAAGGACACAAAGAGCGCGAAGGGAATCCATTTTCTGCCTTTGCGCACTTTGCGGTTATCCCTTCCTCTCCGTGCGAACAGTGTGCACTTTGTGTCCGTTCAGTGGTGATATCCTCTTTGAAAGCGGAGAGCGGACAGCGGACAGCGGAGAGCGAGTTCCGCTGTCCGCTTCCTTCATTTGCGGTATACTTGGGCCGGGTCGATACCTGGCTGATGTTTGTTTGGCGGTAATTAGACGAACTATGGAACAACTGGAACGTGAAGTGTACGATTTTCCGACCGCGATTCCGCTCAAGGTGATCGGTCGGAATGAAGAGCGCTTTGAAGACGCGGTGCTGGACCTGTTTCGCGCGCACGTCGTCGAGACGGATATTTACGAAGTGGCTTCGCGCCTGAGCAGCGGCGACAAGTACCTCTCCGTGACGGTCACGTTTGTGGCGCAGTCGCGCGAGCACCTCGACAACGTCTACCGCGAGCTGTCGAACAGCAAGCGCGTGATGATGGTGATATGAAGCTTTCCGCGCACTGGCGCGCCAACCTGCTCCTGCTGCTCACCGCGGGCATCTGGGGCTTTGCCTTTGTGCCGCAGCAGCTGGGCGCCAACGCCGTCGGCCCGCTGACCTACAATGCGCTGCGTTTTGGCCTGGCCAGCCTGGCGCTGGTGGCGCTCTATCCGCTGATCCGCCGCCTGGAACCGGCGACTGGCTCCGCTTCGCTGCGTCCGCTGGTGCTGGCCAGCTGCGCCGCGGGTTTGGTGCTGTTTGGCGGATCGTTCTTTCAGACGGCGGGCTTGCAGCAGACCAGCGTGGGCAAGGCCGGCTTTATCACCGGGCTGTACGTGGTGCTGGTGCCGCTGCTCGGGCTTTTCTGGAAGCAGCGCACCGGCCTGTTCACCTGGCTGGGCGTGCTGCTGGCTGTGGCCGGGATGTACCTGCTCAGCGTGACCGAGGATCTGCGCATTCTGCCCGGCGACCTGCTGGTGATGGCGGGCGCGCTGTGCTGGGCGCTGCACGTCCAGGCCGTGGGTTATTTCTCGCGGCGCGTGGACCCCCTGCTCCTGGCGATTGGCCAGTTCATCGTCAACACGCTGCTCTCCCTGGCGGCCGGGCTGGCCTTTGAGCGAAGCGATGCGGCCGGGCTGGCGGCTTCGGTGGTGCCGGTGCTGTACGGCGGGCTGCTCTCGGTGGGCGTGGCTTACACCCTGCAGGTCGTCGCGCAAAAAGACACCCACCCGGCCCACGCCGCCCTGATCCTGGTGCTGGAATCGGTATTCGCCGTGTTGGCGGGCTGGCTGCTGTTGAGTGAGCAGCTGAGCGCGCGTGAACTGCTCGGCTGCGCGCTGATGCTGGCGGGCATGCTGCTTTCCCAGCTGGCGCCGTTCATCCGTCTGCGTCTCGCTTCCGGCGCGTCCGCGCCGCTGGCTTCGCAGGAGTAGCGGGCTTGCCAAACGCCCAGCCGTAGACGGCCAGGTCAACCGCGCCTTCCAGGCTGAAGACGACGCCCTCCTCTTCGAGGAGCTGGCGCTGAAGCGCGCTGCCGCAGCCCAGCCCGTGTGGGCTGACGCGCCCCTGCGCGTTGATGATGCGCTGCCAGGGCACTTCTGCTTCCTGAGGATGGCTGGGCAGGGCCGCCAGCGCAAAGCCGACCATCTGGGCCGAGATGCCGCCGACCAGCCGCGCGATCTGCCCGTAGCTGGCCACCTGCCCGCGCGGCACCTGGCGGATCACGGCGTAAATGCGCTGGAAGAGGGGAACTTCACTTTCTTGCATGGGCGTTTCCTGACTTGTAACAATCTCTATTCGATTATATAATTTTTGTGCCTACATCCCACCCTTTGGGGAGCCATCACTCCCCCCTTACTCCCTGCCCCTATGGCCTAATATTTATCCATAACAGCGTGTTTTTGGGGTGTGCGGCTGCCGCACACCCCAAAAACACACAAAATTTTTTTCTCCCGCCCACGGGCGGGGTGAGCATCGATACTCAAATAGGAGAATGCTATGTTAAAAGAGTTCAAAACCTTCATCATGCGCGGCAACGTGCTCGATCTCGCCATCGGCGTGATCATTGGCGGCGCCTTTGGCGCGATCGTCAACTCGCTGGTCAACGACATCATCATGCCGCCGATCGGCGTGCTGCTTGGCAAAGCCAATTTTTCTGACCTTTTCATCAACCTGACCGCCACGGACTATGCTTCACTCAAGGCCGCGCGCGACGCGGGCGCGGCGGTGATCGCCTACGGCAACTTCATCAACGTGATCATCAACTTCCTGATCATCGGCTTCGTGGTCTTTCTGGTCGTCAAGGCTGTCAACCGCGTCATGGCCCCCAAGCCCGCCATCGCCCAGGTGCCCGTGACCAAAGAGTGCCCGCACTGCTGCTCGGCCATCCCGCTCAAGGCCACCCGCTGCCCCAACTGCACCTCGCAGCTCTGATAGACTGCTCACCCCACCCCCGGCCCCGCCCCTCCGAGGGGCGGGGAGGAAGAAGTTTGGAGGTGAAATGCGGCACAAAGTGCCGCATTTCACCTCCAAACTTCCTTTGCTCCCCCTTCCCGAAGGGCTAACATTTACCCACATCTTTTGCGGTGGCGCAGGTGTACCCATCGGGGTAAAAAGCGCTTATCAGCGTGGTTGAGGGGTGTGCGCTTGCCGCACACCCCTCAACCACGTAAAAATAATTCTTTCCCCCCGCCCGCGGGCGGGGGTAGGGGGGATGGGTTTTCCCGCCAGGGTGAGCAGTTACATACGTAGCAATAGCGCTTTGCGCTATTGCTACGTATTTTTTTATCGATTTATGCCCGCCGGCTGGAAGACGCGCAAGTCGAGCAGTGAGAAGAGGTGTTTGCGCAGGCGCGCGGGCATCTGCGGCGCGTCAATGCGCTGGATCGCCTCGCGGAAGCGGCCGGGGTCGGCGCGGATCTGCTTCATCGCGCGGCGGGTGAGCAGGTCGGCGGCGTGATTCTTGCGGCGCGGGGTCCAGGCCCAGGTCAGATGGGGGAAGCGCCGCGAAAGCTGGACGGTTTTGCGGTGCAGCGGGCGGGTGGTGGCGGCGTTGACCCGCGCCGCGCCGGTCATCTGGTCGATCACCGAACGCGCGTCGCCGATCACTTCGACCGGCTCGCCGGTCAGGTTCATGTCAATCAGCGCTTGCAGGCCTTCGATCAGGGCCAGGTATTCGGCGATATTCGAGCTGGCCGCCTCGCGCCGCGCAAAACCGCCGTGTCCGCGCGCGATCAGGCGCTCGCCGCGGTAGATCAGCCAGCCGTAACACATGACCCCGGACTGTGGCTTAGCTGGCGCGGCTTTGTCGTTGGGCTGATGCTCAGCCGGCTGTGCGATGTCTTCACTGGTGTTGTAGTAGAGACCATCAAAACGCAGGGTAAGCATACTCACTCCGTCTCTCCTGATTTAAAAGACAACCGGCGGTGACACTTCACCGCCGGCAGGCAATCCGTCCCCATCATCGTTTTTACTGGTAAAGGAGGGGTGCGGTCGGGTTTGGCTTTCATCTTATGTCTATTATCGCAAAAGTGTGTCAAAAATCAATCAGAATTGACTTAACAGTTTGTTAAGGTCTGTTTCAAGGACTGGAGTGTTCCTGGCTCAAGAACTGCCGGATCGCGCCATTAATTTCACCCGCGGCCAACATCGGTGCGCTGTGGTTGCCGTGAATGATGATGTCCTGTTGACACAAACGTCTGGGCCGCCGGACCACGATGTCTTGTGTCCCCCAAATGAACAGGTGAGGAATCGGATGGGAGCTTTGGAACTGGTTTGGCTGCGCGGTAGGCAGGTCATAGATTAGCTTTTTAATCACAGAGGCCGGCTGTGAGCGGATCTCATCTTCCCATATCCGGGCATAAGCGTGTTTTTGGCCGTTGAAACCCAATACGCGCACCAGGTAGCGCAGCCGCCAGCCATCCAGCAGCCATGAGCCCAATCGCGGCACTTTTTGCTCAAGCTTCAGTGCGCTTTTGATCGAATAGGTCAAGGCGGGGGGCAGCAGGGCTGGACACAGGTAGATGGCGCGCTTTACGTACGCAGGGTGCTGGTGTATGTAGGCTCTGGCGACCCAAGCGCCCAGCGAGTACCCCAGGATATCCCAGGTTTCGATCTGCAGGCGGCGGCGCAGTTTTTCCAGAAGCGCTGCGCTGTTCTGATAGTAGGAGGATTGAAAATCGGGCGGCGGCGAAGAACCGTGACCGGGAAGCTCAACCAGAATTAGTTTATAATCAGATTTTAACAAGGGGATCAAGTTTTGCCAGATGCTGTACGTCACGCCCATGCCATGCAGCATGAGTAATGGGCTCCCTTTACCCTCAATTCGATAACTCATCGAAACGTCAGGCGACTCCATGCGAAAAATTTTAATTTTTACATCGAAAACCGGCGGGGGACATGTCAGCCTCGCGGAAGCGCTGCGCGACTGGCTCACGGACCATTATGAAATCGAAATACTTGACCCGCAACCTGGGGTGATTCATACTCATTATCGCCTGGTAAGCAGGCATGCCTTGTGGATATGGGCAGCTGAATTTGGCTTATCGGACACTCCGCGCGGGTCGCGCCTCGCGCATCGGGTATATGGGACGATCCTGGGGCGGTTGGTCATCAATGCAATCGACCGTTCCAATCCTGATATGGTGATGTCAACCTATCCATTCCTGACCACCGAGGTAATGGACGCGCTGCAGAAGATGGGCCGCCGGCTGCCGTTTGTGATGCTTTTCTCCGATCCCAATGGTGTCCATCAATCCTGGTTGAGCGAAAAAAGAGCTCACGGGGTCTTGGCGCCTACCCGCGAAACGTACCAGCAGGCGCTGGCATCCAATTTTTCGAGCACCCAGGTGCTTCTTTCAGGCTGGCCAGTACGCAATCAATTTTACCGTGATTCGCTGCCGTCTTCCCATGAAATCAAGTCGCGCATCGGATTGCGGCCTGACCGGTTAACAGTCTTTCTTCAAGGTGGCGGGGAAGGCGCAGCAAAATTTGTGCGCACGGTCGAGGACATCCTTGCGTTTGACGATGTGCAGGTTATCCTGGCCTGTGGCACAAATCAGGCATTACTGCGCCGGTTTCAAAACATCCCGCGCGTGCACGCGCTCCCGTTCACCAAAGAAATCGCGGGTTATATGGCCGCGGCTGACCTGGTCATGGGCAAGGCAGGACCGAACATGTTGTTTGAGGCCGTCTCGTTGGGGAAGCCCTTTGCCGCCACTGCCTACATTCCCGGGCAGGAACAAGCTAACCTGGATTTCATCCGCCGTCATCACCTGGGTTGGGTGGCGCTGAAACCGGAAGAACAGCAGAGTCTTATTCGCGAGTTGATTGAACAACCCGCGCGCCTGCAAGAAGCCCGAGCGGGTGTGCTGGCCTACCGCCAATGGAACCAAGAGCACACAGAGGCTATCCCAGCATTTATTGACCGTATCCTAACAGCACAGTAGCTCCCGCTGGCCGTGTCAGCGGTCTGCCCAGCCACTAGGGCAAAAAGGCGATCACGCCGGCGGGCGAACCTGTCCCGCCGCGCAGCGGCAGCGGCAGGGCGCAGACCACGGCCCCGCGCGCGGGCAGCTGCTCCAGGTTGGCCAGGCATTCCAGCGCCAGCCTGCCCGCCGCCAGGTACAGGCGATTGACCTGGAAATCCGCGTCGCTGCCCGGCTCCAGGCCGGGTGCGTCGGTTCCCAGCCCGCCCGCCGCGCGCTCTTCGACCAGGAAGCGCGCCGCCTCCAGGCTGAAGCCAGGCGTGCGCAGGTCGGCGGGCAGGAAGGCGGGCGGATCATCCCAGCGGCTGCCCCAGCCGCTGCGCAGCAGGCACAGGCTGCCGGGTGCGACCGCGCCGTGCTGCTGCTCCCAGGCCAACACGGCGCTGAGCGGCAGCGCGTCGCAGGGGTCCAGGCGGGCCTCGCGCGCGCGGTCGAAGACGACCGCAGGCAGGACCAGCTGGGCAGGCGTAATGGCGCTGACATCCGCCCCGCCGGGGAAGAAGCAGGCCGGCGCGTTGAGGTGGGTGGCGCTGTGTTCGCCCAGCGTGAACTGGCGCAGGTTGTAGCCATCCTCGGCCAGGCTGGCGGCCTGCTCAAAACGGGCGGGCGGGTCGCCGGGCCAGCGCGGGATGTGTTCATGGATCGCATGGCTGAGACTGATGATGCGCGTGTAGCGGATGGCTGGCATGGGCGGCTGCGCGGATCAGCGCAGGTTCTCCTTGAAGAAGGCGATCGTGCGCTGCATGGCCTGCGAGAAGTTGGCCGAAATGTTGTGGTTGTCGCCTTCGTAGAGATACAGGCTGACCGGCGCGTCCTCGGCCTGGGCGCGCTCGTAAAGACTCTGGGAAAAGGCCACCGGCACCTCGGCGTCGCCCTTGGCATGGTGCAGCTGCAGCGGGCCGGACAGGTCGGCCAGGTAGCTGCTGGGTGAGATCGCGTCCCAGAAAGCCGGGTTTTCCTCGGGCGTGCCGTAGACATCGACCAGGCTGCGCCGCCAGCTGCCGCTGCCGGGCGGCGGCGAGGCGGTGGCGGTCGGGCGCCAGCGGTAAAGGATGTCCGGGTAGGAGGCAACCACCCCGGCCCAGATCACCCCGGCGCGCAGGCTGGGGTTGATCACCATCGAACGCAGGGTGATCATCCCGCCCATCGAATGGCCCCACATGCCCACCCGCGCAGGGTCGACACCCGGATAGCGCTGGATCGAGGCCAGCGCATTCAATACATCGGTGGTGTAATCCGGCACGGAATAGCCGCCGCGCGCCTGGCCCTGCGAACTGCCGTGGCCGCGGTAGTCGGGCTTGATCACCACAAACCCATTGCGCGCCAGCGCGTCGACGTAAGCCACGTAGCGTTCGGTGGTGTGGTATTCGGCCGGGGGGATGTAGCCATGGTTGAAGACGATCGCTGGCCAGCCCGCGGCGGGGGCCGCGCCGTTGGGCACGGTCAGCAGGGCGTAGATGGTCAGGCCTTCGGATTGGTAGGAGACGACCTGGCGGGTGTAGTTGGCGCCCGGATCGAGCGGCTCTTCCATGCGGATTTCGCTGCCGGGATACGCGCGTTGGCGCAGGCTCTCAATGGTCAGCGGGTGCGGGGTCGGGCTGGGCAGCGCGGTCTGCGTGGCGCTTGGGCGGATCGTTGCCGTGGGCGGCGGGGTGGGGGTGCTGCTCGGCGAGGGGCTGGGCGACGGCGTGAAGGTCGCGGCAGGCGGCGGGGTTGGGCTGGGCGCGGGCGGCGGCGGGCTTGCGCAGGCCGCCAGGGCGGCCAGCAGCAGGATGGATACGAGTTGTTTCATAAGGCGGCCTCTACCAATAAAAGTCAGCGAGGTTGGCTGCCCATGAACTCCTGGGCGGTAGCTTCGCCCGGCGCGTTGATCCCTTCGCGCCTGAGCACCTTCCAGGCGGTCATGGCTAAGATGCGGATGTCGAGGCGCAGCGACCAGTGGTCGACATACCAGACATCCAGCGCAAATTTTTCTTCCCAGCTGAGCGCGTTGCGCCCATTGACCTGCGCCCAGCCGGTGATGCCGGGCAGCACATCATGGCGGCGGGCCTGCTCGGGCGAGTAGCGCTCCAGGTACTGCTCCAGCAGCGGGCGCGGGCCGACCAGGCTCATCTCGCCCTTGAGCACGTTCAGCAGGTTGAGCAGATCGTCGATGCTGCTGGCGCGCAGGATGCGCCCCAGGCGGGTGACGCGCTGCGCGTCGGGCAGCGGCTGGCCGTCCGGCCCCAGGGCGTGGCGCATGGTGCGGAATTTATACAGGCTGAAGATGCGCCCGCGCAGGCCGGGGCGGCGCTGGCGGAACAGCACCGGCCGCCCGTCGCTGAGCAGGATCAGCAGCGCGGCCAGCCCAAACAGCGGTGAAAACAAGACGAGCAGCGGCGCGGCCAGGGCCAGGTCAAACAAGCGTTTGCGCAGCGGCACGCCGCGCGGGAAGAGGATCATGGAGAGGATTATAGCAGAAGGGAGCGGGCAAGAGCCGCTGTCCGACGTCCGGGCTTTCTTAAAGTCAGCTGACATATCAACTTGAATACGCTTTTCACAGCACTTCACGCTGGATAGGACAGAAAACAGAGTTTGAGAGAATTTGGGCACGAAAAGTGCCCAAATTCTCTCAAGAAATTTCTTGCCCCTCCCCGATTTTTGGGGGACCCGCTTCGGGCGCCTGAAGGGGCGGGCGGGTTGGGGGTGGGGTTCGCCCGGCAGGACTTTAACAAAGGCGTGTGTCCGTCGTCCGGACGTCGGAGACAGCGGATAGCGGCCCCCGGACAGCGATGATCTTTGTTATAATGTCTTCACGCTGGAGGAGACCTCATGCTGGCCATCTCGATCACGTACTGCGCGGTTTGACAGTACAAGGCGCGCGCCGCCAGTCTGGCGGGCGAACTGCTCAACCATTTTGAGAGCCAGATCGCTCAGCTGATGCTCATTCCGAGCGATGGCGGGCGGTTTGAGGTGGTGGTCAACGGCGAGACGCTCTACTCCAAACTCTCGACCGGGCGGCACTGCAGCCCCGGCGAAGTGACCGGTTTGTTGAAGAAATTTTTAGAGAAGCGAGGATAGGCAAGCGCTCATGGCGAAGAAGGGACGCGTATTTTCGGGAGCCCGCCCGACCGGGCGGCAGCACCTGGGCAATTATCTTGGCGCGATCAAGAATTATGTCGCGCTGCAGGCGGAGTACGACTGCGTCTACTGCGTCGTGGACATTCACGCCCTGACCACGATGGAGACCACCCGCGATCTGAAGGCCAACACCTTTGAGATGGCCGTCGACTGGCTGGCCGCCGGGATTGACCCGCAGCAGTCGATCGTCTTCGTCCAGTCGCACGTCCCGCAGGTCAACGAGCTGTCGATGTACCTTTCGATGGTCTCGCCGCTGGGCAAGCTGACCGACCTGCCGACCTTCAAAGAGAAGGTGCGCGACCAGCCCAACAACGTCAACCTGGGCCTGGTGACTTATCCGGTGCTGATGACGGCTGACATCGTGCTTTACAAGACGGACCTGGTCCCGGTTGGGATTGACCAGGCCCCACACCTCGAGTTTTCGCGCGAGACGGTGCGCTCGTTCAATTACCGCTACAACACCAGCGCCCTGATCGAGCCGGGCATGAAGGTGACCGAGGTTCCCAAGGTGCTGGGCACCGACGGCGTGCAGAAGATGGGCA
>Ga0172368_10005502_pt1 | contig 14095 bp, 14 predicted proteins | sample Lak11m_FD_114540 | JGI IMG/M metagenome (GOLD analysis project Ga0172368, IMG submission 114540) | Freshwater microbial communities from Kabuno Bay, South-Kivu, Congo - kab_022012_11m | ecosystem: Environmental > Aquatic > Freshwater > Lake | place: Democratic Republic of the Congo: South-Kivu...
AGGTTACGCGCATCCATAAAGATCCGCGTGTCACCAAGCCCTATAGCAATGCCCAGTGGCAGGCCATGCTCGATCTCGACCACCAGATCGATGCCGAGGTTAACCCGCATTGGCCTTGAACTCCAGAGCAGCAAGGCGCGCAATGATCTTGCGCTCGCTCATCGGCATGGGCGGAATCGACAACATCGGCGCGCGCAGCTCGCCCGAAAAGGCCGGGCTGTAATGTTCCATGAAGGTCTGCCGGTGGGATTCCGGCTTTTCCACAATTACCACGCAATTCACCAGCACGTCCGGAATCTTGCCCCGGCGCAAGTTGAGCGTGTTGCGCTCGGCAATGCGCTCGAGCTGGGCAATGACGATGCCGCCCGAGAATGGATTTGTCGGCCAAGCTTAGACTATTCCAGCCCGGCAGAACACCGTTACGCGATTGGCTCCCGAATACCGTCTAGAATTGCCCAGTCGCCCCGCGACGATGGAGACAAATCACAAGGAGCATTTCATGAGCAAAAAAACCGTAACCGTATTTGGCGCTACCGGCACCGCCGGCATTGCCTGCGTCGACGAACTGATCCGCCAGAAACTTTTCAATGTTTGCGTTCTGGCGCGCAAGCCCGGCCAGCAGGAGAAGGCTTCCAACGGCATGACGCACAGCGACGACACCAAGCGCAAGCAATACGACGTATGGACCCGGCAGGGGGTCACCATCAAGACCGCCGATGCCACCGCGGTCGAAGAACTCATCCCGGCGCTCGCGGGCACCAGCTATCTGGTCTCGTGCGTGCCCGTCAATGCCACCGAGTCGCAATATCCGCTGATCTGGGCATGCAAGGAAGCCGGCGTCGAGCGCTTTGTGCCTTCCGAGTTCGGGGCAATTTATGAATACGAACAATATTGGCCGACCAATACTTCGCATCGCGTGATGGCCCGGCAAAAAGCCTATATCCGTCGCATCATCGAATCGACCGGCCTCGACTTCACCATCATCCCCGCCGGCCTCTGGCCGGAGTACTACATGCTCGAACCGGTCGCCGTGATGGGTGACGGCAACGAGAAGGTGGCATGGTCATCCGGCCCCGATGTCGGCCGCATCATTCCGCATGTCCTGGCCCATCCGGCTTCGCGCAACGCGATCTGCCCGGTTGCCGCCACTGCCTACTGCTCCTGGAACGAGCTGCTCGAAGTTCGCGAACGCGTGCTGGGCCGCAAGGTCGACCGCTACTACTGGGGATCGGAACAGTGGCGCACGGCCTATGCCAAGCAACCGCCGGGCATCATCAGCCTGCTCATGGCGATCGGTGTCGCACTGACGGATACTCCCGCCGGCATGTCGTTGTTCGGCCACTGGAACAAGACGTTTCTGCCCGAGTTCAAGGGAACGCCGCTCGAAGACGTATTCCGCGATCGCGTCGAACCTTTCGTCGATGGCATGCGGGCGGCGCTGGTGGCTTCGGGCGAGTTGCCCGCGGCAGCGAAGCCCTAGGCTCTGCGCTTTCTCTGGTAAGCGTACAACCCGGTAATCGTTGTCAGCGCAAAAATCCAGAACAAGGCTAAGTGGTAGATGACGTCCTCTCGCCAGTGTGCGTAGATGGCGTCTTGATTCCTACCGACACCAACCACCAGCGGCTTGTCCATTGCCAGGGCTTCGGGCTGGACTGTCACCATGGCGACGAGACTGTCTTCCCCGAGCGCATAACTCCTGCCCTCGAAAATGTTTGATGGCTTGCCGCTCTTGAGTTGCTGCGTAAAAAATGAATCGGGCTTACCCTGCTCCATGCCGATCAGGTTCTTTTTTTCTGGAACGGCCAGGAACAGCATGCCATCGCCGTGTACCAGGAAACTACTCATGTCCTGCTCATACAGCGCGGAATTCAACACTACTCTGAACTCTTTCGGATCCAGAGACGCGATCACCAGACCGTCGAACCGATCCTCCGTTCCGGGAATCAGGCGAACCAGGTTCATGGTGAAATTTCCCCGTGAAGTCAAAAACGGAACGCTGACATACAGGGTTTTCGGATTGGGATACCGCTTCGCCGTCATGAAGAATTCCCGTTTGGCCACGTTCCTTCCGACGAGATCGGTCTTGTCGGCGGCAATGATTCTGCCTTCTGCATCGATGATGAGCATGGTCAGTACGCCCGACATCGCATCGGCCAGGGCTTTCAGATGCTGGCTGGCAATAAGATCGCCACCCTGTTGCCTGCGCCACGCGGGAATCTCTCTCAGAACGTTTTCAAGAGAAATGTTGGCGGCCAGCAAGTGGCGGGTCAGGTTGTCCGCAACCATTTGGGCCTGGCTGGAAAGATGCGCCCTCTCTTGCGCTTCGATACGCAGGTGGTCATGAAAAAGCAGATAGGCGATGTAACCGCCGATCACAATGATCAGCAGCCCGGCATACATCCATTCCAACAGAAAGCGGCGACTCAAGCTCAATTAATGTGTATCCCCTTCCGCGGCGAATTGTATTAATGAATTCCGGGAAACGCCGCGCTGAAGATACACCTTTGAAATCGCCAAGGCTTGATCGTAATCAACCGGTTCTGGATAGCGTGATACCCCCCGAACCCGAGTTGCCTCCGGCGTCCGAAGGTAGCCGGAAAGTTACGGTATAGAAGAGCACGAAGACACTAGCCGTTGAGCAAGTCACAGGAACGCGGCAATTTGGCGACAGTCAATTTATGGTAACCTGAAAACCTGCGCTCATATCCTGTCAAATTTCGGTCGCCGGCAACCCGGTCATCGTTGCCGACTGCCTTCCCTAGCCATTCAAGGAGTATTGCATCGTGAAACGCTATGAAGTTCACCCCGGCACACCTTCCGCACCCTTGCAGCTTGCCAGCTTCGAACCAGCCCCGCTGGGCGATACCCAGGTGGCGGTCGCCATCAAGGCCGTGTCGCTGAATTACCGTGACCTTCTGGTCGCGCAAAACACCTATTTCGGCCCGATACCCGAGGGGCGCGTGCCCTGTTCGGACGGTGCGGGCGAGGTCGTGGCGGTCGGCAAAGCCGTGAAAAGTCTCAAGCCCGGCGATCGGGTCGCCACCCTGTTCTTCCCCGACTGGCAAAGTGGCGGCCCTGATGGCGTCTCGACATCAGGCGCCTTGGGCGCCGAAGCGGACGGTGCATTTACCGAGCGCTTCATCAGCGCGGAACATGGCCTGATCAAGCTGCCCGACAGCCTCAGCTACGCCGAAGCGGCCTGCCTGCCCTGTGCCGCCGTGACCGCGTGGAATTCATTGTTCGTCGTTGGCGACCTGAAACCCGGCCAGACCGTTCTGCTGCAAGGCACGGGTGGCGTGTCCATCTTCGGCCTGCAATTCGCCAAGGCCGCCGGCGCCCGCGTCATCATCACTTCCAGCGACGATGCCAAGCTGGCGCGTGCCAAGAAGCTCGGCGCCGACCATGGCATCAATTACAAGACCAATCCCGAATGGCATCAGGAAGTGTTGCGCCTGACCGAAGGACGTGGCGTGGATGTGGTGCTAGAAGTGGGCGGCCCGGGAACGCTGGAGCGCTCTCTGATGAGCGTCAAGATCGGCGGCCGGATTGCCTATATCGGCGTGCTGACCGGCCTGGCCGGCCAGGCCAATCCGGTCATGCTGATTCCGAAGAGTGCCAGCATTCACGGCATTTTCGTGGGCAGCCGCGCCATGTTTGCCGACATGCTGGATGCGATCGCGACGCATGCCATCCATCCCGTAATCGACCGTGAATTCTCCTTCGTCGAAGCGCCTGCCGCGCTTGCGCACATGCGCAGCGGCGGTCACTTCGGCAAGATCGTGATTCGCGTCGGCAGCTGACGCACAGCGGGAACTCATCGGGCTCAGTTGGGCTCAGTTGCTGTTAGCCGCGGCGCAGCGGGCATTCCCCACGTCGTCGCGCCGAGATGCTGCGGGCCTGCGGAAGGCCCGCATCAAACGACTGTCATGTCCTGGTGCGCCGCCTGATAGCGCCGCTGCAGATAAGCCAACCCCTTGGCTGTCACCAGCGTGCGTGCGTAGAGTTGCTTCTGGTCGTGCTTGTTGATGAAGCTGCGTTGCACAACCTTGAAATAGCCGGCATCGATGTGGCACTGATAGGGCAGGTTGTTGTGCATCAGGATGCCGGCCCGCCGTAGCCAGTCGAAAAATTTGACGGCGCCCACGCCAATCACCTTGGCGACGTCCTGGATACTTTGTGCGTTGGTGATTCGCAGCAAGGCATCATGGAAAGCCACCTTCGGTGCGTCTTCCCTGGCTTTGGCTTCCAGCGCAATCATGCGCTCGGCAAATTGCAGTAGCAGGGCGCGCAGTTGGTTCGGGTCGGATAACATCCGGATGACTTCCGGATCCGTTGCACTCGCCTTGGCGCGACGCTCCCCGGCGATAAAGTACTGGCGTGCCTGCCTCCCTTTGTCGTTGCACTCGACCATCGACAGTTCCTTGGCCATGTCGAGCGTTATCCGGTAGTCGGCATCGTTGAACAAGCTGCGGGAATTCTGCGGTTCCGGTTCCTCGCTTTGCTCACGCAGGAAATCGACGCCTTGCTCAAAACCGAACTGGGCAATCCGTGCCTCGATCCAATGGGAGAATTCCTGCCGGTTTCCGAGCCAGGCGTGCAATGCCCGGGCACTGACGGTAGCCACCTGTTCCGCACCAATCCGCTGCTCTTCTATGGGAATGAGCACGGTGGCCATGGTCTGATGGCTGCCTTCCGGCAGTCGATCATCCCGGCTGAGGCTGAGGATGGCTTCGTGCAGTTGTTTTTCCATGTTTTCGCTCCGACACTCAAGTCTTTGGCTATGAAAACTGGATAAAGTTGCCTGGCGCGAAAACAATTTTTTGATGACTTGCAAACTCCCGGCGAACCCATCCGGCACAAGCAGCAGGGTAAGACATTCTTCATGCCATGGGAATACTCAGGAACCGGTAATTTGACTACCCGTATCCGGGTAGGAAGCCGGCTGACCCAGCCTGGCGCTTGTATTTACCTGCCCGTTCCATCTGTCTCTGCACGCCGAAATACCGCGTGACAAAAATCACCGCGGCGGCACTCGAATCCCCGGGTTTGCACTGGGACAGCCCGGACATGCTGGATTGCTTCGGCCGCTGCCACGCCCGTTACCATCTGCTGTGCGGTGATGAGCCAAGCCGGCGCCAGTGAAGAATATCTTCAGTGCCATCAATCGGCAGTCTTTGCCATAAGCACCAGTTCCTGCTGCGGCGACTCCTGATTCTCTTGCCGGGTATGCTCTGGCTGCAACGCACTCACCCGGACTCCCAGCAGACGCAACTTCCGGTCAAGTGAGACACGTTTCAGGCAGGCGCCCGCTGCACGTCGGATCGCTGCCGGATCGGACACTGCGGCAGGCAACGTAATGTCCCGCGTGACCGTCTGAAAATCGCCGAAGCGCAACTTGATGTCTATGGTGCGCCCGGCATAACCGCTGTCCTGAAGGTCATGGGCGACACGAACGCACAGATCGGTAAAGATCTTGCCGAGGGCGATCCGGTCACTGCGGGGATGCAGATCGCGGTCGAAGGTCGTCTCCCGGCTGATCGATTTCGGCTCGGAATGCGTCACGACCGGACTATCGTCGATACCGCGCGCCGCATCCTGCAGCCAGGCGCCGAAACTGCGGCCGAAATGCAATTGCAGGAATACCGAATCGGTAGCCGCCAGTTGCCCGATCGTCGTAATGCCCAAGGCCGCCAGCTTCTCGGCGGCCTTGGGTCCGATGCCGTTGATCTTGCGCACCGGTAGCGGCCAGATCCGGGCCGGGATGTCATCCGTCCCGAGGATTGTGATCCCGTCAGGTTTCTCGAGATCCGAACAAATCTTCGACAGGAGTTTGTTGGGTGTGATTCCGATCGAGCAGCTCAGCTGCGTCGCCTCTCGCACCGCCTGCTTGATCCGGCGCGCCAGCGCCCGGCTGTCCAGCGTCGATTCGGTCAGATCGATGTAAATCTCGTCGATCCCGCGGTCTTCGACCTGCGGTGCAACGCCCGCCACCGCCGCCTTGAAAAGCGCCGAATAGTGCCGGTATGCAGCGAAATCCGCTGGCAGCAGGATGGTATCCGGTGCCAGACGCGCTGCCTTCATCAGGCCCATTCCGGAAAACACACCGAGCGCGCGGGCTTCATACGTGGACGTGGTGATAACACCGCGCCCCCGGTAATCGCGCAAGCGGGCGAACCGCCGACTGCCATCGGCCGCGATTTCGGGCTGATCTGTCCTGCGGCCGCCGACGACCACCGGCATGCCGCGCAGTTCCGGGTAGCGCAGCAGTTCGACCGAAGCATAGAAGGCATCCATGTCAAGGTGAGCAATGCGGCGCTTGGGCGAATTCATGACGCAATGGTACACACTCTTGGTCGATAGCAAATGTGGCCGAATATCAGGAAGGACGCACTGCAACGTACAATGCGGATGTGCCGATAAACATGAGAAGGATGATGGAAGCAGTCGCAGTGATCGACTTTGAAACGACGGGACTGTCGCCGGAACAGGGATCACGCGCAACGGAAATCGCGGCAGTCATCGTGCGCAACGGCAAAGTCGTGGATCGCTACCAAAGCCTGATGAATGCGGGCGTGCGCATTCCGCCGTTCATCGAGGAACTGACCGGCATCAGCAACGGCATGATCGGCAAGGCGCCGCCTGCGGCCGATGTCATGCGCGAAGTCTCCGACTTCGTTGGCGACTTTCCGCTGGTAGCGCACAACGCCTCATTCGACCGCAAATTCTGGGACGCCGAACTCAAGCGCATTCAGAGAAAGCGGCGCGCCGAATTCGCCTGCTCCATGCTGGTTGCGCGCCGCGTACTCCCGCAGGCGCCCAGCCACAAACTGGGGACGCTGGTCAAATTCGCCAAGCTCCCTGTCGCCGGCCGCTCCCACCGGGCGCTGGCCGACGCCGAGATGGCCGCCAGCCTGCTGGTATTTCTGGAAGTGGAACTATGCCGCCGCTATGGCCTCAGCCAAGTGACTCACGAGCTTTTGCGCAAAATTCAGGTGCTGCAAAAACATCAGCTCGGAAATTACCTCGAAGGCCTGTCCTGACCGCCTGAAGTCCGCCCGAACTCGGCATCCGCGCACGCGACTTCCTGATCCGTCAGGGCTACCCGGTTGAGTGGCACGAATATGCCATGCCGCATTCGGTATGCTTCGAGGAAATCCAGGAAATCGGACGTTGGCTCAAGGGAAAAATGCCTGAATGATGATTACAGCACACCTTTCCATGCCGGACGAAGCGGCGCCTGCTCCGAGGCATTCGATGGTCGTACGCTGAGATCGCGGAACAACCGTTACGGGATCACGCCCATTCGGGAATGGAAGGGACACGAAGCTGCTCGACTTCGGGAAGATCGAAGCCGAAATGCTCTGCCAGAACTGAACGCAGTGCTACGCGGTCGGTGAGTTGCGTGGTGCATGGATCATTCCCGCGCCAAACGGTGAGGTCCCGGTTCATCAAGGTCACGCGTCCTCCCGGGATAAAGGCCCGCATCATGATGCGATTGACGAAGATTGAGCCGGGGCATGTGGCGGCATAGTGATTCCCCATTTCGAAATCGACCAGGTTGTCCCGATCAAGCGTCGAGACCCATGCGTCGACAATTTTTTCGCCCGTCTTCACCCTGAGCACCCAATAAGGCTCATCGCGAACCATCCAGTGGGTTGCATCATGCTCAATCGCACCGTCGTTCAAAGGAATCGGGATACGCGGCGCCATCCCGCCAAGACCGGGGTCCACAATAAACGCGCCTTCGGGGAGCAGCACCTTGAGGAACATGTGCGTGCGTGGTGAGGCCAGGCGTTGGGTAAACAGCACAACGCGTGCGGTATGGGGAACTGCCTGAAATCCGAGTCGCTCCAGGACAGCCGCAAACAGGGTGCCATGCTCGAAGCAATAGCCGCCGCGGCGGTTGCGTATCAGTTTCTCCTGGAGACTAGCGAGGTCCAGGCGAACCGGACGCCCGAGCAGAACGTCAAGATTTTCAAAGTGAATGTGCGATATATGCGCATTCAGCAGCCCAGCCAGTGTGGCGAATGCCGGAGCAGTTCCGCCACCCCACTCAATGCGGTCCAGATACGCGTCAAGATCAAGAACGCTTGTCATGCTCGTCTGCCCGATAAAAAAATCACACACCCACGCGCAACTCTAACACGCTGTTGTTAAACGATTGTTGCGGGCTATCCGAGGTCAGAGTGCATAAATAAAATGTACTAACAGCCGAAGATCGCCTCGATCTATAACCTCTTTCGATGCGCATGAGGCAATCTATCACATTGTAATTCCACGGGTATTTTTGTTTCTACGCTCCCTGGCACGGCTGATGCACATACATGGTCAAGCAGACTTTAAATCAACCTTCCAGGAGATCATCATGAGCGCCCTTCCAAAATATGAAGCCTTCGAAAGCCACAGTGCCGAAGCCAAAGCCCCCAAGAACACTTGGGAACCCGTCCTCTACAAGATCGTGCGCCGTGCGCGCGACGAGCATGCCGAAGCGGCTGCACCTTCCAGCGTCGCCACCAAGGCCAAGAATATCGCACTGTTCCTCGCCTCACCCTTCATCGGTCTGGCCTATGTCGCCGCGATGCCTTTCGTCGCCGCCGGGATGTTAGCCTACTTCGCCGCCAAGGCGGTCTTCGCCAAGTTCCCCCTGGTCAAGCATGTGTCGATGATGGTTGCCGCGCCCTTCATGGGTCTGGCCATGATCGTGGTCGCGCCGATCGTCGGTGCCGGTGCCCTCGGTTACTACGGCTCCAAGGCCCTCTTCAAGAAATAATCACCGCTACGTTGTAGAACGCAACTGCCGGGTCGCTCCCGGCGGTTGCGTTTTGGGAGATCGGCAGGCCCGGACCGGGCTTAATTCGACGAAATCGGCTTTTTCTTAACCTCGACCTGGGCGGTTCTCGTGACGGGCTCGCGACTGCTGCGTAATTGTTCGCTGGTGCGGCCAAAGCGTCGCTCGCGCTGACGATAGGAAGTGATGGCATCGTCCAATGCCTCGGCGCCGAACTCGGGCCAGAGCAGCTCGGTGAAATACAGCTCGCTATACGCCAGTTGCCAAAGCAGGAAATTGCTGATGCGTTGCTCTCCCCCGGTGCGAATAAAGAGATCGGGTTCCGGTGCATATGCCATGGCCAGATGTGGTGCAAGGTCGCCTTCATCGAAACCGGAACGCTTTTCCGGGTTTTGCGCCAGCATGCGCTCAACGGCTTGCAGCATGTCCCAGCGTCCGCCATAGTTGGCTGCCACGGTCAAGGTCAGCCGTGCGTTGTTGGCGGTCAGTTTCTCGCTGTCACGAATCATCGCAACCAGCTTGGGATCGAAGCGCGACAGATCGCCAATCACGCGCAGGCGGATGCCGTTCTTGTGCATTTTGCTGACCTCCTGTTCCAGTGCCAGCATGAACAGGCTCATCAGAAAAGAGACTTCCTCGGGCGGACGGCGCCAGTTTTCGGAACTGAAGGCAAACAGGGTCAGATACTCGATGCCGCGCTTGATGCAGGCCTTGATCACCGTGCGCACGGTCTCGACGCCGCGCTTGTGACCGGCCGCACGCGGCATGAACCGCTTGGTCGCCCAGCGGCCGTTGCCATCCATGATGATGGCCACATGCCGGGGTACGTCGGAAACTGCCGGGATGTCTGTGGTAGTGCTTTGATATCGTTTCATCTCCAGATCACCTTTTCAGAAGGAATGCATGAAGCCCACGCTGGGTATCGGCCTTGAGAAAAGCATCGAGTGGACGGCCATTTCAGTTGAAACAAACAAGGGAGGGAGCGGGGCTTTATGTCGCTTTTCGCGTGTTCCATCGTCTGTGGGTAACTTTCGCTGCCATGAGCGTTAGCTTCCAATCTCTCGTCCGCCATTTCCGAAACTTGGCCAAGACAAGCAACAATATCCTTCATTCGAGCCAGTTTTCGATCTTGAGTCCGGGATAGCGGACAAAGTCCGGTAAATTGTTTGTCACCAGGATCAGATCCAAAGATAGGGCATGCGCAGCAATCAACTTGTCGAACGCGAACTTGTCGAGCTCGTCTTTTTTGGCGTTGTGTGTAGCCTGGCGAATGGGACAGTAAGCCATGGCGCTCGAATCGTCAAATGGCAAGACAGGGATATCCTCGATGAGCTGCACCAAATTGTGTTGCTCGCGCCGGGGATTGCTCGATACACTCACGCCATATTGAAGTTCAGCATACGTAATAGCCGACATAACAACATCGCCGACATAGCATTGGGCAAAGTGCCGCCCAACCGACTCCGGCTGATTCTTCATTAAGAAGACACACATATTGGTATCCAACATGTAGCGCGCCATGGTTACAGTGCGTCCCTCTCCGCTTGTTCCTGAGCGCCACGACCAGCGTCCATAAATTCAGGTGAAAACTTGGCAAATTTTTTCAAGACGTTGATCAAGGGACGCCGCTGGGGGCGAATGCGAAGCTCGTCGCCTTCTCTTTCAATTTCAAAATCGAGATCGGTTCTTTCATAAGCCAGGGCGGCAGGAATACGGATCGCCTGGGAATGTCCGTTCTTGAATACTCGCGTCGTATACATGGCAACATCCTCTTCTATCAAACCGGCTCAATTCTAATGCCACGCAAACCGGATGTAAATACATGGATGTACATCTATTGGGGAGGCTCAAATACGCCTGCGTTTCCTGGTAGCCAGGACAATTCAAGTCGATGTGGTCCGCAAGCATAGCTACACTTTCTTGCATCTCGAGCGCAAAGTCGGCCGCTGCACGTTTTTTTCATGCGCGATGTAGGTCACTTCATCGTCCATGTTTTTCAAGGCGCGACTCGGCCATTTAACCTGCATACTTCTTCACCACCACCTCAATATCCACATCGGAAGCAAAGTCATTGTCATCGGCCTTCTTGAGTGCCTGCTGGATTTCACTGATCTGCCATAATTCAACTGCCAATGGCCGCAGTTCTTCAGGCAGCCTGGGGACGTTCCTCCAGCTTGCGCCTGAGTTCCGTGAGCGTTTTCACCTGCATCTTGTGCAGAATGTTGGCGCGGTGAACGTCGACGGTTTTCGGGCTGATGTCGAGAAACTGGGCGATTTCCTTGCTGGTGTTGCCCTTGACCAGATGGTTGAGCACTTCCGCTTCGCGCGCCGAGAGCTGCCCGAGCTGCTTGTCCAGTTCCAGGCGCCGTTGCCGCACCTGATAACGCTCGCGCGCCAATTTCAGCATGCGATTCACGGAGTTGAGGAAAACCTGCGGATTGAACGGCTTCTGCAGGAAATCCAGCGCACCGCTCTGGATGGCGTTGACTGCCGCCGGCACATCGCCGTGCGCGCTCAGGAAAATCAGCGGCAGATCGTGACCCTGTTGCAGCAGCAGTTGCTGCAGTTCCAGGCCGCTGATTTCCGGCATGCGCAAATCGAGCACCGCGCATGCCGGACCCTCGTAGTCACGGACCGCAGCAAGGAACGGCGGCGCGGAATTGAACACGGTGGACGAAATCTTCACGGAATCGAGCAGCCATTTCAGGGCATCGGTGACTTCCGTCTCGTCATCGACGAGGAACACCTGGACCGGCGGCGCTGTCATGCCGCACCGCCGATCGGCAAGGTGAAACGAAAACAGGCCCCCGCCGGTTTGCCCGGCAGATAGCGGATGGTGCCGCCGTGGGATTCGATCACGCTGCGGCAGATCATCAGGCCCATGCCGAGACCGGTCGACTTGGTGCTGAGGTAGCTCGAAAAAATCTTGCCGAGCAGTTGATCGGGCACACCCGGGCCGTTGTCGCTCACCTGCAGGTAGGCCTTGTTACGCGGGTCCTGGCCGAGCCGAACGGCGATCCATCGCTCGGACTGCGGCAACCCGGCCATCGCATCGAGCGCATTGACGATGAGATTGATGATCACCTGCTGGATCTCCACCGAATTGGCCTGCACGCAGATCGCCTCTTTCTCGAAATCCAGGTCCAGGCTGACCTCGCGAGTCTTGATCTGCATGTCGAGCAGCGACAGCGTTTGCCGCAGCAGGGCCACCAGGTCAATGACCTCGAACTTGGGCTGGTGCTGGGCGACAAAACTGCGCACGTTGCGAATGATATCGCCTGCCCGGTCCAGGTGCGTCGAGATCTTGTCGAGCGCCTCAAGCAATTCGGGCCTGTCCTTGAGCTCCTCGCCAAGCCGGTGACGGATGCCGCTGACATAGCTCTGGCAGGCGTTGAGCGGCTGCCCCAATTCATGCGCCAGCGCCGAATTCATCTGCCCCATCAGCGACAGGCGGGAGGCCTGGGCCAGCGCCATCTGCTGTTCGTGCTCGCGCTTTTGCGCCAGGCGCGCTTCGGTGACGTCCTCGAACGTCACGATGGCTCCCAGATCGTGAACCTCCAGCGCCGAAGCGACGATTGAATATTCGCGCAGCTTGCCGCTGATGCTGCGCCAGGTCATGGCGCAGCGTTCAACGCGCCGGCCGTCCCGTGGCGTGTGGCGCCGCACGAATTCCGCCAGGGAGATGCTGCTGCCGTCGGCCTCGACGACCCGCTCCGCATCCTGCACCAGTTGCGCCAGCTCTCGCTTGGTGCGGGCACCCGAAAAACTCTGAATGGTCCGGTTGATCTCGACGATCTCGCCTTCGGCATTGGTGAACAGGACGCCCAGCGGAATATGGCGGAACAGCGCACGATACTTCTCGCGGCTTGCGAGCAGCTCGGCCTGCATCGTCCGGCGCCGCTCCGCTTCGACATGCAGCGCTTCGTTGCTGCGCCGCAGGGTCAGCGTGCGCCGCTCGACGATCTGTTCAAGCCGCTGATTGGTGCGTTTGAGCTGATCCTCGGCCTCCTTGCGCGGCGTGATGTCCTGCACCACCCAGACCGATGGCGAGCGCGGGTCGCCGGCATCGATCATGCGTCCCGCGATCAGACACCAGATCAGGCTGCCATCCTTGCGCACCATCGCGCGTTCGTGGCTATAGGTATCGTTCTGCGCGAACGTTGCATACATTTTGCCAACGGCTTGGTAGTCTTCCTCGTTCAGATACAGGGTGCGTACCGACTGGCCATTGAGCTCACCGTCGGCGTAGCCGAAGATCGCAGCCATGCGGGAATTGGCCCAGATGAAGCGCCGCTCGATCATGTAGCAAACGCCGACGATGGCGTTTTCGAGCACCAGTTCGGAGGGAAAGGGATGGCCGGGCAGGGCTTCAGTGCTGTTGCGTACAGAATCTATCGGATGATTCATTCGCCCGCCTCGGCGTGCGCGACTTCGCAGCGACGCAATTCGCTCTCGATCCAGTCCGGCTCCAGCGCCAGGCCGATGAATATCAGCACAGTCCGCTTCGGCTCGTAGGCACGCCACATGGAACCGCCGCTGATTTGCAGCAGGCTTTGCACGCCCTGCACCACCAGGCGCGGCCGTTGGTGCTGCGCCCAGACGATGCCCTTGTAGCGCCACAGACGGGTGCCATAACGCTGCTGCGCATCGTCAAAAAACCGGTTGAGACGCTCCAGGTCGAGCGGCTCGGCAGATTCAAAGACGCAGGACACCACGTCCTCGGTATGTTTCGGCGCAGGCTTGGCGCCCTGCCCTGCCATGAACGCACTGCGCGCCTGAACCTGTTTCAGTTCCTGTGCGGGCACGTAGTCGAAGGTGTACGCGCGTGCGTCGAACAGCAGCCTCAGTAAATCGGCAATAGGTGTCCGATGGAGGTCTACGGGCAGCAGTTCCGCGCGCGGGTTCATCGCCGCCAGCCGCTCGCCGACGGCATCGCGCTGACCGGACGCGGCGAGATCGCACTTGGTCAGCAACAGGCGGTCGGCATAGGCTACCTGCGCCTTGTTTTCGGTCCGGTCGATCTGGGCGAAGGCATGCACACAATCGACCAGGGTCACCACACCGTCCAAGTGAAACCGGGTGAGGATGGCCGTCTCGGCCAGGAAGGTCTGGATGATGGGACCGGGATCGGCGATGCCGGTGGTCTCGATCAGCACCCGATCAAACACAAAGCCGCCGGCTGCGGCGCTTTCGCTGAGTGTCTGCAGCGACTTCGCCAGATCGCCGCGCACACTGCAGCACAGGCAGCCATTGGCCAGCTGGATGATGGTTTCGTTGCCGCCGGTCACGAGGAACTCGGCATCGACG